>MPMF02300041.1_pt1 | contig 71321 bp, 55 predicted proteins | sample 1617271 | NCBI WGS metagenome assembly MPMF02 (sample SAMN05944812, study PRJNA350692) | marine metagenome | biome: marine; feature: ODZ; material: water; isolation source: 120 m water sample prefiltered with 30 um filter, filtered on to 0.2 um... | place: Pacific Ocean | collected 2012-04-09... | reverse complement strand
GGCCATCGGCCGCCGCCAGCGGCGACGGCCGCCCCTACGGGCTCCTCGGTTGCTTGCCTCGGCAAGCGCCCTCGTCGTACGTCCAACCAGCACTCGCCTCCGCCGTCGTGGCCTCGGGAGCCTTCTTCAGCAGCCTGCTAGAGCCCCAGCTCCTTCATCGCCTTCTTCACTTCCTTGGCCTGCTCCTTGAGCTTGGCCTGCTCGGCGACCTCTGCGGCCTTGTCGAGGAGGACCTTCTGCTGGCCCTTGTCGAGGGTGAGGCGCGCGAGCTGGATGCTGGCGACCACGAAGCGTGGGGCGTTGCGTGTCTGGGTGGCCAGCGGCAACAGCTGGGTCAGGGCGTCCCTGGCCTCGTCGAGCTCGCCGATCTGGGCAGCGCACATGCCCATGTTGAACAACAGCTCGGCGGCGAAGCCCGCGTTCTGCTGGAGGTTCGCCACGGCTCGGGCCTTGCGGAACAGCGCCAGGGCTTCGGTCGGTCGGCCCTTCATCAAGGTGAACAGGGCGACGTTGAAGGTGTCGATGGCGAGGTAGGGCTGGAGCTTCAGCTTCTCGGTCATCTGGAGGGTGCGCTTGCTCCACTCCAGGGCAGCGTCGAAGTTCTTCAGTGCCCCGTGGGACTGAGCGAGCAGCGAGCCCGCGGCCCGCTGGCGCAGGCCATCGCCGAGGGAGCCGGCGATCTGGACGACGCGCTGCAGCGAGTCGGCGGCCTTTGCCGGGTCACCGGACATCAACAGGGCCTGTGAGAAGGCCAGGCCGGACTCGAGCGCGAGCGGAGCCTGCCCGGTGTTGCCGGAGATCTCGTTGGCGAGGCGGAAGTGCTCCACCGCTTCCTTGAGCTTCTTCTCCTTCTGGGCGACGAGTCCGCGGGTGTACTCGGCGTGGGCGGCGATCTGGGGGAGCACGGCCTTCTTGCCTTCCTGGGTCTCGATCGTGCCGGCCTGCAGCGCCTTGTCGACGAGCTGGCGGGCCGCCTCCGTGTTTCCGTCGCGGAACTCGATGACCGCCAGGTGGTTGGTGACCTCTGCGGTCTTCAACTTGTCGCCGAGGCCGCTGTACAGCGTCAGCGCGTCCTTCGCCCGGTCGCGGCCGCGGTAGAGGTCCTGGCGCCGGACGTCGAGGCGCGAGCCGGCGAACAACAGCCAGGCCTTCAGCCGGCGGTCGTCCTGCTCGTCGGCCCACTTCATGGTCTCGTTGAAGAGGGTCTCGGCCTGGTTCACGTCCCCGCCCGCGGCCATGCGGTCCATCAGGTTCATCCGCACCGCGCGCTCCATCGGCACCGGCCAGGTCTTGTCCTGGTAGTAGACGAGCAGGTTGTGGGTGAAGCTCCACATCTCCGGACGGTCGCCGGAGACCGCCATGCCCTTGACGACCGCGGCGCGCTTGGGCTGGCCGGCCTTTGCATAGAGGCGGGCGGTCTTCACGACGAAGTCGTAGGCCCGGGGCATCAGGAAGCGCTCGATGAAGGTGCCGCTCTGGAGAGCGATCTGCTGGGCGTTCTCGATGTTGGTGAAGCCGTGGACCAGCGCTCCCTCGCGGTAGGCCGCGCGCTTGAACTGGTAGAGCCAGGTGTTCAGCGGCTTGCTGAACTCCATCTCCGTGAACAGGTCCGAGGCCGCGTCGAGGAGGTCGTCGATGCTGTCGCGGTCGAACTGCCCGATGTCGGCGAGGATGGTGGCCGGGAAGGCCCGACCCAATAGCGCCGCTCGGAAGGCGATCTCGTCGAGGTCCGCCGCCGTCGCGCGACGACGTCCGCCCGCACCCTCACCGCTCTCGAGCTCGTCCTCGTCCACCTCGCGGGGGTAGAGGCCGGCGAGGTCGAGCTGTCCTGCCTTGTCCAGCTCAGAGCGCTCGACGAGGATGTCGGCGATCTCGGCGATGTAGCCGGGGCGACCGCCCGCGAGGTTCGCGAGCCCCGCGGCGTCGCCCTCGAGCCCCTTCGAGGCCAGGTAGCTCCCGGCCTCGTCCGCGCCCCAGGCCGAGAGCTCCAAGGTGTCGAGGTCCTCTGAGCGGCGGTCCAGCATGTCGAGGAAGGGGGCTGGCATCCACGCCCGGTTCTCGTCGGTGAGGTCCGCGTGTCCGAGCACCAGCAGCAGCTGGCTCGTCCGCGACACGTCGACGAGGCACTCCAACATGGCGTGCACGCCGACGCTCTGGCAGGAGTGGACGTTCTGGATGTCGAGGATGACCGGGGTCTTGTCGGCGAGGCCACGGACGATCTCGACGATTCCCAACAGCGGGTTGTCACGAGGCAGGGTCACCTGCATGCCGCCGTCTTCGCCGGGCTTGCCGCCCTTCTTGAGACCCTCGATGAAGGCCTGGTACCACTGCTGGACGCGCTTGGGCTTCTGGGGGAGCTGGGCGTTGAGGATCATCTCAGCGCGTCCCTTGGTCATCACGTCACGGGACAGCGCCGCGTACAGGGTCGCGTAGAAGCGGAGCAGGCTGCGGAGCCCCTCCTCCTCCTCGACCAGCGCGATCCGCCAGATGATGCCGTCGAAGTCTCCGAGACCACGGAGGAACTCGCCGACGAGGGCGCGCTTTCCGCCTCCGACCGGAGCCTGGAGCGCGAGGGTGCAGCCGGAGCCTTCGCCGATCTTGTCCAGCGCTCCCCTGAGCACGGCGACATCTGAAGGGCGGGCGACGAAGAGGGGGGTCTGTGTCTCGGACAAGGTGCTCACTCGTGCAGAAGCTGTTCGGAAGCGGCGACTTAACGCACGCTCCACGCGGGCGCGACGGAGCTGGTGTTACATTCCGGGCCTTCTCGGAGACCTCTTCGGATGCTGCTTTTGTCTGCTTTGTTCATCGCTTGCGGCGACAAGGATGAGCTCGATCCCGACAGCTACCACTGGGACATCAGGGTCACCGGTGTCGAGAACGACTGCTCGGAGGAGCAGCAGGGCTATTCAGAGGACTTCGTCTACAGCCTCGACTTCACGGGCAGCCTGACCAAGCTCAAGATCGGCTACGACGGCTTCGCCACCGGCACGCTGAAGGGCTGCGTGCTCGAGTACGAGTCCCAGGTCGTCGGCGAACCCGATCGGGCTGGTGGAGCCGTCCAGTGGGTGCTCACGGGGGAGGCGGTCCAGCGCACCGGCGGTGAGATCTGCGACATGGCCGACAAGGTCGAGGAGTACCGGAACACGGCCGAGATCGAGGACGAGACCTGGTCGGAGTTCCGCGACAACTACCTCGTCCAGAACGAACCGGCGGACGTCGACTGGGTCGGCATCGAGACCTTCGAGATCGTCGCCTCCGAGAACGAGTCCATCGAGGTCGGCTGCACATACCGAAGCTTCGTGGCGGGCAAATACCGCCCGTGACCTCGCCAGCGACGGTCACGGAGCACGCCGCCCTGTCCATCGGACAGGTCAAGGCCCGGGTCGAGGAGATCGTGCTGGGCAAGGGCGAGCTCGTCGAGCTCTCCCTGGTCTGCGTGCTCGCTGGCGGCCACCTGCTGCTGGAGGACGTGCCCGGGGTCGGCAAGACCACCCTCGCGTCGGCGCTCGCGGGTGCGCTGGGCGGCACCTTCAACCGGATCCAGTTCACCTCGGACATGCTGCCCGCTGACGTGCTGGGCGCGATGGTCCTGGAGCCTTCCTCCAGCCTCGCCTTCCGACCGGGTCCGATCTTCGCCAACGTCGTGCTCGCAGACGAGATCAACCGCTGCACGCCAAAGACCCAGTCCGCGCTGCTCGAAGCCATGAACGAGCGCCGCGTCAGCGTGGACGGCCAGACCCACGAGCTGCCGGCGCCTTTTCTGGTGGTGGCGACCCAGAACCCTCACGACCACACCGGCACCTTCCCCTTGCCGGAGTCCCAGCTGGACCGCTTCCTCTTGCGCTTGTCCATGGGCTACCCCGACCGGGAGGCCGAGCGGCGTGTGCTCAGAGCCGGCGGCTTCCGGCGCTCGAAGGTGGAGGCAGCGGTGGACATGGACACCTTGCGCGGTCTTGTCGAGGCCGTGGAGGGGGTCGGCATGCACGCGGAGGTCGAGGACTACGTGCTCGACCTCATCTCCGCGACCCGCTCCGACAGTCGCCTGCTGCGCGGGGCCTCGACCCGAGGCGCCGAGGCGCTCTACCGTGCCTGCAAGGCCTTCGCGCTCGTGCGTGGCCGCGGCTTCGTCGTGCCAGAGGACGTGCGCGAGCTCGCCGTGCCGGTCCTTGCCCATCGGGTCATCGCCCGGGGAGAGAACATCCGGGCCGGCGAACAAGCTGTCCGGGAGATTCTCTGGGACCTCCCGTCGCCGGCCTGATCCCCAGGCTGCGAGAGCGCTGGCGCCGTCGCATTCGCGTGCGCCCGACCCGGGAAGGGACCTGGTTCCTCGTGTTGCTCGGAGGGCTCACCCTCGCCGCGTTCAACACCGGCAACAACCTGCTCTACATCGTCCTGTCACTGCTGTTGTCGCTCTTGTTCATCCAGAACGTGCTCGCCGAGTGGAACCTCCGCGGCTTGCGGGTCGAGCGCCACCTCCCGCCAGAGGTCTTCGCATACGAGGGGGCCCTCGGCGGCCTGGTGCTGCTGAACAAGCGAGAGCACCTCGCAGCCTACGGCGTCGCCGTCGACGAACTGGATGGCGGCGAGGCCCGCGCGCTGTTCGGCATCGTGCCCGCCGGCGAGTCCGTCGAGGCGGTGGCCACCTGGACCTTCCCGGAGCGCGGCTACGACACCCTCGGGCGGCTGCGCCTGGTGAGCACCTTTCCCTTCGGCCTGTTTCGGAGGTCGAGGGAGCTCGACCTGCCGGCGGAGGTCCTCGTCTACCCTCGCCGTCGCCATGGTCCGCTGGCGCGCGGGAGAAGCGGGACCGGCGCCGAGGAGCGACCGGACTCCAGGAGCGGCGGCGCTGGCGACTACCAGGGTCTGCGTCCATATGTTCCAGGCGACCCCGTGCGCCAGATCCACTGGCCGAACTCGGCGCGGGCCGGGCAGCCCCTGGTCGTGCTCCGACAGCGGGAGTGCGCCGAGACCGTGGTGGTGCGCATCGAGGGGCGTCGCATCGAGCAGGAGCTGGCCTTGGCCTGCGGACAGGTCGTGCGTCACTTCGCCTGGGGTCACGCTGTCGGACTGGAGCTGCCGGAGCGCCGCCTGGAGCCGAGGACGGGATCCGCCTGGCGTCGGCGCCTGCTCATCGCCTTGGCGCTCCACGGGGCCGAGCGTTGACCGAGCGCCTGCTCCTGGAGCGCACCCGTCGGTTCTTCGTGCGGGGCACCGCGGTGCTCGGGCTGGCCTCGCTGTGCCTGCTCGGCGGCGTCGGTACGCAGCTCGGACTCCTGGGCTTCGCGCTGGTATGCGGGGCATGGGCCTTGTCCCCGGATCGGCTGAAGAACCGGCGACTCTGGGCTGTCGCGAGCGCCCTGGTCTCCGTCGCGACCGTCGTGACCCCCATCCTCTTCGGGCTGTCGTGGGCATGGGCCGGAATGGGGCTGTTGGTCTACCTGCAGGTCCACCGCGCCTGCATCTCGGGGAGCACCTCGGACGACCGCCTGGTCTTGCTCGTCGGCCTCCTGATGGTGCTGCTCGCCTCGACCAGGGCCCGCACGCCGCTGTTGGGGCTGCTGCTCGTCTGCCTGGTGTGCGCCCTGCCGCTGGCGCTGGTCGTGCTGCACTTCGTGGATCTCGAGGCGGCCCACGCCACGCGACGCGTGGGGCTGCGAGGCCGTGCCTGGAAGTTCCTGCTCCTGGCGCCCGCGTCGCTGGGGCTCACCGCTTTCTTCTTCGCGGTCATCCCGCGGCTGTCCGCGGAGGTGCTCTCCGAGTACGGCGACAAGCAGGACCTCGCCGGCTTCGACGAGGGCGTGCAGCTCGGGGACATCGGCGCCATCAAGGACAACCCGGAGCTCGTCATGCGGGTCGTCGTCCTCGACTCCGACGGCGACAGCCTGCCCGGGCCCTTCTACTTCCGCGGGCTGGCGCTCGACAGCTTCGACGGCAGCGCCTGGACCGTCTCCGAGAACAGCCGGACACGAGCCTCCAAGAGCCCCACCACCCAGGACCCGGGTGGACCCCCGGCCGCGGGGAAGCTCCGGCAGGAGATCCTGATGGAGCCGATCGGCTCCGCTCCGGTCTTCGCCATCGCGCCTATCACCCAGATCTACGCGGACGAGTGGATCAGCACGGACCGCCGCAGCGGGCTGCGCTGGAACGAGGCGCCTCGACGCCGGGAGTACGTCGTGATCTCCAGCCCCAACGAGGCGGTGCTGGACGGAGGGAGCCGGAGCTACCGCGACGCGGCCTCCCTCCAGCTGCCGGATGACCTCGACCCGCGCGTCCTCGAGCTCGCCCGGCGGGTAGCTGGTGAGCACAGCGCACCGCGCGCCAAGGTCGCCGCCATCAAGCAGTACTTGCGCCAGGAATACCGCTACACCCTGGTCCCGACACCGACGACATCGGGCCAGGCCCTGGGCGTCTTCCTCTTCGACAGCCGCGAGGGGCACTGCGAGTACTTCGCCACTGCGCTCGCCGTCATGCTGCGCGCCGAGGGCGTGCCCGCCCGCCTCGTGAACGGCTTCTATGGCGGTGACTTCAACGCTGTCGGCGGCTTCATCGCCGTGCGCCAGACCCACGCTCACTCCTGGGTCGAGGCCTGGATGCCCGGAGAGGGCTGGGTGCGCTTCGACGCCACCCCCGCGGGTCAGGTGGCCGCGCGGTCCAGTGGTGCGATCGGGCTGCTCTCCGACGCTCTGCAGGCCAAGTGGTACGGGCTCGTGCTCGACTACGACCTCGGAAGCCAGGTCAAGGGTGTGCGCGCGGTCGGCCGGCAGGTCGCCACCATCGGCGGTCCCGCCGCGAGCGCCACGGCCGCTCCGGGAGTCGTGGGCGCCGTCGTGCTCGTGATCACCCTGATCGGAGCTGGCGTGTTGGCATCACGTGTCTCTCGCGGCTGGCTCGTCGGACGAGCCCGTCGTGATCGGGGCATCGCGGCCGTGCATCGACGGGCGCGGCAGCTCGTGACGAAGAAGGGCTGGGAGGTTCCACCCTCGATGCCCCCGGTGGAGGCGGCGCGCTGGCTTCGCGAGGAGGCGGGTGAGGGGGCGCTGCCCTTGGAGGAGCTCGCGTGGCTGCTCTACCGGGCGCGTTACGCTTCGGAGGCCGAGGCGGGGCTGATGCCGGCGGCCCGTGATGCCCTGGCCCGCCTCGGTCGAGACCTTCCGGGAGCCCAGCTGTGAGCACCAACCTCAAGACGGCGGGGGTCTTCCTCGGGGGGCTGCTCGTCGGCGCCGCGGCGGTCTGGCTGTCCCCCCCGGACACCTTCGGTTCGGATACCCCGAGCGCCCCCGGTGGAGCCGCCCCAGGTGGCGCTGCGCCTGGCGGTGCGCCTCCCGGCGGTGCTCCTCCCGGTGGCGCTCCTCCCGGTGGCGCTCCTCCCGGCGGTGCTCCTCCCGGTGACGCTCCCCTTGGTGGTGCGCCGACGCCGGAGATTGGTCCCGCTCCACTCGAGGATCCCGGCGACGTCAGCCCGAGCGAGGTGCCGCCGGAGCTCCCGGCTGTAGTCGACACTCCGCATCTCGAGGGTGGCCCCGGGCTGCTCGACGAGCACATCGCAGAGGCCACGGATCGCTGGGTCGAGGTTCGTGGTCGGGCCGCGCTCAAGCTCGAGGCCGAGGTGCTGTTGCCGCGCATCGACAGCCTCATCGAGGACATCCCCGAGGCCGACGAGGAGCTGCCGCCGGTTCAGGACCTCGTCGTCTTCGTCGTGGAGGAGCGCCTGCTGCTCGACGAGCTCAGCGAGCTCGGCGTCGATGTCGAAGCAGAGAAGGCGAGCCTGGAGTCCTTGCTGCGACCCCAGCGCGGTCAGGTGAGAGGTGGCCCAGACAAGGCCAAGCACCCGGGCGGCAAGGCCCCGGCGGGCTCTCGGCCCCTGGATCCGAGCGCGCCGAGGAACGTCGGCGGTTAGACCGGCCCGTGCTCCCGGATCCGACCTTCGCCGAGCTCACGCTGGGTGCCGTCCTCCGGCGCGTCGCCGAGCTGCGTGGGGAGCGACCGGCGCTGCTCGGCGACGGCCGCGAGCTCAGCTGGGCCGAGCTCGATGCGGAGGTCGACCGGATCGCGGCGCTGCTGCACTCGGTCGGCGTGGCCAAGGGTGACGTCGTCGCGTTCATGCTCACCAAGCGGCCAGAGGTGGTGGTGGGTTTCCTCGCCTGTGCCCGCCTGGGCGCGCTCTATGCGCCGGTCAACTTCAAGCTCCACCCGGACCACATCCGGGACCAGTTCCAGACCGCTGGCATCCAGACCATCTTCGTCGAGACCGCCTTCGACCAGCTCCTCAAGGGGCTCTTGCCGGAGCTCCCCGACCCGCGCCGAATCATCTACGTCGGCGAGATGGGGCGGCTCGGTGAGTCCCACTACGATGACCTCGCCGAGCTGCCAGCTCCTGACGTCGACCTCGACATCGACGACCCCTGCTACCTCAACTACACCTCGGGCACGACGGGCAGGCCCAAGGGCGCCGTGACCACCCATCGCAACATCAACGTGCAGGGCCTGACCGCCTTCGACCTCGACGGCGACGGGCTCGGCTTCACCAGCGACCATGTCTTCCTCGGCATGTTCTCGGTCTTCGCCCATCCCCACGAGCTCTTTCATCGGAGCCTGTTGTGCGGCGGCGCCTTCGTCATCATGGACAGCCTGAACCCGCGCGTCATCGCAACGACGATCGAGCGCTTTGGCGTGTCCTGGATGATGGCGGTGCCCAGCTTCTACGAGATGTTGCTCGACCACGTCGCTGACGGTGGCGCGGACATCTCCTCGCTCTCGGTGCTCGAGTCCGGGGGCGCCTTCGTGAGCGCTGACACCCTCCGCCGCATGGAGGATGCCTTCGGCGCTGCCTTCATGCCGGTCTGGGGCTCCACGGAGACCACCGGCGTGGCCGTGGCGATGCGCCCGGATCGGCCCCGGAGACCCGGATGCACGGGCCGACCGGTGAGGGGCTACGAGATCCGCCTGGTCGACCGGCAGGGCCGGGACGTCGCCACCGGCGAGGTCGGCGAGATGATCGTGCGGGGGGAGGCGGTGGTCAGCGGCTACCTCAACAACCCCGAGGAGACCGAGCTCCTCTTCGAGGACGGCTGGTACCACACCCGCGACCTGGTGACCCGGACCGAAGAGGGCTTCTTGAGCTTCGTCGGGCGGCGCTCGGAGATGTTGAAGATCGGCGGCATCCGGGTCTACCCGCTGGAGATCGAGAAGGTCGTCAAGGACCATCCAGAGGTCCGGGACGTCGTCGTCGTGCGGGCCGAGGAGCGCATCCGCGGTGAGATCGCCCGCTGCGTCGTCGAGCTGAACCCAGGCGCCACCCTCACGGTGCGCGGTGTCCAGAAGTACTGCCGCAATCGCCTGGCGGTCTACAAGGTCCCTCGTGTCGTCGAGTTCTGGGACGAGATCCCCAAGCTCCCCAACGGCAAGATCGACAAGAAGGCCGTCGTCGCGAGGCCGATGGACCCGGCGAGAGACGAGCGCGAGTCGTGAGCTGGGGAAGGGTTCTGCGGAGCCCGACGCTGCTGGTCAAGGACCTTGGTGGCCTGGCGCTCTACTACCCGGGGCAGGCGATGGTCTCGCGAGTGCCCCGACCCTGGCTGGGCCACACCGCTCGCGTCGGCGGTGACCTCGTCCGCCGGGTGGCGCGACAGGACGTGCGGGTGGCTACGGCGGAGCTCCGCAAGCTCTTCGGGGAGACACCCCTGCCACAGTCGGAGCGAGACATCCTCCGCGAGGCCTGGCGGCAGACGATGTTCAACGAGCTGGAGGTGCTGCGCTATCCCCACCTCGATCCCGCCGGGATCGACGACGTCTGCGTCGTCGAGGGCCGCGAGCACCTCGACGCCGCCCTCGCCGAGGAGCGTGGCGCCATCGTGCTGATCGGCCACTTCGGCGCCAACCAGATGATCATGCCGGCCCTGGGGCACGCCGGCTACGCCATGAACCAACTCTCGGCTCCGCCACCGGTCTGGGCGGACATCCTGCGCGAGACCCGCACGACACCCCTGTGGGAGAAGGTCCTGCAGCGTCGCTGGGAGCTCGAGCAGCGCCTGCCGGTTCGCCACATCAGCGTCTTCAAGTTCCTCCGCCCGGCGCTCCAGTGCCTCCAGGACAACGAGGTCCTTGGTCTCGCCTTCGACGGCGGGGGAGGGCGGCGCTGGACGACGGTCCGGTTCTTGAACAGGACGGCGAACGTCTCGGTGATGCCAGCCCAGCTGGCGAGGAAGACCGGCGCCGCGATCCTGCCGACGATGGTCCTGCGCGAGCCCGGGGCCCGCCGTCACCGGGTGGTGATCAACCCGCCGATCGAGGTCCGACGGACGGCAGATCGGAGCGCCGATCTGCAACGCACGATGCAGAGCTTCGTCGACGTCTTCGCCGAGTGGGTGGCGCTGCATCCCGCCCACTACCTGAACTTCCTGCTCCTGCGCTGGAAGGTTCGCGCCACGGACGTCGTGCCCTTCTTCGCCGACTACCCACCGCTGGAGGGCCAGATGAGTCACGACGAAGCACGGGCCCATCTCCAGTGGGCGGGTGACCGGGCCAGTAGGTAGCGGCGCCGGGCCCATGTGAGATGGCAGAGGGGTTCCAGGAGCGTCGAGCTCCGGTACTGCTGGATCCATACCGGAGGTCTCCATGCTGCTCACCCTCGCCCTGTTCGCCTGCAACCAAGACAACCCCGACGACAGCGGACTGGCCTGCGTCGCCGAAGACGAAGTCTGCAACGGCATCGACGACGACTGTGACGGCGACGTCGACGAGGAGGTGCTCCTGACCTTCTTCGCCGACTCGGACGCCGACGGCTTCGGGGACTCAGCGACCGAGGTCGAGGCCTGCGAGGCACCCAGCGGCTTCGTCGAGGACAGCACGGACTGCGACGACAGCCTGGCGGCGGCGAACCCCGGGGCCCAGGAGACCTGCAGCGGGATCGACGACGACTGTGATGGTCTGATCGACGATGACGACGACAGCCTCACCGTCCTCGACGTCGCAGTAGGGAGCGTAGGCCAGCACATGACCGTGGACATGCTGCGCGTTCGACCGGAACGCGGCAGCCTCGGCACGAAGGCTCGGGATCTCGTGCAGCAGGCAGCCGTCGGGGGGCTGCGCCTGGTAGTCCTGGAGCTCTTCGAGGCGAGCGGAACAGTCGGACTCGAGCTCGCTCAGGGTGTCGAACTGGTCGTCTATGCGGTGCAGCGCCTCGACGCAGGCGTCGTCCGAGAGGACGCCCCATTGCAAGACACTGCCCGGCAGCGCCAGAAGTGAATCGCGCTGAGCAGGGTGGTCGCGGTGAGGGTCGTGATGAGGCGTCGCATGTCGTTTCCTGGGTGGGGGTGCATGAGCACCACCCTGAAACGCAAGCGACGTGCCACATGCGGATCCGCCTTCCAGGCGGACTCAGGGGCCCGTTACGCATCCATCCCGTCTCCCAATCGTCCCCGAGGCGTCCCCGAGGCGTCCCGGTCAGAGAGGCTCGACCTCGTGGAGCTCCAGCCCCGGGTTCTCTCGCTGGGCGTACTGGAGTGGCCAGGGCGACTCGGCGAGGACCACCGGGTTGCCGGTCCGGTCCTCGACCAGGCGGTAGTCGCGGCGGGCCTTGATCCACTCGAGCCCGCTTGGATCCCCACCGATCCACCGGGCCAGCCGGAAGGGCTGGGACTCGAGGATGCACTCGACCCGGTACTCGTTCTTCAGGCGCTCCTTGAGCACCTCGAACTGCAGCATGCCGACCGCGCCGAGGTAGGGGTCCTGGCGCCCCAGCTCCGGGCGGAAGAAGAGCTGGATGGCGCCCTCGTGCGAGAGCTGTTCGAGACCGGCGGCGAGCTGCTTGCGCTTGAGAGGGTCCTTGAGCACCACCCGAGCGAAGTGCTCGGGGGCGAAGCGCGGGATGCCTGCGTACTTCAGGGGCCCGCTGTCGTCCTTGCTGGCGATGGTGTCGCCGATGCGGAGCTTGCCGGGGTCGTAGAGGCCGACGATGTCGCCTGGAAAGGCCTCCTCGACGATTGAGCGCTCCTGGGCCATGAAGCTGTGGGGCTTGGACAGGCGCAGGGTCTCTCCGGAGCGCCCGATGGCCACGTCCATGCCGCGCTCGAAGCGGCCGCTGACAACGCGCATGAAGGCGATGCGGTCCCGGTGGCGGGGGTTCATGTTCGCCTGGATCTTGAAGACGAAGCCGCTGAAGCGCTCCGAGTCGGGGGCGATGCACTGCCCGTCTACGGTCTGCCGGGACATGGGGCCAGGTGACTGCTCGACGAGGAACTCCAGGAAGGGCTCGATGCCGAAGTTCGTCATCGCGCTGCCCCAGAACACCGGGGTCACCTCGCCGGCGAGGAAGTCATCGTGGGACCAGGCGTCTCCTGCCAGCTCGAGCAGATCGAGCTCCTCCTCCACCTCGTCCAGCGTGCCGCCGATGCGCTCTTTTGCGGCGTCGAAGGACAGTCGCTCGGTGTCGACCATGCCGGCGCCCACTCGGCCCTCTCCAGTGAACAACAGGACCTCTCGGCTCCGCACGTCCACGACGCCCCGGAAGTCCCGCCCCATGCCGATCGGCCAGTTGATCGGCACGCAGCGCAGGCCCCCCAGAGCAGCGCTGACCTCGTCGAGCAGCGCGAGGGGGTCGTGCCCGGCCCGGTCGAGCTTGTTCATGAAGGTGAGGATCGGCAGGCCGCGGCGCCGGCAGACCTCGAAGAGCTTCAGCGTGCGGGACTCGACGCCCTTGGCGTGATCGATGAGCATCACCGTCGAGTCCACCGCCGACAGGGTGCGGTAGGTGTCCTCGCTGAAGTCGGCGTGGCCCGGTGTGTCGAGCAGGTTCAGCGCTCGGTCCCGGTAGTCGAACTGCAGCACCGAGCTCGTGATGCTGATGCCGCGGGTCTTCTCCATCTCCATCCAGTCACTGACGGCGTGGCGCGAGGCTTTTCGCGACTTCACGGAGCCGGCGAGGTGGATGGCGCCGCCGTAGAGCAGGAGCTTCTCCGTCAGCGTGGTCTTGCCGGCGTCCGGGTGGCTGATGATGGCGAAGGTGCGTCGCCTCAGGGCTTGCTCTGCGATCATCTGCACCCTCTCTCCGCGGCGGCTGCGGAGTATGCCGGGGCATTGGTCAGGTCCAGGGGTTAGAAAGCCGCCATGCGGGCCACCCTGGCGAGAGCGACGGTGCTTGGTGCGGTCGCTGGCTGCGTGGAATTCCTCGTCCGCTGCGACCCGCGCTTTGGCTTCGGTTTCCTCGAGCAGCTCACATGGCTGACCCTCGCTGTCGCCGCGGGCCTTGCTGTCGCCTGGCCATTTGGCCTGCTCGCCTACCTCCTGCGCAAGGTCCGGCACATCGCCAGGCGCAGCGACGGGCTCGTCCTCGGCGCCCTGCTCGGCTTGCACATCGCGCTGTACTACCGCTTCGAGATCGTGCTCAACCAGCCGCTGTCGGACCCCTCGGTCCTCGGCGTGCTCGCGGCGATGTTCGTCTGCGGGCTCCTGATCGGCCTGGCGATGGGGCGGCTGCTGGTCCGGATCGGCGGGCTGTTGCCCTGGGCCGGCTTCATCGCCGCCTTTGCGGGCCTGCTGCGCGCCGTGCCGCCCGCTCCCACCCCGGAGGCGGGGGACAACATCCTGCTCGTGACCTGGGACACGACCCGGCCGGATCGCCTGGGCCCCTATGGCGGCCCGGCGAGCACCCCCAGCCTCGACCGGCTCGCCGCGGAGGGCGCGGTCTTCGAGGCGGCGGTGGCGACGGCCCCCCTCACGGAGGCCTCTCACCTGTCGATCCTGACGGGACTCCCGACCGTCGAGCACGGCGTCGTCAGCAACGCGACCCCGCTCGGCGAGCGCCCCGAGCTCCTGGTCCATCGCCTCCAGGAGGCAGGCTACCGGACGGGCGCCGTGGTCTCGGGCTTCCCACTGCACGGCAAGTACGGCTGGACGCAGGGCTTCGACGTCTACGACGACGACTTCGGCCGCCTCCCTGGCTGGCATCGCCTCTCCCTCGCTCGCCTGCTGGACCAGGTCTTCCTGCCCGGAAACGCCCTGCGGGAGCGGGACGGCGAGGTCGCCCTCAGCCGCGCCGAGCGCTTCTTGGACCGCCACGCCGAGGGTCGGTTCTTCCTCTGGGTGCACTTCTTCGATCCCCACGCGCCCTACGAGGCCCTAGATGCCTCCGACGCCCCTCGGGTCGGCGAGCCCCTCGACCTCCCCGCCTACTGGCCCCCCTACCACCGCGGCATCACGAGCAAGGACTGGCTCACCCGGGCCTACGACGCGGAGCTCGAGAAGACCGATGCGCTGATGGGGCGCCTGTTGGACTCCCTCGAGGAGCACGGCCTCGCCGAGACGACCACCGTCGTCATGGTCGCGGACCACGGAGAGAGCCTCGACGAGCACGGCGTGCTCTTCGACCACGGCGACGATCTCTACGATCCTTCCTTGCTGATCCCGCTCATCGTGCGCGAGCCCGGCATGGGCTCCACCCGCGTCGCATGCCAGGTCTCCACCATCGACATCGTGCCCACCCTCGTCGAGCTCCACGGCCTGCCCGTCGGTTCCGAGCAGGGTCGCAGCCTCGTGCCGATGCTCGAGGGCCACAGCTGCCCCGACGTGCCCGTCGTCGCGAGCACGGTGGGCGCTCGTCACGTCGACGATCCGCCGGTGGACCTGGCCTGGCGCCTGCCCGACACCAAGTACATCCGCCACGGGGACGACACGCGACCGGAGGAGCTCTACGACCTCGTCCAGGATCCGGGCGAGCTCCTCCCGGTCTCCGACGCAGAGGCCCTCCAAGCCGCCGGCGAGCGCCTCGACCTGCTCCTGGCCGGTCGGGACATCGTCCTGGATCTCGCCCTCGACGAGCAGGACCGGCAGATGCTCGAAGCGCTGGGATACGTGGGGGAGTGACCTGGCTCCTCGATGAGAAGCGACGCTGGCTCCGCGTGGTCCAGCTCTCCCTGGGCATCGGCTTCATCGCCGGGGGCTTCGAGCTCGTCCAGATCGTCTCGCTGCTGTCGCTGGACCTCTCCCCCGTGGAGGTCGCGAAGCTCGGCGCCGTGAGCATGCTGTGTGGAGCCCTGGTCGCCGTCGCGGCGGCGCTGCCCGTCGGCGTCGTCGTCCAGTGGCGGATGAAGGCCGCGCTGGACTCCCGGGCCTACGCCGCCGGCATGGCGGGCACGGCTTTCCTCGTCAGCGGCTTCTTCCTCTGGCACGCCTCGCTGGAGATGTTCCAGCAGGGCAGGGGAGCCTTGGCGATCGGCGCGATGGCGGTCTGCCCCATCGGAGTGGCAGGGGTCACCTGGTTCAACGCCGGCTACTGGGCCCGCCGCGAGGAGCTCGGCGCGGAGGCGAAGCTGGGCTGGACGCTCGCCTCCTTCCTCTTCGCGTGGGTGCTGGTCGGCATCTCCTCCAGCATCTCCTCCAGCCAACAATACGGTGGCCGCCAGGCGCTCGAGGGAGACCCCAACGTCCTCTTCGTCACCGTCGACACCCTCCGTCGAGACCACGTCGGTGCCTACGGCGATCGGGCCTCGACCCCGAACCTCGACGCCCTCGCAGAGCAGGGAATCGTCTTCGAGGACGCGGTCACACCGACTCCCGAGACCGCTCCCTCACACGCCTCGATGATGACCTCGCTGCATCCCCTGCGGCACGAGGTCCTCTCCAACGCGGGCACGCTCAAGAGGGGACATGTCACCCTCGCCGAGCGCCTCGACGACGAGGGCTACGCGACCGCGGCCTTCGTCAGCTCCTTCGCGGTGAACCAACGCACCGGCCTCGACGCGGGCTTCCAGGTCTACGACGACGACTTCGCGCCGGTTCGAGGCCTCACCCAGATCCTGCTCGTCCAGTACTCCCTGTCCGCGCTGATGGTCTCGGGGCGACCCCACCTGGCGCCCTGGCTGCTCGAGCGAGACGGGGACGTGACCGTGGGCCTGGCTCGGGACTTCATCGAGGCGCGGGGGGACCGCCCCTGGTTCGTGTGGGTCCACCTCTTCGAGCCGCACGCCCCCTACGAGGCCCCCGACGCGACTGTCGACCACCGAGCGCTCCTGAGCGACCCCGATCACAGCTACTCCGACGAGGAGGTCGAGGAGCTGCGCCGGCTCTACGCGGCCGAGGTCACCGACGCGGATCGCATCATCGGCGAGCTGCTCGAGTCGATCGACCCGGACAACACGCTGGTCATCGTCACCGCCGATCACGGCGAGCAGCTCGGCGAGCACGACATCTGGTTCCAACACCACGGGCTCTACGAGGACAGCGTGCGCATCCCGCTCATCGTGAGCGCCCCGAGGCTGACCATCCACCAGACCCGCCCACCCCAGCAGGTGCGCGTGATGGACATCGCCCCGGCGGTCCTGCGCTACATCAAGCTCGACCCCATGGAGCCCACGGAGGGCGTCGATCTCTTCGGCTACGCCCAGGTCACCCGCCACAAGTCGCTCGTCACCGACCTCGTCGGGCGCCAGAGCTCGGGCCTGCAGGGTGGCTGCCTCGTGGGCCTGCGCGCGCCGAGCAAGGTGGCCCCGCGAGAAGGTGAGGAGGCCCCCCCAGAGGACGTCGAGGGTCGGGTGAAGTACATCCTGCGCGTCGACGACGGCCACGCCGAGTTCTACGACCTCGTCGCCGACCCGGGCGAGGAGCACGACATCGTCGCCGACCAGGCCCAGGCGGCCGCGTCTGCGCTCGGCCGGCTCTCGCCCTCGATCGAGCGGGCCTGCGGGTCGGCCTCTGCGAGCCGGTCAACCGAGGAGGCCCTGAAGGCCCTCGGCTACATCGAGTGATGAGCGCGCCCCGGCTGAAGACGAGGCAGGCCGTCGTGGGGCTGGTGCTGGCGGTGTTGGCCCAGACCCCCGACGTGTTGCTCGGGGCCGTCCACTGGGTCCATGACCTTCGCCACCACCACCATCCCTGGCGCCACTGGGCGGCCGAGCGCTGGGCGGCTGGCGAGGTTCCGCTCTGGTCTGCGGACGTCGGGGGCGGCTTCCCGCTGATGGCAGACGGCCAGGTCGGCGTCTTCTACCCGCCGAACATCGTGCTGGGGTGGCTGCTGCCCTCTGAGCACGCGCTCTCCGTCAGCATCCTGCTGCACGGACTGCTCGCGGCGCTGGGCGCCTTCTGGATGTGCCGTCGGCTCGGGCGCAGCGTCGAGGCGAGCTTCTTTGGTGGCCTCGCCTTCTCCCTGTCTGGCTTCCTCGTCGCCCACACGACCTACGCCGGCATGCACGCGGTGGCCGCCTGGGCTCCGATCGCCGTCGGCCTGGCCTGGGAGCTCAGGGATCGCCGCACCGCCGCGGCCCTCGCAGGAGTCACCGCAGCCGTCCTCACCGCCGGTCATCCCCAGGCGGCCGTCATCGTCCTGGCCCTCGCCGGGCTGGTCTTCGTCTACCGCGTCCCCTGGAAGCTCCACTACGGGGCGGGCGCCTTCCTTGGAGGACTCCTCATCGCCGCGCCCCAGGTGCTGGCGACCTGGGAGCTGGTGCGCTCCTCGGCCCGAGAGGGGGGAGTCGACGCCAGCTTCGCCGGCATCGGCTCGTTGCCGCCCTGGGAGCTCATCAACGCCGTGTTGCCTCGCTTCTGGGGCTGGGAGCGCCCGGCGGACATCCCGCTGACCTACATGCACAAGGGCGCGGCCTACTTCGGCACGGGCGAGAACCACTGGGAGGACTGCTTCTACCTGGGGCTCCCCGTCGTCGTGCTGGTGGGCCTCGCGTTGGTCTCCAAGGGACCGCGCTTCTGGAAGGGGGTCGGCCTCGGCGCCCTGGTGCTGATGCTCGGCAAGTACGGCCTCGTCTGGCTCGCCCTGCGGCACCTGCCCGTGCTCGACCACTTCCGCTTCCCCGTCCGCTTCTCGCTGGTGCTGACGGTCGCCGCGGTCGTGCTCGCCACAGGGGCCCTCGATCGCGTCGATCCCGAACGCCTGAAGAGAGCCTGCCTGCTGATGCTCGGCCTGGTCGTCGGCGCCGTCTTGCTGGGAGTGGCTGGGTCAGAGGTCCTCGGCGGTCTCCTCAGCGGGGTGCTCGGTCCCGATCGGGTCGAGATGCTCGCTTCGGGCATGCGGTGGAACGCGACGTGGGGCCTGTCGCTCCCGGTCGCCTTCCTGCTCGGCATGGTCGCGCTGAGCAAGACGGGTCGCCGCCTGCCGCTGTCCCTGTCCATCCTGCTCTTCGTCGACCTGTCCGTCTCCCTCGCCGGCTACAACCCGCGTCTTCCTTCAGAGGTCGTGGACGCTCCCGATGGCATCTCGGCCCTGACGGGCGGCCGCATCGCCACCGTGGATCGTGTCCAGCCGCCTCAGCTGGACAAGCGGCTCGTGGCGTCCTCGCTGGGGCTCTTGTGGGGGCTGTCGGACGTCATCGTGCTCTCGCCGCTGTTGCTGCCGGATCACGAGGAGACGCTGCACTCGGCGGGCCTCGACGTCGGCCTCGACCACGGACCGTCCAAGGCTCGCGATCTCGTCGAGAACCTCGACGTCGCCTCGCAGCTCTCGGTGCGCTGGCTCCTGTCCGTGCACGAGCTGGAGCATCCGGACCTGCACCTGGCGCAGGACGACGGCGAGGTCCGGATCTACGAGAACCTGGCCGTGCTCCCGCGAGCCCGGATGGACTCCGAGCACCATCTCGAGTGGCTCGAGGACCACGACGAGCGCGTCCGTCTGCGGGTGACGAGCGCGCAGCCCGGGACCCTCGTGTTGGCCGACACCTGGTACCCCGGTTGGGTCGCCGAGGTCGACGGAGCTCCCGTCGAGGTCCGCCGCGTCGCCCCCGACCACCGGGCCATCGATTTGGACCAGGGCACCCACGAGGTCCTCTTCGCCTACAGGCCCTGGTGGCGTCTTTCGATCTGGTCCTCGCTGGGGTGGCTCGTCGTCCTCTTGCTCGCGTCCTGGAAAGCAACAGCGACACCTGCGTCATGACCAGGCGACGCTCCCATCGTCCGCCAGTGTGATCTCAGGCACTTGGAAGGCTGGCACGGAGGTTGCAAATGGCCCTCGTGACACTCACCTGCCCGGAGCCTTCATGCGCACCTTCGAGATCGCCACCTTCGGAACCCTCATCATCTCGCTGGCAGCCACGACCGGCTGCACCTTCGTGGGCGGGGCCCTCGTCGGCAATGGCCTGTGGGGCGATCAGCAGATCTTCCCCGGCGAGCCTGGCGTTGTCTCGTCCATGAACGGAACCTCCGCCGTCTGCCTCGGCGCCGACACGGACGTCGAGCCTACGGACGAGTACTTCATCCGCGGCCGCGTCGTCAGCAGCGACTGGTCCGAGGACCAGGTGCCTGGCTTCGACAACCTCGTCGGTTGCCAGAACGACGTCCAGCAGACCCTGGTCATCGAGGACGGTGACGGCGTCGAGTGGACCATCGGGTACGCCTGGATCGAGGGCGACTGGGACTCCACGCCCACCGTCTGGGCCGATCGCGGCCAGCAGGTCGAGGTCCTCGTCCGCAACCCCGAGGGCAGCTCCGCAGCCGGCATGGTCGTCTACGACGGCGAGGGTGCCCTCTACGCGCTCGAGTCCGGCATCGGCGGCCCCGCGCTCCAGAACGGCGACATCGGCGGGCTCGATGTCGAAGACGGCGACGTCGTCGGGAACGGCTCCGGCGACTGCGGCGAGACCGAGTCCATCAGCGTCATCTTCGAGTCCGACCAGGACCGCCTGGTCATGTACGCGGGCGAGGATCGCGGCATGGAGGTCGATGACGACTACCTCACCGTCTGCACCATCGAGTCCGTCCGCTACGTCGAAGGGGACTGCGAGGATGACGCTGGCGAGACCAGCTGGGTCGTCTTCCGCTAGGAGCTGATCTCCTCGCGCGTACACTTGCTGCGGATCGAGGTCGCAGGGCGTCGACGGGTCCGGTATCCTGGATCCGTTGGTGCCCTTGCCGTCACGGGGCGCCCCCGGAGTCCTCCATGCGTTCTACCCTCGTTCTCGCCTCCGCAGGCCTCGTCCTCGCCCTCACCGGCTGCTCCTTCGCGGGCGGCGCCCTCGTCGGGAACTCCATCTGGGGTGACGGCGGTGTCGGCTTCGCCAACGACTACGCCATGGACTCGATGACCGGCACCTCGGTGGTCTGCCTGGGCAGTGACGCTGACGTGGACGACCAGGACACCTACACCATCCGCGGCCGCATCCTCTCCGACGACTACGGCACCCGCGACATCGGGAACATCTTCAGCTGCAACCAGCAGCCCGCTCGCATCCTCACGATCGAGGACGACAGTGGAGACACCTGGCAAATCGGCTACGCCTGGTACGCGGGTGACGGCTGGGACTCGACACCCGCGGTCAACGCCTGGGAGGGTGACCAGGTCGTCGTGACCATCAAGCGCGGCGAGCTCGACGGGAGCGCCGGCTTCGTGGTCGAGGACTCCGACAGCATGATCTACGTGATGGAGGCCGGCCACGGCGGTGCCGCCCTCTCGACCGACGAGCTCGGCGGCCTCGATGTCTCGGCGACCCGCACCGCGGGCACCGTCGAGGATGACTGCGGAGACACGGAGTCCCTCGTCGTCGACTTCGAGAGCGACAGCGACAGCCTCAGCCTCTACCCGGGCGAGGACGCCGGCATGGAGATCGACGACAGCTACTTCGTCACCTGCAACATCAACAGCTACCGCGCCTCGGACGACTGCGACGACCCGGGCGAGGTCTCCTACGTGTTGTTCCAGTAGCTTCGGCTCTCGATGCAGTGATCGTGCTCGGAAAGGAGCTCCGCCGGTACCCCGAGCGGGGGCACCGCGAGCTTCGTGCGCGCGCCGCAGCGGCGAGCGTGGCCCTTCGCGAGGGGGCGAGGGTGGTGTTGTGCCTGGAGGCCCAGCTCAAGGGCCAGAACCGGCCCGGCTCCCAGATCGTGCTCGCCGCGCTCACCGAGCTGGGTGTCGCGCGGGAGCGAATCGTGCTCGATGAGCGCACGCGGAGCACGCGGGAGGAGGCCATCGCTGCGCTGCACGAGGTCAGGGCCGCAGGTCTCGGTCGCCTCGGCGTGATCACCCACGGCTACCACGTGCCTCGGGTGCGGCGGTACTTCAGCGAGACCTTCGAGCCTGGCACCTACACCGTGCTCACTCCGGAGGCCTTCCTCCAGCGAGCCGAGGGCACTGGGCGACAGTGGATCGAGGCGGCGACTCCGGATGAGGGTGTGCTCGCCCAGGAGAGGACATCGGAGCTCCTCCTGTCGGCCCTGGCCGCTGCCCTGAGTCCGCTCCCGCCGCCTGTTCGTTGGTGGGCCGAGGTCGAGGCCGCCGGGATCTACCGCTCGGTGTCCTGAAGGCTCGGTAGGGCTGGCACGGGCAGCTTCGCCACGAAGGTCGCGCCGGCACCTGAACGGGACTCGACGACGAGCTCGCCAGCGTGGGCCTTGAGGATGCGCTGGCAGACGGGGAGTCCGAGCCCCGTGCCGCCGTGCTTGGTCGTGAAGAAGGGGATGAAGAGCTTCTCCTGCACGTCGGGAGCAATCCCCGCGCCGTCGTCGGCGACCCGGATCAGGATCGCCCGGCTCGTCGGACTCTGGGGGCCCTGGAGGTGGCCGCGGAGGGTGGAGACATGGACATGTCCGCCCTCCGGCAGTGCCTGGATCGCGTTCTGGACGAGGTTCAGCACGACCTGGCGCACCTTGTCCCCGTCAGCCGGGACCTCCGGCAGGTCCTCTGCCAGGTCCTCGCTCAAGCGCACCCCTTCTGGCACACCCTGCGCTCGGACCAGCGTGAGGACCTGGCTCACGAGGGCGGAGACCTGCACCGGCTTGCGCTCGAGCTCGAAGTGGCGGGCGTAGTCCAGGAAGCTCGACACGACGCTGTTGAGGCGGTCGGTCTCCTGGGTGATGACGCCGAGGAACTCGTCCTCTTCGTCGGTCACGTCGAGGGTCTGGAGGTACTGGGCGGCGCCCTTGATGCCCGCGAGCGGGTTGCGGATCTCGTGCGCCAGGCCCGCGGACATCGTGCCGAGGGCGGCCAGGCGCGAGGTCTCCTTGGTCTTCTCGAAGCCCTTGATGTTCTCGACCACGATCGCCGCCTTCGCCATCGTGCCGCACATGCGCAGGATCTCCTCCTGGGAGAAGCCGTCGGACCAGTCCTCGTCGTGCACGGCGAGCCAGCCGAGCACGAAGTCTCCCGTGCGCATCGGCACGACGAGGTCGGCGTCGAGGCCGTCCATGATGCGCATGCGGGCCGCGAACTCCTCGACCCGGTCCGGCAGGAACTTCCCGCGGCGCTCGAGCTCGCTGCGCACGTAGGCACGCTCACCGGCCTCGAAGCCCTGGGAGAAGGGGTGGAGCGCCACGGTCGGCATCGGTCGGTGGTCGCCGCTGGCCTTGCTCCGGACCAGCCGAACCTGCTTGCGGTCCGGGTCGTAGACATAGAGCGAGAGCGCCGGGATGCGCCCGCTGGAGTGGAGCCGCTCGAGCAGGGTGTGGGCCAGGTCGTCCATCGCGATGATCTTCGGCAGCGCGAGGTCGAGCTCGTCGAGGGCCAAGGTGAGCTGGTGGCCGCGGGTGTTGAACCAGCGGTCGGTGTAGCCCTCGATGCGGTCGCGGATCGGGTCGTAGGCCAGGAGGAACAGGACCGAGGCGACGAAGAGGTGGTAGATGGTCTGCACCTGGTTGGCGGTCGCCGCCGAGAACCACAGCACCGCGACGCTGACGATGCTGACCAGCACCCCGGCGGTCACTGCCACGCTGACGATGCGCGAGAAGATCTCGTTGAGGTCCAGCAGGCGCTCCATCGTGAGCATCTGGTAGAGGAAGAACAGGAAGAGGCCGGCGAAGGCGGCCCCGACCGGCGGGAGGTGTCCCTGGAGCTCGGCCGAGCGCTCGATCAGCGGCAGCGCCGCCACGACATCCGGCGCGACGGTCGCGATCCGGTCGAGACCCTCCAGCCCCGAGAACCCCACCGCCGCAGCGAAGAAACCGAAGAGGTAGCGGATGCGCGCCTTCTCGACCCGGTACTCGGACTTGTCGTGGCGCCGCCAGAGGCTCAGCAGGTTCACCCCGAAGCCCGCGTAGACGAGCAGGCCGAGCACGAGCTCGAGGGAGCCGGGGGAGGGGATGTCCTTCAGGATCACGAGATCGCCGACGAGGTAGGCGATGGCGACGATCGGGGTCACCACCCACAGGCGCCGCAGGAGCGGTCCAGCCGGCTCGCCGTCCCTCGCGAAGAAGTTCTCCATGAACTGCAGCGTCGCGACCGGCAGGAAGGCGCCGGCCACCGCGAAGGGGAAGCGGGCCGCAGGCAGCGCCGGGAACAGGTAGATCGAGAAGCTCGTGTAGGTCAACGCCGTGAGCACGCAGAGCCGCGCGAAGTCCCGGCGGAGCGGGTCGGTGCGTCCCCCGCGGTAGGTCGCGCGCCCAGCGAGGACGACGGCCAGCGCGGCGACGAGGACGTAGATGACGGCATTCACGACGGATCCCTAACCCTCGCTTAGAATCCATCCGTGTCCAGCGCCCTGTTCCGTCAGCTCCCGAAGGTCGATCGCCTGCTCGCGGAGCCGCTGCTCGCCGAGCTCCCGACCCGGCTCGCGACGGACGCGGCTCGCGAGGTCCTCGACGAGCTGAGGGTCGCGATCGGGGCCGGCGAGCTGCGGGTCCTGCCCGATGTGCCTCGCCTGGTGCTCGATCGGGCCGAGGCGTGGCGACGCATGCGGCTGCGTCGGGTCATCAACGCCACCGGCGTGGTGCTCCACACGAACCTCGGACGCGCTCCGCTGCCGGAGCAGGCCGCCCAGGCCGTGGCCGAGGTCGCGCGTGGCTACTCGAACTGCGAGCTGGAGCTCTCCAGTGGCCATCGCGGCGGACGCCTCGACGGGGTCCGCGGCCCGCTGCGCAACCTGCTCGGCTGCGAGGACGCCATCGCCGTCAACAACAACGCGGCCGCTGTGCTGCTCGCGCTCGCTGCCCTGGCCCGAGGTCGCGAGGTCATCGTCTCCCGCGGCGAGCTCGTCGAGATCGGAGGCAGCTTCCGCATCCCAGAGGTCTGCGCCCAGTCCGGGGCCCGGCTCGTCGAGGTCGGCACCACCAACCGGACCCACGCGGCGGACTACGCCGCCGCCATCACCGAGCGCACCGGCGTGCTGTTGCGTGTCCATCCCTCGAACTTCCGGATCCTCGGCTTCACCGAGCGTCCATCGACCAGCGAGCTCGCCGAGATCGCTCGTCGAGCCGGGCTTCCGCTCGTCGAGGACCTCGGCAGCGGTGCGCTGGTCAGCGGGCTCGGCGACGAGCCCCTCGCAGGGGACGTCCTCCGGGACGGGGCTGACCTCGTCTGTTTCTCGGGGGACAAGCTCCTCGGCGGACCGCAGGCGGGCATCCTCGCCGGTCGCGCCGACTGCGTCCGGGGCTGCCGAGAGCACGCCCTCTACCGCGCCCTCCGCCTCGACAAGCTCGCCCTGGCCGCGCTGGAGGCCACCCTGCGCGTCTACGTCTCCGGGGACCTCGACAGCATCCCCACCCTCAGAATGCTGCGCGGGACGGTCGATCCGACGGCGCTGTTGCAGGCGCTCTCCGGCTGCGGTCTCGAGCTCAGCATCGAGGACGATGTCGGCTACACCGGAGGCGGCGCGCTCCCGGGGGTGGGCCTCCCGACCCGTGTCGTGGCCTTGCGCGGGAGCTCACCGGACGAGCTCGCCGCGGCGCTCCGGGCGAACGACCCGCCCGTCGTGGCCCGTGTCGCTCGTGACGCGGTCCTCCTCGACCCGCGCACGCTGTTGCCTGGAGACGTCGAGGTCGTCGCGGACGCCGTGTGCCGCGCGGTCGCGACGGGCTAAGGGGAGGACCTATGGCTTCTTTCTACGACCGGCTCGGGGTCCCGCAGGGCGCGTCCGAGGAACAGGTGCGCGAGGGCTACCATCGAAACCTCGCCCGCCTCGTGAAGAAGCTCCGGCAGGCCTGCAGCTCGGGGGCGGACACCTCGGTCCTCGAGTCCGAGCGGGACTCGGTGCGAGAGGCCTTCGAAGTGCTCACGGAGCCCTCTCGCCGTCGCCGCTACGACCTGTTGCTCGAGCTCGACGCGGAGGGGTTGCCAGGGGCGCCAGAGGAGCTCTGGGATCGCGTCCAGGAGGGTCTCGTAGACCCCACCTCTGCCGCCGCCGTCGAGGTCGTCCGCGCCCTGACGGAGCTGGACGTCGGCGAGGGCTTCACGGACCCCAGCCAGGAACGCACCGAGCCCGCGCGCTCGGTGTCCAGGCCTTCCGCCGTCTCGATGCTCTCTCAGGAGGAGCGGCACGCGCGAGCGGCTCACGCCGCGGCGCCCCTCCCCGAGCCCGGTGGCCTCGCCGACCTGGACCTGCCCCCTCCGCGCACGGCGCCTGCCGTCTTCGAGCCGGCCGTCGCGGACCCTGCACCCGGGGACGTGGCCCGACACGTCGGTCACGACGGACGGTACATCGCCTCGGTTCGTGCATCAAAGGGGCTCACCGTCGAGGGACTCTCCGGCACCACCCGCATCGCCACCCGCTACATAGAGGCCATAGAGGCCAACGACTTCGAGCGCCTGCCGCCCGCTGTCTTCGTGCGTGGCTACCTCCGGGAGATCGCAGGCGCCCTGGGGCTCGACGAGGACGCCCTCGTCGAGGGCTACATGGCTCTGTACGCCAACGCGCGCAACGGCTGAGGGCGTGGAGATCACCGTCGGGCGCCGGGAGCGACTCGACAAGCTGCTCTGTCGCCAGCTCCCCGAGCTCTCGAGGAGCCGCATCAAGGCGCTGATCGATGGGGGCAACGTGCTGGTCGACGGTCTGCCGCGAAAGCCCGCGTTCAAGCCCAACGTGGGCTCCGTGGTCTCCCTCGAGGTGCCGCAGATCGTCCCGCTGTCGCTGGAGCCAGAGGACCTGCAGCTGTCGCTCTTGTTCGAGGATCGCGACGTCGCCGTCGTCGACAAGCGCGCGGGCATGGTGGTCCACCCGTCCAAGGGGCACGACCGCGGCACCCTCGTCCACGGTCTGCTCCACGCGCTGGGCGATCTGAGCGGCATCGGCGGCGTCGAGCGCCCGGGTATCGTCCACCGCCTCGACAAGGGCACCAGCGGGGTGATGGTCATCGCCAAGAACGACCTCGCCCACGCCTCGCTCAAGGAGCAGTTCACGGCCCACTCGGTGGAGCGGCGCTACGACGCGCTGGTGCTCGGATCACCCGATCTGAAGGGCGGCCGCATCGAGTCTCAGCTGGGACGGCATCCGCGAGACCGCATGCGGCAGGCGGAGGTGCTGGAGGGACGCCACGCCACCACGGACTGGCGCGTCCAGGAGCGCTTCGACCGGGCGACGCTCTTGTGCTGCACGCTCCACACCGGACGCACGCACCAGGTCCGCGTCCACCTCTCCGCTCGGGGCTGGCCGATCCTCGGGGACCCGGTCTACCGGGACCGCCAGACCCCTCCGGTGCACATCCGCGAGCTCCTGACGGATGTAGACCACCAGCTGCTGCACGCCCGGGTGCTGGCCTTCGACCACCCGCGCAGCGGTGAACGCATGTCCTTCAGCCGCGATGTCCCGGACGACTTCCGAGGGGTCCTCGAGGGTTTGCGCGCCTGAGCCCTGCCAGGGTCACCAGGGCCAACAAGAGCCAGGTCCCGCCTGGTCGTGCTGGGCCGCGGAGCTGCAGCCGGTCGCCTCCTCCTCCGGCGAGCGCCGCTGGATTCGAGCGGGATCGCGCCCGTCGCAGTCGGGCAGGACGCTGGGCTCCCGGACGTAGCCCGGCCGCTCGGTCCCACACTCGACGAAGGCCCCGTCGGGGTCGGTGAATCGGTCCCTGTCGAGATCGGGGTACCAGGTGGTGGCGCCAGCTGCGTCCGCGTCCAGCACCCCGTCACAGTTCGGTCGTGCCGTCGATGGCTCGGGGGACCGCCGGACCCACCTGGGCTAGCGCAGCCTCTCGTCCCCAGTCGGTGAAGTGCAGTCCGAGCTCTCCCCCGCCCCGCTGGAGATGCAGGCCGGAGCTGCCGACGCTGGCGCCATCGCTCAGTTCGATCGGGCTCCCGCCGGTGCAAGAGGCCAGCAGCAGCGCGGTGGCCACCATGGGACATCGTACCGTCTCCGGACGCAAAAACCCCCGAGATGCCAAGGGCGTCTCGGGGGCTCTCGAGCCGGGCTGATCAGCAGCCGGGTTCGGTGCTCGGGTCGATGTTCGGGTCGACGGTGACGCCGGCCTCGTAGGGAGCCGTGCTGTCCTCGACGTCGAGGTAGGCGCAGGTCTCCTCACCCGTGTCCGGGCAGGCGATGCAGGAGTCGCCGCCGAGGGCGAGCAGATCGCAGCCCTCGTAGCCGCTGATGACGAGGTCAGCGAGGTTGATGTAGCCCACGACCCCGACGTTCTGCATCTCGTCGCCGTCTTCCGAGAAGGCGCCGTTGACCATGAAGTCGATGACCTGGAGCTCGTAGCCGGCCGCGCCGAGGGTCGTGTCCTCCGGCCCCGCCTGGAAGTAGGGGTTCGTGGAGAAGTCCGCCTCTGGGAAGGCGATGGCCTCTGCGCACCGGTACTGCTGCAGGCTGCCATCCACCAGCCCCATCGCGCCGGTCATCGTGATGGTCTCTGCGGTCTCGTCGACCTCTTCCACCAGGATGAGGATGTGGTCGGTGTCGAGCTGCGAGAGCAGGAGCGACCCCGTCGTCGAGGACGGCGAGTGCCAGGTCACGGTGTTCAGATCGATGTCGTAGACACGTCCTTTCAGGATGTTGCCGTCGAGGGGACCGTCCACGGTCGTGAAGGTGCTCTCTGCGGCGTCCGAGCAGGTCGTCACGCTGAAGGTGTAGGAGGCGGACCGAGCCAGCTCCTCGTTGGGCGTGAAGGTCGCGCCCATCGCGCTGTTGACCAGCTCCACGGCGCCGTCGAGCTCACCCTCCGAGCCGGACAGCGACAGGGAGATGTCCTCTTCTGTCGCGGGCCTGTCGAACCAGGCAGTCAGGACCGGTGTCGGGCTGACACCCACTGTTCCGGTCCCCGGATCGAGGTAGGCGACCGGGATGTCGCAGTCGGTGTCGGAGTCGGCGTCCGTGTCAGCGTCGGTGTCGGTGTCGGCGTCGGTGTCGGTGTCGGTGTCCCCATCAGGGACGCCCGAGTCATCGAGGTCGATGGTGCCGCCGTCGCAACCGAGGGCGGCCAGGAGAAGGAGGCTCACTCTGGGACCTCCTCGCAGATGGCCCAGTCAGTCGTGTCGCACTCCGCGTTGTCGCAGGAGTCCGCGCAGCTCTCGTGGCAGTCTTCCACGGCGACCTCCTCGACGTCGGTGTCGACGGCGATGGCGGAGAGGTCCACGGCCCTGATCTCGAGGCAGTAGTGCGTGCTGTCGGGGCACTCGATGCAGCTGACGCCGAAGCCGGCGACGAGGTTGCAGACCGCGTCTTCCTCTTCGTCGTCACCGACGAGCTCGGCCAGCGGGCGCGTGTCGATCGAACCGGCGAAGACCGCGCCGCCGAACCAGGTGCCGTCTGCGGAGAAGGTGCCGCTGATCTCGAGATCCTCGATGGTGACCTCGTAGTCGGCGACGGAGATGGTCGTGGTCGCCGGGCCGATCACGAAGTAGGGCGCGTCGCTGAAGTCGGCGGCCTCCGGGAACTCCAGGGTCTGGATGCAGAAGTCCTGGGTGCCGGGGTTGTCCTCGTCAGCGATGGCGCCGAGGAACTCGATCTCGTCGCCGGAGCTGAGCACCTCCAGCAACACCTGGACCGTCAGGTAGGACTCCAGCACGGAGCCGACACCCTCTGGGACGACGATGCGACCGCTGGCGAGGTCGAGCTCGTAGACCTGTCCGACGAGACCGTCGACGTCCGCGATGTCCTCGCCGAGCCCGGAGGTGGTGAAGTCGATGACAACGTCCGCGGTGCAGTAGGAGACCGTGTAGCTGTAGGGGGTGCTGGGCGCTAGCGGGGCGTCCGGCTGGAAGAAGACAGTCTTGTCATCGTCGCTGCGCCAGCTGGTTCCGGAGACGCCGTCGGCGTCCATGCTGATCTCGGCCGTGTCGTCAGCGTCGGACAGGTGCACTTCGATGGCGCCCCTGTAGTAGAAGTCAGTCGATCCGGCGGCGGGCCAGATGTCCTTGTCGCTGATCTCGACACCGCAGGGAACTGCAGAGTCTTCGGGCTCTCCGTTGCAGCCCGTCAGGGCAGCCAGAATCGCAATCATGTGGGTCTCCTCCGATACAAGACCAGTCCTTTTAAGCGGAGGAACCTACCCGCGCTTTCTGCGGGGTGTCAATCAGCGGATTTTTTACCGATCTCAGGCCTTTTGGCGCTTCTTTGCCTCCTCGGTCTTCAGCCTCAACTCGACCAGGATGCTCTCGAGCAGGCGGCTCTCCTCGTCGTCCAGGTTGCCTGATGTCTTGTCCTGCAGCACAGCGATCAACTGCACCGTCTGGCGGGCACCCTCGAAGTCCGGATCCGTCGTGCCGTCCTGGGTGTAGCCGAGCTGAGCGAGCGCGGCGCGCCCGAGGGAGACGAGGAAGGAGGAGAAGCTGACCGTGAGCTCGATCCTCTCGGGAGGACGAGGAGCAGCGGCGTCGGACATGGGAACCTCAGATGCGGAGGGTGACAGACCCGCGGTGGTTGCCGCGGGCGATGGTGAACGTGGCGGAGGAGCGGTGCCCGGACTTTGCGTCCACGAGGGCAGCGCGGAGATCCTCCGGCTTCTTGATGGCCTGGCCGTTGACCGCCAGGATGATGTCGCCGGTCTTGAGGCCGGCGTCCGCCCAGCTCCCGTCGGGGTCGACCTCTGAGACGAGCAGTCCGAAGCCACCCGGCTCGAGCTCGATGCCCATGGTCGTACCGATGACCGTGTCTACGAGGTCCTCTGGAAAGGCCGTGGTGACGATGCTGACCTTCAGCGGGCGAGTGCCCCGATACAGCGACAGCGAGACCTTCTCCCCGGGGTCCTTCTGGGACAGGTAGGCGTTGAGGTCGGCGCGGGAATGGATCGGACGTCCGTCGGCCTTGTAGAGCAGGTCTCCGTGTTCGATACCCGCCGTCGCCGCCGGGCTGTCGTCGTGGACGGCGTCGACGACGACGGCGCCTTCCTCGAGGGGGGTTCCCTCGAGTCGGCGCCGTGAGAGGTCTCCAAGGTCCGTGCCCAGCCACGGCACGTTGACCTTTCCATACAGCATCAGATCCTGGGCCACCTTGTAGGCCCGGTCGACCGGGATGGCGAAGCCGATACCTTCTGCCTGGGCGTGGATGGCGGTGTTGATCCCGATGAGCTCGCCCTCGATGTTGACGAGCGCGCCGCCGGAGTTGCCCGGGTTGATGGCGGCGTCTGTCTGGACGTAGTCCTGGACGATGCCCGTCTGGATCTCGACCTCGCGCGAGACGGAGGAGACGACCCCCGTCGAGACGGTCTGGCCCAGACCGTATGGGTTGCCGATGGCGATGACGGGTTCCCCCAGCATCAGGTCCGAGCTGGTCCCGAGCTCGATCGTGGGGAGGGGGTCATCGACCCGGAGGCTGAGCACGGCGAGGTCGAGGTTCGACTCCATGCCGATGAGCCGGGCCACGTGGGACCGGCCGTCCGAGGTGTGGACGGTGATCTCGTTGGCCCCGTGCACCACGTGGGCGTTGGTGAGGACGATGCCCGCCTCGTCGATGACGACGCCGCTGCCTTGCGAGGTCGTCTCGAACTGGGAGGGCCCCCACAGCGGAAAGGGATTCGCGACCGTCATCTCGGTTTCGATGGCGACGACCGACGGGGCGGCTTGCTGTACGGCCTTCACCGTCGGGGTCATCCGGTCGGCCGCGAGGGCCGCCGCGCAGAACAGGAGCATGGGGCTCATCTAGGATCCGTGATTGGTGGCGTCAACGGGCGCGTAGGGGTAGCTTGCCCGCCATGTTCGCGCTGTTGCTGACCCTGTCGCTCCCCGCCGTCGCTGCGAAGAACCAGACGGTCGAGGAGCAGTACGAGCAGGGCCTCAAGTACATGAAGCGCGGCTACTACGTCAAAGCCCTCGAGAACTTCAACCGCATCCGGAACTACCACCGGGACGACCCCTACGCGGTGAAGGCGGAGCTCGCGATCGCGGACCTCTACTTCAAGAAGTCCGAGTGGGACCAGGCACGGCTGGCCTACGAGGACTTCCTGCGGCTCCACCCGCGCCACGAGGACGTCGACTACGTCGTGTTTCGCCTCGGAATGACCTCTTGGAAGAAGGCACCGCGTATCGCCAGCCGCGACCAGAGCTGGACGCGCCAGGCGGTCAACACCTGGACCGGCTTCGACACGCGCTACGCCGAGAGCGAGTACGTCGACGAGGTCAACGAGAAGCTGGGAGAGGCCCGCGACCGCCTCGCCCGAAAAGAGGTCGTCATCGGCGAGTTCTACTTCCACCGCGCCTCCCGCGGAGAGGAGCACGTCAACGCGTGGCCAGCGGTGGTCAGTCGCATGGAGGGTGCGCTCCGCACGTACCCGGAGTGCAGCGAGGCTCCAAAGGCGCTGGCGATGCTGGTCGTCGCATACGACGAACTCGACCGGGACGATGACGCGGAGCAGGCTGCATCCCGCCTCGAGGTCGACCATCCCGACCACTGGCGCGTCAAGTGGGCCAGGCGCAAGGCGCCAGAGGCCTTCTCCGAGTAGCCCTCGAAGGCTACAGCACCAGCCCGCCATCGATGTCGATGCAGCGACCGGTGAAGTAGTCGCACTCGATGATGAACTTCACGCCCATCCAGATCTCCTCCGGGTCGCCGACGCGGCGGAGAGGGACGGGCTTCAGCATCGCCTGGAGCACGCCATCCGGCATTCCCTGGAGGATCGGTGTGTCGACGAAGCCGGGAGCGATCGCGCCGGTCCGGATGCCATACCTGGCGAGCTCGATGGACCAGAGCTTGGTGTCCGCGACGAGGCCGGCTTTCGCTGCGCTGTAGTTGCTCTGGCCGCGGTTTCCGTAGCGGGCGACGGAGCTGATGTTCACGACCACCGCGGGCTTGGTGTCGGTCTCGATGCAGCGGGCGGCGAACTCGCGGGTCATGAGGAAGGGACCGGTGAGGTCGACGTCGATGACCGACTGCCACTTGCGCAGGCTCATCTTCCTGACCTCGCCCGTCTCCTTGTCCTTCTTGACCAGGAGGCCGTCGCGGAAGATGCCCGCGTTGTTTATGAGCACGTCGAGGCCGCCGAGGGCATCGAAGGCGGCGTCGATGAAGCCGATGACCTGGTCCTCGTCGGCGACATCGCACACGAAGCCGACGACCTTGCCTGGCAGCGCCTCGGCGTCGGCCTCGACCGCGGCGATGCTGTCAGCGTTCAGGTCGCAGAGGGCGACATCGGCCCCCGCCCGAGCGAGCGCGAGGACGAAGTGACGGCCCATGCCAGAGGCGCCGCCGGTGACGACGGCCTTGCTACCTGCGACCTGCATCTCAGCTCCCGGAACGAGGGGGGGCTGGCAATAACGAGAAAGCGGAGTGCTCTAGGCCTGGCCGATCAGCGTCACGGCGTGTTCCGAGAGCCCGAAGTTGACTTCGGTCCGGTAGCCCTTCGGATCGCCACCCATCTGGTAGGGCAGGGCGTGCTCGAAGGTGACCCGGACCCGCTCGGCGTACCAGTCGAAGACACCCTCGCCAGAGAGCGTGCCGCGCCATCCGGCTGGAAGCCTCATGGCGCACTCCCAGGGTGTGAAGTTCAACAACCGCAGGTGCAGGCGGTTGGGGCGTGTCGTCGCGTACGGGAAGAACTTCATGCCGTAGCCCAACAGCGGTGTCGTGGCGGCGCCGACGAAGCAGGCTGGGCCCTCGTAGAGGGTCGCGCCTGCTGGGAGCTCGGGGCCGAAAGTGTCGCCCCCCGGCCGGATGCGACGGGCCGGGGCGCCGACATTCACGACGCGCATCTGGGTGTTGTCCCGTGACAGGTAGGTCGGCAGGGTCTTGCCGAAGCCTGCGATCAGGTAGCCGGAGAGCCCGCTGCAGAGCGACGCCAGGGCCGTGCCCTTCATCTTCTTCTTGAGCTCGTAGTAGTGGTTCAGGATGGCGGCGTCGTGGCCGAGGCCGCCGAAGGGGAACACGGTGCCTTCTGACCAGACCATGCGGATGGACTGGCGTGTGTGGAAGCCTCCGGTGGCGAAGCGCCGGAGATCCAGGACGGGCCAGCCGGCACCGAGCCAGTGGGCCAGGGCGTTGCCGGTGCCCAGTCTCAGGACGCCGACGGCGGGGAGCCGCTCGACCTCTGGGCGGTGGCGCTCCAGCGCGTTGATCGTGTCGACGATGGTGCCGTCACCGCCGCCGGCGAACACGGCGCTGTAGTCCCGCTCCAAGCAGGTGCGCAGCGCCTCGTCGGCGTGCTCCTGACTCTGGGTGAGGAAGACGTGCTCGTCACCAACCGCCCAGCGCACGCGCTGAGCGAGGAAGCGGGTCACCCGACCGGCGTTGGCGTTGAGGATGACGCCGAAGCGGCCGGTCGACGGATGGTGAGCAGGCAGCACGGAGAGAATGCCTCTGCAAGAATCAAACCGGGGGCGAAGTGACTGATATCCCGTTGGATCGCGGTAGCGAGCGCGAAAGTGCCTTCGCGCCCGGCGCGTCAGCCGCTACCCACCAGCGTGTAGACGTGCTCCAGCGCGGCGGGCAGGGCGTCCGGGTTTCGCCCGCCGGCCTGGGCCATGTCCGGGCGACCGCCCCCGCCCCCACCTACGAGCTTGGCGACCGCGCCGACGATCTTGCCGGCGTGGACCCGGCTTCCGGCGATGTCACTGGTCGCGGCGGCCACCAGGACGACCTTCCCGCCCTGGCGTGAGCCGAGCACCACCAGGGCTGTGCCCAGCTGGGAGCGCAGGCGGTCTGCCTCGTCACGAAGCGAGCTTGCGTCGCCGGGCAGCTCGGCGGCGAGGACCTTGATGCCGTCGATGTCCCTGGCCTCGGCGGAGAGATCACCTGCGGTGGCCCGCAACAGCTCGCGCTTGGCGGCCTCCAGCTCCTTCTCGAGGCGCTTGCGGTCCGCGACGATGCGGTCGAGCGCCTCTGCGAGCTGCCCCAGCGGTGTGCGCAAGCGACCCGCGGCGGCGGTTGCGGCCTGGTCCCGGTCTCGCGTCCAGGCCAGCGCGTGGGATCCGGTGAGGGCCTCGATGCGACGCACGCCGGCGGCGATGCCGGACTCCGAGGTGATGCGGAACAGGCCGATGTCCCCGGTGCGGGAGGCGTGGGTGCCACCGCAGAGCTCGACGCTGAAGTCTCCGACGGAGACGACGCGGACCACCTCGCCGTACTTCTCCCCAAAGAGCGCGGTGGCTCCCTCGGCCTTGGCCTGCTCGAGGTCCTCGAGCTCGGTCTCGACGGGCTCGTTCGCGAGGATCCTGGCGTAGACGATGTCCTCCAGCCTCACGAGGTCTTCCTGGTCGAGCGCCTTGTGATGGCTGAAGTCGAAGCGCAGCCGCTCGGGGTCCACGAGTGAGCCCTTCTGCTGGACGTGGCTGCCGAGGACCTGCTTCAGCGCTGCCTGCAGCAGGTGGGTCGCCGTGTGGTTCAGGCGGGTGCGGTCGCGACTCTCTCCGTTCACCACCGACTCGACCTCTGCGCCCACCCGGAGCGTTCCGGAGACCAGCTCACCCTTGTGGAGGAAGACCTCGCCGGGGGCCTTGGTCACGTCGTCGACCCGGAACGAGCCACCCGAGAAGCGCAGCTGCCCGCTGTCCCCGACCTGGCCGCCGGACTCGGCGTAGAAGGGGCTGTCGTGGAGCACGATGTCGGCCCGACCCTCCGAGATGGTCTCGACGCGCTCGCCGTCCTGAACGATGGCGGCGACCGAGCCCTTGTCCTGGTCGCGGGTGTAGCCCGTGAAGCCGGTGGCCCCGAGCGTGGAGAGGCCAGCGTGGACCTCGCTGATGCTTGTCTGGCTCGTGCCCTTCCACGCAGCGCGCCCCTTGTCGCGCTGGGCCTCCATGCAGGCCTCGTAGCCGGCCTCGTCGATGGAGATCCGGCGCTCGGCGGCGATGAGCCGGGTCAGGTCCGGAGGGAAGCCGAACGTGTCGTAGAGCTTGAAGACGACCTCGCCGGAGAGGACGTCGGGGCTCTTTCCGATGGCCTCGTCCAGGAGCCCCAGCCCCTTGTCCAGGGTCTGGCCGAAGCGCTCCTCTTCTGCGCGGATGACGTCGAGGACGAAGTCCCGCCGCTCGACGAGCTCCGGGTAGGCCTCGCCCATCGTCTCGATGACCGTGTCGGAGGCCTTGTAGAGAAAGGGCTCCTTCAGGCCGAGGGTCACGCCGTAGCGGATCGCCCTGCGCATGATGCGGCGGAGCACGTACTCCCGCTCGCTGTTGCCCGGCATCACGCCGTCGGTGATCAGGAAGGCGGCCGCCCTGGCGTGGTCCGCGATGACCCGCAGCGCGACGTCGTCCGCTGCGTGGGATCCCCCGTAGCGCTTGCCTGCGAGCTCGCCAGTGCAGCGGATGATGCCCTGGAAGATGTCCGTGTCGTAGTTCCAGTAGAAGCCCTGCTTGATGGCCGCGAGGCGCTCGAGGCCCATGCCCGTGTCGATGCTGGGCTTCGGCAGGTCCGTGCGCGTGCCGTCGGGTGCCTGGTCGAACTGCATGAAGACGTTGTTCCAGATCTCGACGTAGCGATCGGACTCCGTCACGGGGCCGCCACCGGCGGGGTCATGGGCCGGCCCGTGGTCCCAGTGGATCTCGGAGCAGGGACCGCAGGGGCCGGTGTCCCCCATGGACCAGAAGTTGTCCTTGACGCCGAGGCGCTGGACGCGCTCCTCGGGGACGCCGACCTTCTTCGTCCAGATGGCGTGGGCTTCGTCGTCGTCCGTGAAGATCGTCACCCAGAGCCGGTCGGGATCGAGTTCGAAGCAGCCGGCGTCCTCTGGGCCGGTGAGGAGCTCCCAGGCCATCGGGATGGCGTCTTCCTTGAAGTAGTCGCCGAAGGAGAAGTTCCCGAGCATCTCGAAGAAGGTGTGGTGTCGCGCGGTGCGGCCCACCAGCTCGAGATCGTTGTGCTTTCCGCTGACTCGGAGACACTTCTGCGAGGTCGTGGCGCGCTGGTGCTGTGCCGGTGCGGCGCCGGTGAAGACGTCCTTGAACTGCACCATGCCGGCGTTCACGAAGAAGAGCGTGGGGTCGTTCTCCGGGACCAGCGGCGCCGACTGGAGGTGGGCGTGCCCACGGTCCACGAAGAACTGGATGAAGCGACGGCGGATCTCGGCGGTCTTCACGGGGCTGTCCTACTCGGGAGCCACCGTTCTTATCGCGCCGACGCCTCAGACGAAGGCGGGGCGAATCCACTCGTCCGACGCGATGCCGCTGAGGCGTAGCTGCAGGTCGTCTGCGTTGGAGGCGAAGCGCATGAGGTCTTCCATGTCGATGAGCCCGTCCTGGTAGTGCCAGAAGAGGCTCTGGTCGAAGCTCTGGCTGCCGTACTGCGATGTCCCCTTCGCGAGGAGATCGGGGATCTCCCTCACCCGCGTCGCGTCGACGATGCACTCGCCCACAGCCCCGGCGTTTCGCATGATCTCGACGGCCGCCACGCGCCCGCCACCCTTCCTTGGCACGAGCCGCTGGCTGATGATCGCGACCAGGACGGCGCCCAGCATCTGTCGGATGGACTGCTGGTGGTGAGGCTCGAAGAAGTTCACGATCCGCTGAATGGCCTCTGGTGCGTTGATCGTGTGGAGCGTGCCGAGGACGAGGTGGCCCGTCTCGGCGGCGGTCATCGCGATCTCCATCGTCTCCTTGTCACGGAGCTCGCCGATGAGGATGACGTCGGGGTCCTGCCGTAGGGCGGCACGGAGGGCGTCGTGGAAGCTGGCGCTGTCGGACCCGATCTCGCGCTGGTTGACGACCGAGCGATGATCCGTGAACGCGAACTCGATCGGGTCTTCGATCGTCAGGATGTGATGAGCTTGCGACTGGTTGATCTCCTCGATGATCCCAGCCAGCGTCGTGCTCTTTCCCGAGCCGGTGGCCCCGGTCAGCAGGATCAACCCGCGGTGTTCGTTGGCGAAGAGCTTGAGCACCTTTGGGAGGCCCAGCTCGTCTACGGTCTTGATCTTGGCGGGGATGGCACGCAGCACCATGCCGATCTGGCCGCGCTGCCGGAAGACGTTGACGCGGAAGCGCCCGGCGTTGGGCACGGAGTGGGCCATGTCGACGTCTGGACTGACCTTGAACCTCTCGCGCTGACCGGGCTTCATGATCGTCCAGGCCATCTTGTTTATGTGATCGTTGGTCAGAGCCGGCGCGCGCGGGATGCGCCGGATCTCGCCGTCGATCCGCACCAGGGGAGGCAAGCCTGCCTTGATGTGAATGTCGGATGCTCCGGCAGCGAGCGCCGCGCGGCAGATTGCGTCGATGTCCATGAGCGTCTCTAACGCAGGAGAGCCGAAGGTCGGCCCAGGAGCCGCTGCGCGCAGAGCTGCGGGGGGGGGGAGCGCCGAAGGCGCGCAGCGGGACCTGCAGAGGGTCGCCGGGCAACGAGGCGACAGCGAGGCGCAGAGCCGCCGGGGGGGTGAGCGCCGAAGGCGCGTAGGGGGACCTGCAGGGGTCCCCCTATAAAAACCCTCAGTGTGTGCGGGCTTCCGCTGGTGGCTCCTCGTCGAGCAGGCCGTGCTTGTGCATCACCGTGTTCTGCAGGGCCTTCATCGCCTCCGGGTTGTCGAGCAGCCAGAGACGTGCGTTCTCGCGGCCCTGGCCGATGCGCTCGTCGCCCATCGAGTACCAGGAGCCGGCCTTGCGAATGATGCCCTCGTCGACGCCGATGTCGAGGAGTTCGCCCGCCAGCGAGATGCCCTTGCCGTAGAGGATGTCGAACTCCGCCTTGCGGAAGGGGGGCGCGACCTTGTTCTTGACGACCTTGACCCGAGTGCGGTTGCCCAGGATGTCCTCGCCCTTCTTGATGGCTCCGATCCGGCGGATGTCCAGACGCACAGAGGAGTAGAACTTCAGGGCGTTTCCGCCCGAGGTGGTCTCCGGGTTGCCGAACATGACGCCGATCTTGTGCCGCACCTGGTTGACGAAGAGCATGACCGTATCGGACTTGTGGATGGCACCGGTCAGCTTGCGCAGCGCCTGGGACATCAGGCGAGCCTGGAGGCCCGGGAGGCAGTCACCCATGTCTCCCTCCAGCTCTGCCTTGGGCACCAGCGCGGCGACCGAGTCGATGACGACGATGCTCAGTGCGCCGGAGCGGACCAGCGTCTCCGCGATCTCGAGGGCCTGCTCGCCGTAGTCGGGCTGGGAGATGAGGAGCTCGTCGATGTTCACGCCGAGGGCCGCGGCATAGGTCGGGTCGAGGGCGTGTTCCGCGTCGATGAATGCAGCGACGCCCCCCCCGCGCTGGGCCTCTGCGATGAGCTGGAGGGCGAGGGTCGTCTTTCCGCTTGCTTCGGGGCCGTAGATCTCGACCACGCGGCCCCTCGGGATGCCGCCGACGCCGAGGGCGATGTCGAGGCCGATCGAGCCGGTCGAGATCACGGCGATGCGCTGGGCGTGATCCGACCCGAGGCGCATGATGGAGCCCTGCCCGTACTGGCGACGGATCGTGGTGAGGGCGGCTTCGAGAGACTTGGAGCGTTCGGTGTCGAGAGGCATTGCGGGGTCCTCGTTGGGGGAGATGATGGCAACTTAAGGGGTCGGGCGGTCAGAAATTGTCCGCCCCTGCAGATGGCGCCGGAAGAGGTCGAGCGCGGCACCGGTCGTGAGCCTGATGACGCGCTCGCGAGAGCCGGCGAGGCGGAGCCTGCGGTGGTGGACTCCAGTCGGTGTGGCGACGGCGATGTGCACGGTTCCGACTGGCTTGTCGGGGGTGCCGCCTCCGGGTCCGGCGATGCCGGTCGTGCCGATTCCGTAGGTGCTGTCCGCCCGCACGCGCACGCCGCGAGCCAGCTGGATTGCTACGGGCTCGCTGACCGCGCCGCTGGCAGCCAGGATCGCTGGATCGACTCCACAGGTCCGCACCTTCGCCTCGTTGGCGTAGACGCAGCTCCCCTCTAGGAAGTAGCGGGAGGCGCCCGGTACGGAGGTCAGGGCCGCGGAGAGGCCTCCTCCGGTGCAGGACTCGGCGGTGGCGACCGTCTCTCCAGCGGCGACCAGCAGCTCGCCGATGACCTCTTCGACGGGGCCGCAGTCGACGCCGAAGACCGCGTCTCCGATGGTGTCGCGGACAGCATCGACCAGCTCGGACTCCCTCTCCGCGCTCATCGAGGGGGCGAAGCGGAGCTTGACCTGGTTCTCGGGGAGCTTCGTCCGGAAGCCCAGCGCCATGCCCTCGAGATGCGCAAAGGGCGCGAGGAGGGTGGCGAGTCGCGACTCGGCGATGCCCAGGCAGCGCAGCGTGCGGAGACGTTCGCCAGGCAAGACGAAGCGCTCCTGCACGATCGGGCGGATGTGGTGTTGCCAGAAGGAGTGCATCTCCCGGGGCACGCCGGGGACGAAGAGACCGAGGGAGCCCGCGTGTTCAGCCAGGAAACCGGGTGCCGTGCCCCAGTTGTTACGGAGCGCCGAGGATGCGGAGGGGAGCCAGGCCTGCTTCTCGTTGCTAGCGGCCATCCTGCGCCCGAAGGAGGCGTACAGCGCCTCGATGTGCTCCAGCTCGTCCGAGTCGAGTTGGAGTTCACACCCGAGGACCTGCGCGACGGCTTCGCTGGTCAGGTCGTCCTGGGTCGGGCCGAGCCCGCCGGTGCAGACCAGCAGGTCCCCGGAGCGGAAACAGTCGTCGATCGCAGCTGCTAGCGCAGGGAGGCGGTCACCCACCGTCATCTGCAGGACGATGTCGAAGCCGAGGTCCGTCAGGCGCTCCGCCAGCCAGGCCGCGTTCGTGTCCACAGTCTGGCCGGTTAGGACCTCGTCTCCCTGCGACAGCAGCACGGCCCGGGGGCGCTCCACGTGCTCTCCAACTGAACAACTGTACAGTAACATGGGGACCCCGCCATGCAAGGACGTGCCATCGGGTTGGACGTGGGCACCAAGACCGTCGGGATCGCGGTCAGCGATGAGCTCGGGATGCTGGCGCGGCCTCACTCGACGCTGGCTCGCCGCGGCGTGAACAAGGACGCCGCGGTCCTCGCCAGGATCTGCGAGGAGGAGGGCGTCGAGCACCTCGTCGTGGGCCTCCCTCTCGAGCTGGACGACACAGAAGCGCGTCCGGCCAGGCTCGCGCGGCAGGTCGGCGAGGCCCTCGGCGAGCTGCTCGGCGTGAAGCCGGTCTACGTCGACGAGCGCTACTCGAGCGTGGACGCCGAGGCCATCCTGGTCCGCCTCGACATCTCGAGGAAGAAGCGCAAGCAGGTCATCGACCAGGTGGCGGCGGTGCTGATCCTCCAGTCCTGGCTCGACCACGGTGATGACGTCGCCGAGTGAACCCGGGCCCGAGACGAAGGAAGGGCCGGGTGGTCACCCGGCCCTTCGGTGTCCTCGACTTCGAGACGGTTACCGCAGGTTCGCCTCGACGACCGCACCGCTGACCGCCTGGACGCGGATGGGGAGGCCGTCCGGACCGACGGTCCAGGTGAACTCGGGACGGTAGATGCTCACGCTGGCCCAGCCTGGCGCCACGTTGCCGAGGTCGCCGCCGCTGATGTCGATGCTTCCATCATCCGACTCGCGGCACAGCAGACCCTGCTCGATGGCGTCGCCCTCGGGCTGCTCCGGCGTGATGAAGACCATCATGTCGTCTTCGTTGTTCTTGCCGTCGAAGCGGATGTTCAGACCACCGCTGCGTGCGACGTTGCCCTGCGGACCTTCGATGTTGGTGAGCGTGACCTCTTCTGGGATGGTCACCCACTCCTCGTTCTCGATGGCGCCGAAGTAGGCGTCCGCCGAGCCGGGAGCGTTGCCGCGGATGGCGTCACCGCCTCGCAGGTCGACATCGTTCTGCTGGATCTCGACGCCCTTTGTCTCGACCAGCTCGATGGTCTGGAACATGTACACGGGGTTGCCGTCGAGGCTCTCCTCGTCGATGTGGTAGGTGTCGCGCGGGGTGCGGAACTCCAGCCACTCGCCGGCGGAGCGGGTCATCTCGTCCAGGTTGCTGTCGTAGCCCCAGATCTGGGGGTAGTCAGCCGGGTTGGACTCGAGGCACTCGCCCTCGTCGATCTTGTCCCAGAGGTCCTGGCAGCGCCACACGTCTCCCGGCGGCTCCCAGAACCAGGCGCGGAGCTGGTCGCCGTTCTGGCCGACGTCACCACCGCTGACGTGGAGGTCGAGGTTGTCGGTCATCACGATGCCGGCCTCGCGGCAGACCTCGATCTCGATCTCGGGGATGGGCTGGCAGTCGGCTGAGCTGCTGCCGTAGCCGTAGAGGTACACGGTGTGGTCCGCGGACCAGTTCTTGCCGCCGACAGCGGTCGTGCCCTTGAAGTTCACGGTGTCGCCGACCATGACGCTCACGACGTAGTTGCCGTCATCGTCGGTGTAGACGCTGCTGGAGGACTGGCCTCCCTGGGCGTCGATCCGCGCTCCCCGGACCGGGAAGCCGAGGACATCGGTCACCTTGCCGTAGGCGCAGGTGGGGACGAAGCCCTGGTCACAGTTCCACCAGCTGAAGTGGGTGGCCTCGAAGGTGAAGACCAGGTCGCCGTCGTCGTTCTCCTGGACCACACCGGCTCCCTCTTCCATCCACATTCCCTTCTCGGCCGAGAAGGACCAGGTGGCCTGGGGGTCGCCGTTCTGGACGCGGTAGACGTCCGGCAGGTCGCCGTTGGTGACGGGCATCTCGACGACCGCAGGGTTGTCCTCGGAGACGTTCAGGGGGTTGCCGTCCTCGTCGTACAGGCTGATGTCGACCATTCCGTAGCTGACCAGCTGTGCCGGCTCGTTGGCGTCCTTCGTGAGGCTGTCCGCCGAGATCGCCAGGGCCGTGAGGTCACCCGGGGCGAAGTTGATGTCGTCGGTGTAGGGGTCCAGGTAGGTGACCTCGACCGTGACGGCGCCGTCGAAGGAGTTGCCGTCCGTGTCCACGACGCTCGTCGCGCCGAAGTCGACCAGGACGTCCCCGACCTGCGTGATGCCACCGATCTTGGCGTCGAAGACGTCGAAGCCGTCGATCTCCTGAAGGGTCGCGTCTGCGGAGATGGTCTCCCAGGAGAGCAGCTGGACGCGCTTGTAGTTCTTCGCGAAGCCGGGCGACACGAAGCTCACGACGCTCTGGCCGGGCGACACGCCGTCGAGGGTGTACCAGCCGTCCGGTCCGGTCAGCGCGGTCAAGCCGTCTGCGCTGACCTCGACACCCTCGAGTCCCTGGCCATCCAGGTCCGCGACCTGGCCGGTGATGCGGCCCATGGGGTCGTCCGCGTAGATGGATTCATTCGTCGTCGTGTTGCACGCGACAAGGGCGAAGAGGATGGACATGGGGGGCCTCCGAAGGGAAAACGTGGCAGGGCAGGTCTGGCAGTGTACGCAACTGCAAGGGCCGTGCCAAGGGTGCATTCAACCCTGAGGGCGCCGGGGATCGCGGTTTCATGCGGAAAACCGCCCCTGGAGCGGGATCAGCGGCCTGTCGATCGTGGGTAGCCCTTGTCCCTGTGGGATCCGCGTGCATGCGACAAAGATGCCCCAATTGGAGTGTAGGGAATTCCTACAGTCTCAGGGCATGGCGCCTGGAAGGACCTCTTCGCGCAGCAGCTGCTCCACACCCAGGAGCGCGCATCCGATGTGCTGGACGGCGTCCACGCGGACGTCGAGCGCCCAGGGCCGATCCCGGAAGCCACCGATCAGGTTGTCGCTTCGTCCGAGCAGCGGGGTGTCCTCTTCCTGGTAGATGGTGTCGAGCAGCAGCTGGCCATAGTCGAGGCTTCGCTGGTGGTAGGGGCCCTCCACTCCGGCTCGCCGGTCCAGCTCGGCGCGAGCCACGACCGCCTCGGCCAGTCCGGCGGCGGGGCCGGATGCGGGCTGGATGCCGGAGCCGGGCACGGGGGCCATCACGGCGACGCCCCTCAAGTAGGCCGTGCAGACCTCGACGCCTGCGGCCTCTGTCCGCTGCTCGCCTACGGCGGCGGAGGCCAGGCACATCCAGTGCTCGTCCAGGGTGCCGAGGTTGGCTGCCGGTATCGGCCAGTAGCCACCATCCACGTACGCGATCGCGCGGTCGAGGGCGTCGCTGACGTCGATGCCCGCTCGCTCGGCCGCGACCAGGCCGAGGAGGCCCTGGCCTTGTGCGTAGGTGACCTCGTCCTGGACGGGCCACTCCCCTGTCGCGACGGTCATGTCACCGCGCACGCTGCCACGCTCGTCGACGGCGGAGGCGACGAAGCGCGCGTAGCGGTCCTGCCACTCAGGCTCCACTCCCATCTCGGTCAAGGCCAGCAGGGCCAGTGCGGTGGTTCCGACCCAGGCCTTGCCGTCCTTGCGAGCCGGGTCGTGGATGTGGGCTCGTCCGTCCTCTGTGAGCTTGGAGTGCTCGATCAGGTAGGCGATTCCCCGCTCGGCGGCCGCACCGATCTCCGGATCCTGCGTGCGCACGTACAGGCGCGCGAGGAACCAGGTGGCCCCAGCGTGTCGAGGGTAGTTGTAGCCCCCGCCGTGGATGCCGGTGGGTCCGCGGACGACGTAGGCGTACCGGCCCGCTTCGTTCTGGTTGTGGGCGATGTGCCGGCCCCCGGCGAGCGCAGCCTCCAGGGCGGCCTCGGCGTCGAGGGCGGGCGCCTCCGCCCAGGTCATCTCGAGGGTCACCGTGCCGTGGTCGCTCGTCATCCAGCCGTCGAGGTCGACCCAGGCGGTCTCCGTGCCATCGAGCTCGCTCAGCTTCACGCCGGGCACGCTGGGGCCCTCGAGCATCCTGCTGTAGGCGACGGCGGGCTCTCGCCAGGTCGAGAGGGTGGAGTGGATCCCCTCGTCGTGTCGGAGTCCGGTTCGGCCCGGACGCAGCGGAATCGGTCCCCTGGGGGCGATGACGGGGAGGCGAAGGGGGCCCTCCGCGGTGGCGAGCTCGAGGACGAGCCCCGCTTCCTGGAGCGGAGGCAGGCTCGGCACGGCGCGCTGGAGGACATCGGCCAGGCTGTCGCCAGAGGTCGTCGCAGACTCGAGCAGCGCGCCCTCGTGCACCACGGTCACGACTGCGACGACCGGCCCAGGGCCATCCGGCGGGGGCCCGACGTCCTCTCCGAGCCAGCTCGCGCGCAGCCACTGGGCGGCCGGGGCCCCGTCGTGGCTGGGATAGGTCGACTCGGGAGACAGAGCTGCGGCGTGGATCCCCGGGGGGAACAGGATGCCGGCCAGCAGCAAGGCGCCGCCCGCGAGCCCGGCCCTGCTGCGCCAGGTAGCGATGAGCTGGGCGATCGGGAAGAAGATCACCCACGGCAGGGCCGCGGCCGCCGCGCCCATCAGCGCGTAGCCGGTCTTGGCGCCGACGGGGGTGAAGGTCTCCGCGATGTGCACGCCGACCTGCAGGTACAGGCCGAAGACCACCCCCACGCCGAGCAGGCTGACCCAGTTTCCCGGGTTGAGTCCGCGCTCGTCGCCCCTGGCGAGGAGAAGACCGCCGGCGACCCACTGGGCCACGGCGGCGACGAGCAGGATGGCCGTCGCGCCAAGCCAACGGTCCTGGTGGTAGAGCGCGAAGGCGACGTAGACCCCGCCCTGGGCCAGGTTCAGGACCCCCCATCGCCGCCTCATCTAGTTCTCTCCGGTGCGAGTTCCGACGCAGTCGGGGCTGCGACGGGGTGAACGCCGGCACGCGCAGCGGGCCGCCGGGGGGAGGGCCGCAGGCCCGGAGGGCAGGGCCCCCCTGGAAGGAAACGAGTGCCCCAGCGCCGCGCCGCGGCGCGCGCCGAAGGCGCCGGTGGAAGTCGCGTCGCGACTTCTGCCGAGGGGCACTAGAAGAGGATGACCGTTCCGCCGTTCACGGCAATGGTCCCTCCGGCCTCGTTGACGTCGACCTGGACCGTGTCGAAGTCGCGCCCGTACCAGGCACCCAGGCCGAGGTTGGCGTTGAGCCCGAACTGCTCCGTGATCATCACGTCGGCGCCCGCGCGCAGGCGCAGCCCCGGGGCGGTCTTGAAGTTGGCGGTGTAGGGCGTGAGCGTCAGGTCCCCGCCGATGTAGGGGCGGAAGCTGCGCTTGCTGTTCTGGTACATCAGGCCCAGGTTGAAAGGCATGATGTGGTTCCAGCGCATGGTGGCGCCGTCGTACTGGTCCTGCAGGGCCGCTGGGATCGCGCGCTGGGTCGAGTAGCCCTCGAGCCCGACGTTCACGAAGACCGCGTCCGCGACCGGGATCGACAGCTCGCCGCCGTAGGTCACGAAGTTGAAGACCTGGAACTTCGAGTAGCCGGCCCGGATGCTCAGGCCTAGCTTCGGATTGTTCTGGTTCGTCCGGATGGAGCCGTCCGAGCCGCTCCGAGAGCTGGCCCTCGAACTCGAGCTGTCCCTCGAGCTGGAGTTGCTGCGGGTGCTGCGGGTGCTCTCTTCGTAGACATCGGGCTCGTCGAGGTCGTCGTAGCTGCGGGACGTCGTGCGGCTGGAGCGGGAGTAGCCGTCGTCGTAGTCGTCGTAGTCGTCGTAGCTCTTGGTGGAGCTCGAGCTCGAGTCGCTGTAGTCCCGGTATCCGTAGTCGTCGTCGCCGTAGCTGTCGTCCCCGTAGTCGGCGACGATGTCGCTGGTGGCGTCGCCGAAGGAGATGTCGTCGATCTCGACCTCGATCTCGTCCGTGGCGTCTCCGAAGGAGATGTCGTCCCAGTCCTCTTCGTCGTCGTACGAGGTCGCGGCGACCTCTGCCTCGCGGCGGGCACGGTCATCGGCCTCGCGTCGGGTGCGGTCATCGGCCTCGCGTTGGCGACGATCCTCTTCGGCCCGGGCGAGCTCGGCGGCTTCGCGGGCGCGCCGGTCCTCTTCAGCGCGGATACGAGCCTCCTCTTCCCGGCGGCGCTCGTCTTCCTCTGCGCGGCGCCGCTCGTCTTCCTCTGCGCGGCGGCGCTCGTCTTCCTCTGCGCGGCGGCGGGCCTCGTCGTCGATGCGGCGACGCTCGTCCTCCTCTACGCGGCGGCGGGCCTCGTCGTCTGCGCGGCGGCGGGCGTCCTCCTCCTGCTGGCGCTGCTCCATCTCCCACTCGTCCGGCTCCTCCTCGAAGTCGTTGAGGTCGGCGGTGGAGGTCTGGGGGAGCTCGATGCGGGTGTTGACGCTCGTCTCCTCGTCGAAGACGAAGTCGTCGTAGTCCTCTTCTCCGAAGTCGTCGAAGTCGTCCTGGACGGTGGCCTCGGCCTGGACCGCGCCAGGGCTCTTGCCCGTGACGAGCTCCTTGACGAAGCCGCCCATGGAGTCGGCCATCTTCTCCGGAGTGGTCGCCACCTTGAACGTCTTCTTGCGCACGAAGCCGCCGCCGCTGGTGTTGTAGAGGACCATGTAGATGTCGTATTGGTCCCCCGCGGGGGCGACGGAGCCAGCCACGAGGTGCTCGGTCCCAGAGGCGTTCCCGATCTTTCGCAGGCATGCGCTCTGGGAGAGGCACGCGACGGTCAGCCCGGAGGGCTTCTCCTCGATCTGCAGGGCGCCGTCGTACTCGGAGCTGAAGTCGAGCTCGGAGCTCACCAGGGAGGTGATGTTGAGCGCGATGAGCGGATCGAGCCCGCCCTTTGCGATGAAGGGAGCCACCGCCACTTCCTTTGCGAACGCCGTGGTGGGGGCGAGCAGGACCGTGGTGAGGGCGAGCAGAGGGGTGAGGCGAGACGTCTTCATTCGCGTCCTTCCCAGAGGGCGTGGCTGACCGTTCGGGCGGCGGCGGGGGGTGCCAGGCGGCGACGGATAGTGCCTGCGGGGTCGAGGGAGTGCAACAAAAATAGCTGGTTCTCTGTGTGGATCCGCATGAATCCGACGCGTGAACGCGCGATCAGCGTGTTTCCTTACATCGCGTTGACAGTCTCCCCGGTCTTCGGTTCGGAGTTAGACCCAGACGATGCGTCAGGCGCTCATCGGAGCAGCACTCTTCGGGGCCGCCTACGGGCTGGTCGAGGCGGGAGTCGTCGTCTTCGGTGGTCGTCTGTGGCTGACCTCGCCCCTGCTCCTGCTCGTGGGCGCGGCGGTGCTCGGGGGCGTGCTCACAGCGCCGCTCGGTTTTCGCGCCCGGGATCGGATGGGCGGATGGACCCGGGCGTCCCTGGTCGTGCTCGCGTTCGAGTGGTTCCTCCATGGCGCGACCGACCCGGCCCCCTTCACTGAACCCCACTGGTCGACGACCCTCCCGGTCCAGCTCGGCGGGTGGTTCTGCCTCGGTCTGCTGTTGGCCCTCTTCCACAAGCTCCCGCGCGCTCGCTGGGCGACCCTGGCCGCGCTGCTCGTGCCCCTGTCCGGGGTCGATACGGGCCCCTCCGGCGCTGGCGGCGAGGGGCCCTCGATCCTGCTGGTCACCCTCGACACCACACGCGCAGACCGCATCGGGTGCTACGGCCACGCCGAGGCCCGGACTCCGGTCATCGATGGCCTGGCGGCCGAGGGGACCCGCTTCGACGCAGCCTTCGCCAACATCGCCGTGACCGGCCCGAGCCACGCGACGATCCTGGGTGGTCGGGGCACCTGGAGTCACGAGACCCTGCTCAACGGGGTGCCCCTGCCAGAGGATGAGCAGCTCCTCGCAGAGGTCCTCTCCGAGCAGGGCTATGACACCGCCGCCTTCGTCAGCGCTTACGTGCTCGAAGGCGACAAGGGCTTCGCCAGGGGCTTCGGGACCTACGACGACGACTTCGCCGGCTGGCACGGCTCCAGCGACTTGCTGCCCCTTCGGCTGCTCGCCGCGGCCAGGAGGCGCTTCGCCCCCGACACCGTGCTCGAGCGGAGGGGAGATCGGACGGTCGATCTCGCGGTCGACTGGCTCGATCAGCGAGAGGATCCCTACCTTTTGTGGGTCCACCTCTTCGATCCCCACGGCCCCTACGAGCCCCCGGAGGGCTGGCTCGTCTACGAGGGGGACCCGCGCTCCTCGGAGCACAGCTCCATGGACCTGGTGGATCGGGACGAGGTCGCCCCCTACCTGCGCGAGTCGCTCTCCGGGATCACCGAACTCGGCTACGTGCTCGCGGCCTACGACGGGGAGATCGCCTTCGCCGATCACCAGCTCGGGCGCCTGCTCGAGGCTGTCGGCGAGGACACCATCGTCGCCGTCGTGGGTGACCACGGAGAGTCCTTCGGCGAGAACGGCGTCTGGTTCGACCACGGCGACGATGTCTACGACCACAACCTGCGGGTGCCCCTCGTCATCCGCGCTGAGGGGTTGGAGACCGGTGTGCGCGAGGACCTCGTCGAGCTGAACGACCTGGGGCCGACCCTGCTCGATCTGGCAGGCGTCTCCTCGCCGGAGGGGCTCGACGGACACAGCCTGGTCACAGAGGGCCGCAGCTTGGCCCGCAGCCTCTGCTACGACCGAGAGGCCAACCTCGCCGCGCGAGCAGATGACCCCACCCAGAGACCCACCTTCCGCATGGCGGGCCTGCGGAGCGACAGCAGCCTCTTCGTCCGTCGCGAGGCACCGGGCTTCGACGACGCGCTCTACCTCGCGCCGGAGGGGCCTGGCTTCACCGCGGTGGGTGCCTTCGACTTCTCAGCGGATGTCGACACGGCGCCGCTGGTGGAGCTGATCCGCCCGCTGTTGGAGGGGGACGCCGGGCGCTCGGCGGTGGAGCTCAGCGAGGCTGAGCGCATGCGGCTCGAGGCGCTGGGGTACCTGGAGTAGCTCGGAGCCGCCTCAGCGCCGCCCACCCCAGCGCCGAAGGGTCTCGATGTAGTTCGCGCGCTCGTAGCCCTCCGGGTCGGGGCAGCGCAGGAGGCTCATGCTGCCGCGCATCTGGCGCAGGGAGTCGTACTGTCGCTCCACCAGCCAGGCCTCCAGGCCCTCGCGGACGGCCCCGAGGTGTTCGGGTCCACCGGCGATCAGCGCAGAGGCCATCTGGACCACGCTGGCCCCTGCCATCACGGCCTTGATCACGTCCTCGACGCTGGCGACGCCGCCGCTGGCGGCCAGGGGCATCTCCACGCGGCCGAACATCGCCGCCAGCCACAACAGGCGGATCTTCAGCAGCGACGGTTGGGCCCCGGGTGTGGCCGGGAGCACGTCGAGCTCGTCGATGTCGATGTCGGGGTGGAAGATGCGGTTGAAGAGCACGAGGCTGTCCGCGCCCCCTGCCTCCAGCCGCCGGGCCATGTGCACCGGCGACGAGAAGAAGGAGTTGATCTTCACCGCCACCGGGAGCTCGCATTGCCCCTTTACCGAGGCCAGCACGTCCAGGAAGCGCCGTTCGACTGCGTCGGGGGGCTCGTCGCCGTCAAGCGGGAGGTAGTAGATGTTCAGCTCCAGGCCGTCCGCGCCGGCCTCCTCGATCAGCCCCGCCCAGCGGGTCCAGTCCCCGGCCATGACCCCGTTGAGCGAGCCGATGACCGGCATCGAGACCCTGGCCTTCAGCCGGGCGAGCTGCTCGAGGTATTCGTCCGGCCCCAGAGCGTAGTCTTCTGCATCGGGGAAGTAGCTCAGTGCCTCTGCGTGGCAGTCCGCGAGGCAGTCGATGTGCCGGTGGGCGGCCATCTGCTCGCGGGTGAGCTGCTCGGTGAACAGCGAGTGCATGACGATGGCCGAGGCGCCGGCGTCCTCGAAGCGGCGCACCAGGTCGATGTCGTCGGAGATGGGCGAGGCCCCGACGACGAAGGGGTTGGCCAGCTCCCAGCCCATGTAGTCCGTGCTCAGGTCCATCAGGTCTCCGTGCGTGTCAGGGCCTCGTAGGAGGCATAGCGGCGCGCGACGTCCTCTTCGGCCAGGGCCATCAGCTCCTTGGCCCGGACAGGATCGCGCTTCTTCAGCATGCGGTAGCGGGCCTCGCCATAGGCGAACTCGGACAAGGGTGTCTTGGGGGGCTTCGAGTCCAGCTGCATCGCGACGCCGCCGTCCTCGGCCCGCCGGGGGTCGAAGCGGTAGAGCGGCCAGTAGCCCGAGCTCACCGCGAGCTTCTGCTGGGTGAGCCCGTCCCTCATCCGGTAGCCGTGGGCGATGCAGTGGCTGTAGGCGATGACGAGGGACGCTCCCCGGTAGGACTCGGCCTCTCGGAGCGCCTTCACGGTCTGTGCGTCCTTGGCGCCGAAGGCGATCTGGGCGACGAAGACGTCTCGGTAGGCGATGGCGAGCATGCCCAGGTCCTTCTTCGGCGTGGCCCGCCCCCCCGCGGCGAACTTGGCCACCGCCGCGCGAGGGGTGGCCTTCGAGGCCTGTCCGCCGGTGTTGCTGTAGACCTCTGTGTCGAGGACGAGGACGTTGACGTCCCGCCCAGAGGCCAGCACGTGGTCCAGGCCGCCGAAGCCGATGTCGTAGGCCCAGCCGTCGCCTCCGACGAGCCAGACGCTCTTTCGAACCAGGTGGTCCGCGAGCTGATCGAGGAGCTTGCGAGCCGGGGTCTCGGGGAGCTCGGCGAGTCGCGCCCGGAGCTGAACGACCCTGCGGCGCTGCTCTTCGATCTCGGTCTCTTCGGCGTCGGATGCCTGCAGGATGGCCCCCACGAGGACCCCGCCCAAATCTGCCGCCTGGCGCTTCAGGAGACCGCGTGCCTGTGTGCTGAGCTGGTCCAGCCCGAGGCGGAAGCCCAGCCCGAACTCGGCGTTGTCCTCGAACAGCGAGTTGGACCAGGCCGGACCTCGGCCCGAGGAGTTGGTGGTGAAGGGCGTGGTCGGCAGGTTGCCGCCGTAGATCGAGCTGCACCCCGTCGCGTTGGCGATGAGCAGTCGGTCGCCGAAGAGCTGGGTGAGCAGCTTGAGGTACGGCGTCTCGCCGCAGCCGGCGCAGGCTCCAGAGAACTCGAACAGCGGCTGCAACAGCTGGCTGTCCTTGACGTTGCGCTTGACCAGGCTCCGGTCCACCTCTGGCAGCGCGAGGAAGAAGTCGAAGCTCTGGCGCTCCACCGCCACGTTGTCGAGCAGCGGCTCCATGTCCAGCGCCTTGTGACGGGGGTTGGACTTGTCCTTCGCCGGGCAGACCACCACGCAGAGCTCGCAGCCCGTGCAGTCCTCTGGAGCGACCTGGATCGTGTAGGCCTGACCCTTCAGGGGCGGGCTCTTCCACGAGGCCGCGCGGAAGCCCTCTGGGGCGCCCTCGAGGTGGTCGTGGGGGTAGACCTTGGCTCGGATCGCGGCGTGAGGGCAGACCAGCGCACACTTGTTGCACTGGACGCAGATGTCGGGATCCCAGATCGGGATCCGCTGCGCGATGCTGCGCTTCTCCCACCTGGCAGTCGCCGTCGGCCAGGTGCCGTCAGGCGTAAACGCGCTCACCGGCAGCAGGTCGCCCTTGCCGGAGAGGATCACAGAGGTGACCCGCTGCACGAAGTCCGGAGCCTCTTCCCGGACCATAGGGGGCCTGTGGCGAGTCGAGCTGACCTCTGTCGGCACGTCGAGCTCGACCAGGTGATCCAGCGCCGTGTCTACGACCAGCTCGTTCCGCCGGACGATCTCCTTGCCCTTGGCCCCGTAGCTCTTCTCGATCGCCTGCTTGATCCGGGCGACGGCCATCTTCGGCGGCAGCACGCCCGAGATGGCGAAGAAGCAGGTCTGCATGACCGTGTTGATGCGTCCGGGCATGCCCGCCTCGCGGGCCACCTCGTAGGCGTCGATCACGAACAACCTCAGGCCCTTGGCGATGATCCCCCGCTGCACCTCGGCGGGCAGTCGGTCCCACACCTCCTCCTCCGCCACCGGAGCGTTCAACAACAGCACCGCCCCGGGCGCGGCCATCTCCACGACCTCGTAGCGATCCAGGAAGCTCCACTGGTGGCAGCCCACGAAGTCGGCCTGGCGGATCAGGTAGGCCGAGCGGATGGGCCGGGGACCGAAGCGGAGGTGGGAGACGGTCTTCGCACCGGCCTTCTTGCTGTCGTAGACGAAGTAGCCCTGGGCGTGGCCGTCGGTGTTCTCGCCGATGATCTTGATCGAGTTCTTGTTGGCCCCGACCGTGCCGTCGCTGCCGAGGCCGAAGAACACGGCGCGGACCACGTCCGGGCGCTCGATGGCGAAGTCCGGGTCCCACCGCAGGGAGGTGTGGGTGATGTCGTCGACGATGCCGACGGTGAAGCCGTTGCGCGGTCGCTCGGCAGAGAGGTCGTCGAGCACCGCCTTGACCATCGCAGGGGTGAACTCCTTGCCCGAGAGCCCGTAGCGCCCTCCGACGATGCCGGGGTCCGGCGAGAAGCTGCCGGCGGCGCGGGCCTCGTGCACCGCCGCCACCACGTCGAGGTAGAGGGGACCGCCGGCGCCGGGCTCCTTCGTCCGGTCGAGGACCGCGACGTGGCGGACCGTCGGCGGGAGGGCCTCGACCACGGCGCGTCCGGGGAAGGGCCGGTAGAGGCGGAGCTTGAGGAGCCCGACCCGCTCCCCCAGCTCGACCAGGTGCTCCACGGTCTCCTGGGCGGTCTCGCAGGCGGAGCCCATGGCGATGAGCACGCGCTCGGCCCCTGGGTGGCCGACATAGTCCACGAGGCGGTAGGCGCGTCCGCAGCGCTGCTCCAGGGCGTCCATCGCTTCCTGGACCCGCACCGGACAGGCCTCGTAGAAGGGGTTGGCGGCCTCGCGGGCCTGGAAGAAGACGTCCGGGTTCTGGGCACTCCCGCGGAGCACCGGGGCCTCTGGTGTCAGGGCTCGCTCACGGTGCTGGCGGATGGCGTCGACGTCCAGCAGGGCCCGGAGGTCATCGTCCGCGAGCCGCTCGGTCTTGGCGACCTCGTGCGAGGTGCGGAAGCCGTCGAAGAAGTGGAGGAAGGGGATGCGCGAGGTGAGCGTCGCTGCCTGGGCGACCAGGGCGAGGTCGTGGGCCTCCTGCACCGAGCAGGAGCAGAGCATGGCGAAGCCCGTCTGGCGCGCGGCGTAGACATCGGAGTGGTCTCCGAAGATCGACAGGGCGTGGGCGGCGATCGTCCTGGCGGCCACGTGCAGCACCGCCGGAGTGAGCTCGCCGGCGATCTTGTACATGTTCGGGATCATCAACAGCAGGCCCTGAGAGGCGGTGAAGGTCGTCGTCAGCGCCCCCGCCTGCAGCGCTCCGTGGACGGCGCCCGCGGCGCCTCCCTCTGACTGCATCTCGATCACCTGGGGGACCTCGTCCCAGAGGTTCCGTCGGCCCCGGGCGGCCCAGGCGTCGGCGTGCTCACCCATCGGAGAAGCAGGCGTGATCGGGTAGATCGCGATGACCTCGTTCGCCCTGAAGGCGATGTCCGCCACGGCTTCGTTGGCGTCCCAGGTCCGTGTCTCGCTCGGCATGGTGTGCTGCTCCGCCGGGAGGGTACGTCACCCGCACCGGGTGTAGCATGGTCCCGGAGGTCCCATGCAGCTCTTGCTCCTGCTGTCCATCGCCAACGCCGAGCCAGAGCGCTTCGGCGACCAGGGCGTCGTCGCCCTCGGCGGGGACCTGGGCACCCGGGTCGCGCCGCTCGAGAGCTACTGGTTCACGAACGTGTCTCCGACCGTGGTGGTCTTCGTGGTCCGCGGACTCGGGATCGGGGCCGACCTCGACACCGCGCTGTATCTGCAGCTGGGCGAGACCTCGTACGCGGAGGCCAGCCTCGGGATCGGACCGACCATCGGCTACGACGTCCGGCTGGGCCGTCGGGCGAGCTTCTTCCCGCAGCTGCGCCCCGCCATCGGGGGATCGCTGGCCGTCGTCGGTGGCGAGTCCCTCCCGGCCAACCGCTGGCTGAAGCTCGGGCTCCGCGCCCCCTTCTTGTTCCACTTCGACAACTACTACCTGGGCATCGGACCGTTCGGGAGGGTCGTCGTGTCGTCGAGGAGCGGCGAGGAGGGGTTCTCGCAGTCGCTGTCGGTGGGCTTGGGCTCGACGGTCGGCGGGTGGTTCTGAGGAGGCCGCCACCGGGATAGAGCAGGGCATGGTCTTCGGCGAGAGCCCGCTCAAGGACGTCTACCGAAGGGTGGTGTGGGGTCCCTATCGCCGCTCTCTCGGTCGACTGCCCGCTGGGACCGAGCTGCGCGCGAACCGGCTGCTGGGGCGAGTCGCCTTTCGCTTCGCCCCCGGTCAGCGGGAGCGCGTCGTGCGGAACCTGCGGCGGGCTTTTCCCGAGCGGGGGGACCTCGACGCCCTCGCCGAGAAGGTCTTCGAGAACCACTTCGCCGACCAGTACGTGAGCTGGACCTTCGCGCGCATCGCGGCGGGGGAGGGGGCCAGCTACACCCGGCTCGATGGGCGCGAGCACCTCGACGCCGCGCTCCAGAGAGGGGGGGTGGTGCTCATGCACCCGCACATGGGCTGCGCCCAGCTCCCGCTCTGCCTGCTCGGCGCCCTCGGCTACGCCGTGAACCAGGTCGGTGGCGGAGGGGTCGAAGGGTCCATCAGCCAGGAGGGCAAGCGCGTGACCGACCTTCGGCACCGGCTCGAGCAGGACCTGCCCGCCCGCATCTGGGACGGCCGCCAGCTCAGACCCCTGATCAGGGCGCTGGAGGCCGGCGAGATCGTGCTCTCCGCCGTCGACGGCACTGGCGGTGGCAAGGAGCTGGGCCGCCGCTATGACCGCGTCGTGCTCGGTCAGCGGATGCGAGTCCCAGTCGGGGCGGTCTACCTCGCGTTGAAGTCCGGCGCCGAGCTCCTGCCGCTCCACACCTGGCACTTCGGCAGGGGCTACGCCTCCGGGATCGGCCCGGCGATCGAGCTCGACCGCGGCCTGCCGCTGGGGGAGGGGCTGGAGGCTGGAGCCGACCTCGTCGCCGAGCACCTGCAGCGGTGGCTCACGGCCTATCCGGAGGACTGGCACTTCTGGGACGAGTTCGAGCCGGGGAGGTTGCTGTGCGACTGAGGTCCGCCCTCGCCGCGGCCAGCCTCGCCGCCATCCCCGGGGCGCTCCTCGGCGTCGTCCTGCGGGCGTCGAACCCCTGGTTCCTCGATGAGCCGGTGACCTGGTTCTGTCTCGCTCTGCTCGCTCCCGCCTGCCTCGGCGCGGTCTTCGGCCTCTTCGTTCGCACCTGGTCGAGGCCCTGGGTGCCGGCCATTCCGATCGCATTGTTCCTTGGCTCCGTGCTCCTTCCGCCTCCCGGGCCCGGGCCCACCAGGCTCCTCGTCGTGGGGGTCGACGGCGCGACCTTCGACCGCATCGACGAGATGGACCTGCCCGCCTTCTCCCGTCTCGCGGCGGAGGGCAGCCGCGGGACGCTGAGCTCGATGGAGCCGATGTTCTCGCCGCTGTTGTGGACCACCATCGCCAGCGGCAAGCCCCCGCGCGACCACGGCATCCACGGCTTCGACGTCCACGCTGACGACGCCCTCGTCCCTCGCTTCTGGGACATCGCCGAGAGCCAGGGCCTCCGCATCGGCGTCTACAAGTGGCTCGTGACCTACCCGCCGCGGGAGGTGGACGGCTTCGTCGTGCCCGCCTGGCTGGCGCCATCCCCGGAGACCCATCCGCCCGAGCTGTCCTTCGTCAAGGAGCTCGAGCTCGGCCACCGCATGAAGCGCAGGCGCATCGAGACCCGACCGTCCTGGCGCCTCGCCCTGGCGGGAATCCCCCACGGCTTGAGGCTCTCCACCTTGCGGGAGGTCGCCGCCTGGAAGCTGCGCGAGCGGCTGGAGCATCCGGACGACGACGAGCGCTTCGTCGCCCTGAACCTCCTCCGGGGCCGCATCGACCGCGACGTCTTCGTCCACGCCCTGAGCGCGCACGAGCCGGAGGTGGCGACCATCACCTACTACGCCACAGATGGCCTCGGGCACCGCTTCTGGGACCAGCTCGGCGAGGACGAGGACCCGCTGTCGGATGCATACAAGCAGGCCGACGAGCTGCTCGGCGAGCTCCTGGACAGGGTCGGAGACGACTGCGCCGTCGTGGTCCTCAGCGACCACGGCTTCAAGGCCCTCGACGCCGACAAGCGCTTCGTGCAGCCCAAGACGGAGCGGCTGCGAGAGCGACTCTCCGCGGTGCTCGGCGAGGTCCAGGTCTCTCGCCTGGGAGCTAAGCTCACGGTCTCGGCCGAGGATCTCGGGGCGCTCCAGGCGGAGCTCGGTACTCTTGTTGACGATGACGGGGAGCCCTTCTACAGCTGGGAAGTCATCGACGAGCAGACCCTCGGTGTCAGCCTGGTCGACGAGACGGAGGCGGCCCTGTCGGGCTCCGTCGGTGGCGAGCCCGCGGGGGCCTACCTGAGCCTCACGGATCGGAGCTACACCGGGGACCACGACGCCCGCGGCATCATCTACATTCGCGCCCCCTCCGTTGCCCCCGGAGGGACCATCGAGGGCGCCGATCTGCTGGACGTCGCGCCGACCTTGCTCCAGCTGCTCGACATCCGCCCGGCCCAGGATCTGCCTGGACGAGCGCTGGTCGGCGAGGACATCCGCGGGCCCTGGAGTCGAGACGACCTCGTGGACGACCTCTCGTGGCCGGAAGCCGGCGAGGGAGTCGATCAGGCGATGCTGGAGGCCCTCGGCTACATCGAGCGCTAGCGGTTGTCGAAGCTCCCGTCCTCGGCGATGCGGAGCACCGTCATGATCGGGCTCATGTCCTCCATCTCCACATCCTGGTCCTCGACCTCCGGGGCCTCCCACTCCCAGACGATCTCTCCCTCCGGGTTGGTCTCGACGACGCTGGTCCGCTCGCTCAGGAGCGTGTTCCCCGTCGGGAGCCGGTCGGTGTCGCGGATGCTGGTCACGCCGTCGGCCCGGAACTTCCAAAGGAGCTGGCCGTCGGCGTTGACCTCGATGACGCGGTCGGGGAAGCGCGTCCCGAAGAGGATGGAGCCGTCCTCGGTGGTCTCCATTCCGTGGGGCCGCTCACCGGTGATGCGGCCAGTGGTGGTCGCGACCTGGTCGGTCGTCGAGCGGAGGACGATCTCGTTGACGACCCTCCCCTCGGGGGTGATGTCGACGATCATGTTGAAGTTGCGGATACATGCCCGGGTGATGCCGTTGTCGAGTCGCTGCACCGCGGTGATGTGCATCCAGGCGCCGCCCTCGTCGGAGATGTCGACGAAGCGCGGGTCTTCGCCGTAGCGCTTCATGCCGCGCCACACCCAGACGTCCTTTCCGTCCTCGCCGCGCTCGACGATCTGCTTGTCGCCCTTTTCGGCCCAGGTCCGAGCGATGAGGTGGTTCCCGTTGTCGAGGCGGTCGAAGTCGTGGGAGACGTGGAAGTCCCTCATCCTCCACACGAGCTCGCCGAGGGGGTCGATCTCGAAGAGGCCCTTGGGGCTCATGGCGAAGACGACGTTGCCGCCCTCGAGCAGCTCGAAGTCCATCAGGAGCGCCGCGTGGCTTCCGCTGTCGTAGCCGTAGATCTCCTCTGGGATCTCGTAGTAGCCGACGACCTCTGCGTCCCCGTCCAGCGCGTAGATGCGCTGGTAGGTCCACGGGTAGTTCACCCCGACGAGGGTGCGCTCCCCTTCGAAGCCGGTGTCGCCAGCCCACCGCTCCACCTGCACGAACTCGACCTTGGTCTCAGTCGGGGTGCACGCGAGCAGCATCAAGGTCATCACGGACTCGTGCGGTAGGCGACGGGAGTGGACACAGTACCCACGCCCTGGGCGCTTGTCGCACCCCCGCCCGGGTTAGACGAGCGAGATGAGGCGGGTCGCCATCACTGGAGCCACCGGGTTCGTCGGAGCAAACCTGGCGAAGGTCCTGTGCGATGGCGACTACGAGGTCGTGGCGACCAGGCGGGCGACCTCTCGCACGGCTCACCTCGACGAGCTCGAACTGGCCTGGGCGGAGGCAGACCTGTCGGACGTCGACGGGCTCGCGCGTGCCTTCGAAGGGGCAGAGGTCGTCTTCCACTGCGCGGCGGCGGTCAGCATCAAGCCCCAGGTCACGCCCACGCTGCAGGCGGCGAACGTCGAGGGGACGCGGAACATCCTCGAGGCCTGCCGCCGCGCCAGGGTCGAGCGCCTCGTCTACTGCTCGAGCACGGTGGCCGTGGGGCTCGCGACGGGCGAGCCCGACGCCGACGAGTCCACCCCCTGGAACTTCGGGGAGTTCGGGCTGGCGGACGGCTACGCGACCACCAAGCGCCTGGGCGAGGAGCTGGCCCTCGGCTGCGAGGATCTCGACGTCGTCGCCGTGAATCCCGGCTTCATGTTCGGTCCCTACGACCAGCGCCCCTCCAGCGGAGCGATGCTGTTGGAGGTCGTGAAACGCAAGGTCCCCGGCTACTCCGCAGGGGTGAACTGCTTCGTCGACGTGCGCGACGTCGCCCGCGGCATGGTGCTCGCCATGGAGAAGGGCCGGAGGGGGGAGCGCTACATCCTCGGTGACGAGAACCTCAGCTACGGCGCCATCTTCAGACGGATCGCCGCTGTCGCCGGGACGAAGCCTCCGTCGATGGAGGTCCCGCGCGTCGTCGCCTCCGTCGCCGGGCTCCTTGGCGACCTCGCGGAGGCTGTCACCGGGAAGGAGCCCCTGTTGAACAGCAACTCGGTGCGCTGGGGCTACAGCAGGGGATTCCGTTTCAGCTCCGACAAGGCGCGGCGCGAGCTCGGCTACACCACCCGACCCCTCGACGAAGGCATCGCGGCCGCCCTGGCCTGGTTCCGGGACGAGGGCATGGTCGGACCGCTCCCGAACTTCCCCTGATGCGGATCCTCATGGTCGCGCGGCGCTTCCCGCCCGATGTGCTCAGCGGGACGGAGACGGTCTTCGCGAACCTCTACCAGCGCGCCCGCCTGCGGCACGAGGTCCGGCTCCTCGTCGGCTTCCGCAACGACCGCAAGCTCGTGCCTCCCGAGGCCGTCGCGGTGGATCTCTGCGAGAGCTCTCGGGTCGCGGCCTGGCGGCGGATGTGGTGGGCTGCGCTCCGGGAGCTCCGCGGCTTCAAGCCAGAGGTCGTGCTCGCGAACTCCATCGAGGTCCCCACCCTCGGGGCGCCCGCAGCCTGCATCGTTCACGACCTCAACTTCGGCGTCGCCAGTCGTGGCTTCGAGGTCCTCACCCGTGAGCTCTTCTACCGGTTCAAGGCGCGCCGCCTCGGCAAGGTCATCACCGTCAGCGATGCCAGCGCCGACCGCCTCGTCGGCATCGGCGTCCCGCGACGGCGCATCGCCGTGGTGCACAACGGTGTCGACCTCGACGTCTTCCGCCCTGCCGAGACCGATCGAGAGAGGATCCGCTTCGTCTACCCCTCGCGCATCCTGCCGGGAAAGGGCCAGCACCTTGCCGTCGATGCCCTCGCCCGCCTGCCGCGGCGGTACAAGGAGCGCGCCGAGCTCCACATCGTCGGGGCGGTGGACGACCCCGTCTTCCTGCGGCAGCTCGAGGTCCAGGCCTGGGGCCAGCCGGTCGAGTTCCACACAGACGTGCCCCAGATCGCGCCCCACTACCGCGAGGCCGACGTCGTGCTCTTCCCGACCTTGATGGACGAGGGCTTCGGCTTCACCGCGATCGACGGCATGGCCTGCGGCAAGCCCGTCATCTGGAGCGAGCAGCCCGCCGTCCGCGAGGCGACCGGGGGCATCGGCGTCCCGGTGCCGCGGGGGGACGTGGGGGCCATGCGCGACGCCATGGTCCGGCTCATGGACGACGAGGGAGCGAGGCGTCGCCTGGGCGAAGAGGGTCGGGCCTTCGTCGCCGAGCGCTACGACTGGAACGCGGTATGGTTGCGCTACGAGCGCATCCTGGAGGGCCTCCGCGATGGCTGAAGCCGCCACGCTCGGCATGCTGGCAGCCGAGCTAGAGGCCGAAGGGCAGACAGAGGACGCTCGGGTCCTGCGCGAGGTCCAGGAGGAGATCGACGCCGTCGAGAAGCCCCCGGGCGTGTTCAAGCGCCTGAGCGCGGGGATGAAGAAGGCGGCGCTCCAGCAGTGGACGAACGTCGTCGGCGAGCTGCAGGAGAGCAAGGAGGTCTGGACGCTCGTCCGCCACCGCATGAAGACCGGCGAGGACCTGACGGTGGAGCAGAAGGACGTGGTGCGGGCCCAGGTCCTCGATGTGCTCAGGGTCGTGCCTGCTGGCCTGGTGGCCGCAGGAAACGCGGCGCTGCCGGTGCCGGGCACCGGGTGGTTCACCCCCCTGATCCTGAAGTCGATGGGGCTCTTGCCGAGCCGCTGGCGCGAAGCCCACGCGCTCCGCAGCCTGGAGAAAGAGGCGGATCACCTCGAAGCCCTGGGCGACGTGCACCGGGCCGAGCAGGTCCGGGAGATCATCACGCGGCTAGAAGCCGACGCCGATCACCGGGCCGAGGTGGATCGAAGCTGCGCCCTGCTCACCCACTGGGACGCGAACGACAACGGCATCTGGGACCCGGACGAGGTGGCTGCGTACCGGAAGTGCTGCGAGCGGATCTGGCAGCGGCGGGACAAACAGGCCCAGCGAAAGTTCTGGTTCTTCCAGCTCAACGGGCACGTCTTCGGGCCGGTGCGGCTCTCTGAGCTCCGTAACCTCGACCCGGACGGCGAGCTCCTGGTCTGCTACGACGGCGGCGGCTGGGTCAGCTGGCGCGACCTCGCGAGGACCGACGGGCAGGTCTGTGTCTCGGCCGGCGAACCTGGGAGTTCGTGAGGTTCTCCTGCGAGCGCGACACCGTCGAGGTTCGGAGCGCGTGGACCACCTCGGAGGTGAAGGCACGCGTCGAGGAGCTCCTCGAGTGCTTCGCCGAGGTGCTCCCCCCTGACCTCGACGCCCGCATCGCCATCAAGCCGAACCTCAACAACGACCTCGTGGCGCTGGTGGGGAACTCCGTCGATCTGCGAGTCCTCTGCTCGCTGATCGAGGCACTCCAGGACCGGGGCTACCGCGACCTCGTGGTCTGCGACGGGAGCAACGTCGGCGTGCACCGTCGGGGCATCGACTGCTTCCGGCGGCTGCGAGTCGACCGGCTCGCGGAGCGCTATGGCGTCGAGATCAGGGATCTCAACGAGGACGAGGGGGTCCCGATCGTCTTGCACGCCGGCGCCCGCCCGATGGTCGCGCGCACCGTCCTCGACGCCGACTTCATCATCTCGATCCCGAAGGTGAAGACCCACGCCGAGGCGGGCCTGTCCTGTGCCATGAAGAACTGGGTGGGCATCTGCGTCGGCCAGGCCAAGCGCGACATCCACCTGGACCTCGCTCGGAACATCTTCGCGATCAACGAGGCGGTGCGGCCGGACCTGGTGCTCGTCGACGGGCTCGTCGGCATGGAAGGCAACGGGCCGGGGGACGGCCACCCCTTCCGGCTCGGTCGGCTGTTGATGAGCGACGACGCCTTCCTCAACGATCTCGTGGTCACCCGCCTGGTGGACATGCCCTGGCGCGAGGTCGGCTACATGGCGCACGCGGTCGAGGCCGGGATCCTGGACGAGGGCCTCGCCCGACGGGTCGCCGCGGAGCTCCCGGTGCTGCGCCCCATCGAGCGGGCGCCGCCGAGGAGCCGCCTGGCCGAGCTCTCGGAGAGCAAGAGCCTCCACTGGTTGAAGCTCACCGTCCGCCCCCTGGTCGACCTGCCCGCGGTCTCCCAGACGGCCTACGACCTCGGCATCATCCAGGACCTCTACAGCCTCGAAGACGACGGCGTGATCGGCCTGTCCCGCGACCCGGAGGCCTGCGGCGACTGCAGGAGGTGCGAGGACTTCTGCCCGACCCACCTCCCGCTGATCGACATCGGCGTGAAGACGGAGGCCGCCGACTGCATCGGTTGCCTCTACTGCTGGTGGGTCTGTCCGAAGGACGCGATCGAGCTGGAGGGTCCCCTGGGTCACCTCGAGCGCCAGGTGGAGCGCCACAAGCTCGACGTCGAGGGCTTGTGATCCTGATTCTCGGGGCGGCGTTCGCGGCCCCAGGTCACCTGCGCGCCGTGGCGGCGCAGCCGGCGGACCTCGGGGACCTGGAGGGGCCGCGAGAGGTTCGGGTCTACTGGGATCTCGTGCCAGCCAGGCTCGAGGTCGATCTCGGTTCTGGCTGGGAGCTGGTCGCCGAGGACGCGGAGCCCGGGCTGTCGATCGGCCGCGTCCCTCCGGAGACACGGGTGCGGGTCGACGGTGTCGAGGTCTCGCCGACGTGGGGCCTGGACGCCTCCGGTGTCGCCCGCCTCGTCGCCCCCGGCGCGCTGCCCGGCAGCCAGGTCGCCGACATCTGGCCCACAGAGGACGGTGCTTGGGTGGCCCTGCTCGGCGGCGGGCTCGTCCGCGTCCACCAAAACCACCTGGTGGCGGAGTCCTTCGGTGTGGCCGAGGGGCTGCCCACCAACGAGGTCAACGCCGTGCGCGAACACCAGGGGACCACCTGGGTCGGCACTGGCCTCGGGCTCGCTCGGCTCGACGGCTCCCAAGTCCTCGACGACACCCTGCCGGATCCCTGGGTCCAGGCCCTGGGCGCCGAGGGCGAGACCCTGTGGATCGGCACCTGGCACGGCCTCGCGAGGATGCGGCACGGCACCCTGGAGACCGTGCTGTCACCACGCTCGGTGTTCTCGATCGAGCCTGGCTCCGACGCCCGTCTCTGGGCCGGCTACGACGGCCTCCGCGGTCTTCCGGAGGGCGAGCCCATCGAAGGTGTCGACGGGGACGTCAACGTCTGGGATGTCGAGCACGAGGGTGTGCGCAGCTACCTCGCCACGGACAGCGAGGGCATCCTCCTGCTCCAGGAGGGCCTGTTGGTTCCCTTCTGGGGTCCGGGCGCCGTCTACGCCCTCGCTCGGGTCGGCGAGGAGCTCTATGCGGCGGCGGACACCGACGGTCTGCTGCGCTGGACCGACGGCGTCGAGCGCATCCGAGCAGGTGTTCCGGGAGACGCGGTCTACGAGGTCGTGCCTGGTCCCCCCGGCAAGCTGTGGGTCGGCACGGACGACGGTCTCGCGCTGGCCTGGCCGGAGGTGGGCGCCGTCGTGCCCTGGCCGGTCTCGGCCGCGGCAGAGGGGCGCCCCGCCTACGACGTGCTCGCTGTCGGCGACGCCGTGTTGCTCGGCGGACAGCAGTTGGCGCTCATCGGAGAGCTCGGGCGGCGGCACCGGGACGCGGCGGCCCTGCCCGGTCCGGTCTACGGACTGGAGGCCCTTGGCGGGGCCATCTGGGTGCTCACGGGTACGGACGCCTTCCGGGTGGACCGCAGGCTCCACCGCGTCGATCTTCCCGAGACCCCGAGGCACGTCGCGGTCTCGGCCTCCAGCCTCTGGGTCGCGGGGGACACCGGGCTCTACCGCTACGACGCGGGGGCCGACCGCTTCGTCCCGATCCCGGGCCTCGGCCAGGTGGATGACCTCGACGGCGGGCCGAGCGTGCTCCTCGCCGCCACGGGAGGACGCGTGGTCGCCATCGACCCCGCCGGCATGACTCGGGACTACGTTCGAGTCGGCCAGCCGAGGTGCATCGCCTCAGCAGAGGAGGGGATCTGGATCGGCACCGCGACTGGACTCCAGCTGCTCGACCCGAGCAGCGGCGAGGTGGTCGAGATCCCTGGCTTCGAGGGTGGCGTGGCCGACCTCGCTGTCGGAGAGGGCGCCACCTACGCGCTGTTGGAGGAGGGGCGCGTCGTGCGCGTGCCGACCGAGGTGGACATTCTCGGCTCGCCGGAGCTGTGGACCCTCGGGGCGCTCCACGGGCTGCGGGTCGACGAGCGAGGCCGCATCTGGGTCCTCGGCGAGCGGGGCTATGCTCTCCTCCTCGATGTCTGACTTGATGCACTGGCGGCTCCGCACCGCCGGGCGCCTCGTGCGAGGGGCTGCCCACGACATCCGCAACCCGGTGAGCGTGCTCACGGGGAACGTCCAGTTCGCCCAGGAGTGCGCCACGGCGGACCTGCGCCGCCTCCAGCAGCTCGAGCAGGCTTGCGGGCCCTACGCGACCCCCATGGAGCTCCAGGAGGCCGCGGCCGCCCTGATCGAGGGGGGCCGGACGGACCGCGACGAGCTCGTGGTGGCCTTGCAGGAGTGCAGGGTGGCGATGAGGCAGCAGCTCGACGCCGTCGAGGCCATGGCCCGCATCGGCAGGGAAGGCGAGGACGACACTCCGGCGCCACATGCTCTGGATGCCATCGTCGAGGAGGGGGTGCAGAGCGCCACGCTCTTCGGCCGCCACATCGCCGAGGTCAGCGTCGAGGTGCCGCGGGACAAGGTGACGGTCCGCCGCTCGGTGCTGGTCCTGCTCGTCTGCGTCGTGGTGCTCGATGCCCTGGAGCGGCACGGTCCCGGCTCGCAACAGCATCCCCTCGCGATTCGCCTCGACGGCGGCGAGCTCGTCTTCCGCCACACGGCCCCTCCGGGTCCCGAGCCCCCCGCCCTCGCTCCGATCTGCGAGGCTCTGGGCGCTTCCTACGAGCACGCTCCCGGCGAGGTCAGGGTGCGGTTGTCGTCCGCCTGAGGCGCTGGCGCAGCACTCGGGCCAAGAACAGCGGGTTGCCCAGCAGGTAGCGCTTCCACAGTCGCCCGGGCTCCGTGATCAACCTGGCGAGCCACTCCTGGTTGTCGTGCAGCCACGCGGGCCCCCGGGCGGTCTTGCCGGAGACGAAGTCGGCTGTGGCGCCCAGACACCAGACCACGGGGGCCTCGAGCGAGGGCCTCCACTGCGCCACCCAGCGCTCCTGCGCAGGCGTGCCCATGCCGACGAGCACGATGTGGGCCCCGAAGTCGTTGACCCGCGAGATCAGCGAGGCGTGATCTGTCTCGAAGCCGTGCTCAGGGTGGATCTGCAGGGCCGGGTGGCGCTCTCTGAGCACCTCTGCGGCCTGCTCGGCGACGCCGGGCTCGCCGCCGATCCATGCGAGGCGCCAGCGCCCCTCGGCGGCAGCGCACAGGTCCCAGATCCAGTCTGCGCCGGTCATGCGCTCGGGGAGCTCGTGGCCGAGGATGCGGGCGCCCAGGACCACCCCCGCGCCGTCGGCGTAGCAGAGGTCGAGCCCGCGCAGGAACTCGAACAGGGCCGCGTCCCGCATCGCGGTGTTCACGACGTGCACGTTCAGGTAGCCGACGGTGACCCGCTGCTGGCCAGAGGTGAACGCCTCGACCCGCCCCAGGAGCCCTTCCCGGTCGAGCACGTCCACCGGGAGGCCCAGGATGTGGGCTCTATTGGGTGTAGGCACCGCCATAGACCCAGTTCGAACCGCCGACGGCGATGTTGGCGTTGTTCGGGTCCAGGGTTCCCCCGCCGTCGACGCCGAAGGTGCCGACCATGACGACCATGATGCGGTCGCGGATGTAGTTGTTCCAGGCGCTGGAGGGGACCGTGTAGGAGCCGGTGTTGGGGACCACGCAGGTGACCGTGTCCTCGACGTTCTGCTGGTCGCTGCTGAGGAGGCGCAGGAAGATGATCACGAGGTCGCCGTCGCTGCCTCCGTTCCACACGAAGGGCTGGCTGCCGCTGTAGTAGGGCAGGTACTGGTCATCGAGGCGCGGCGTGGTGACTTCGAGGCCCGAAGGCATGTACAGGAAGTTCGGAGCGCCGAACTCGGGCCAGCCGTTCTGGGGGACGACGGCGCCGAGGGTGTAGTCGGCGCTGGTCGCGAACTGGTTGGAGCTCGACAGGGTCGTCTCGTAGTCCACGGTCGAGCTGTTCCAGCTGAAGTCGACTTCCTTTCCGCCAGCGGACAGGGTCATCTGGCTGACGCCGAGATCGATCGGGGTCATCGACGGGCCGGAGTAGGCGTAGTCGTTGAAGCAGTTGTTCGTGCTGGAGCCGTAGATCTTCCAGGACTCGAAGTCCGAGTCCGGCTCGACGAAGCCGAACCAGGCGCCGCCGTCGTCATCCGGTGGAGCCGGGTCCCAGTACAGTCCCTGGTACTCGACCCAGTAGAACTCCCCGATGACGCCGGCGTATCCGGTGCCGTCCTCCAGCACGGTGAAGCCCTCTTCGAGGAGTCCGAGGCCATCGTCGGTCCGGACCTCGACGTCGAGGGTCCCGGTCTCCGACATGGTGGGCACCACCGCCTGGATCACCGTCTCCTGGGAGTTGGTCACCGGAGCTTGCGTGTCCCCGATGAGTACGGTCGGGTTGCCATCGAAGGGGCCGCCGACGATGGTGATCTCCACCCCACCGCGCGTGGTCGCGTAGTCCGGCGTGATCGAGGCGATGTCGATGTTGACGTCGGCGTCGCTGTCGGAGTCCGTGTCGCCGTCGGCGTCGGCGTCGCCCTCGCTGTTTCCGCTGTCGTCCTCGATCGCCGCCGGGTTGTACTGGTCCATGAGGCAGCCTGTGAGGACTGCCGTCAAGGTCGCGACGAGGGCGGTTCGGAGTGTCATGCGGATGGGCGCGCGGAGTATAGAGGGGCCGTCTCGGCAGGATGTCACGAAAGTGCATCGGTCGGCGCACCGGTTGACGGCGGGTGTGCAAAGGGTGTAGCCACACCTTGATGACCGTCCTGTTGATGCTGTTGTTCTGGGCCTGTGCGAAGGCACCGCCCAACGTCGCCGAAGCGGGTTCGGAGCTGCGAACTCCCGCCCCGCAGGACTTCGTCTTCGGCCCCGGGGACATCATCGACGTCAAGGTCTGGCGTCACGACGACCTCGACATGACCATCACAATCGCCCCCGACGGCAACATCAGCTACCCGCTGGTCGGCTCGGTCCAGGTCAGCGGTTTGACCTACCCGGAGCTCGTCGCGACGCTCGAGACCACCCTGTCGGAGTACCTCGTCGATCCCTCGGTCGCGGTGAACATCGTCGAGGTCAGCAACCAGAAGGTCTTCGTGCTCGGAGAGGTCCAGAACCCCGCCGTGCTCCAGATCCAGAACGAGCTGTCGATCCTGGAGGCCCTCGTCCGCACCGGCGGAATCCACCCGGACGCCCGGACCTCCAACGTGATGCTCATCCGGGGCGACTTCGACTCACCCGAGCTCTTCTTGATCGACGTGGACGCGATCTACGGGCAGGGGGATCTCTCCCAGATGGTGCTGTTGCAGAAGGGTGACATCGTCTACGTGCCGGCGAAGACCATCGTGAACGTCGAGCGCTTCTTCCGCCGCATCCAGGGCATCCTCGCCCCCTTCGTGGCGGGCTCGGCGATCTACCGCAACGCCATCAGTGGCGGGGCCCAGGGCACGAGCTCGGTCCTCGAGTAGTGCGCGGACCCACCCTGCTCAGGACTCTCGTGGTCCTCGGCGACGCGCTGGTCCTCCTGGGCGCCCTGTTCGGGGCCTTTCGGGCCTGGGTGTGGTGGCGCCCGGTGATGGAGCAGCTGCTCCAGGTCCGCATGGCCGAGCTCCTCGTCGTCAACGACTGGATGCCCCCGGCGCTCGTGCTGGTCGTCGTGTGGCTTGTCGCCCTGCGCTTCCTGGGCTTCTACGACCCCGGTCGCATGAACACGGCGGTGAGGACCCTGCAGGCGCTCACGACCTCTACGGTGTGGGTGCTGGTGGTCATCGTCACCTTCCAGTTCTTCGCCCCGCAGCGCACCTACTCGCGTTTTTTGGTCGTGGTCTTCCTCGTCGCCGGCTTCTGCTCCCTCGGGACCTGGCGATTCCTGCTCCTGAAGGTGCAGGCGCGCTGGCCGCTACCCCAGGTCCAGGAGAACCTCGCCATCTACGGCGTCGGCGCGGAGGCTGCCCTGATGGCGGAGCGGCTCAGGCGCGGGGAGCACCCCACCTGGAAGCTCGCCGGCTTCATCCGCCCCGCCGAGCCCGACGACCCGGTCGTGGACGAGGACCGCATCATCGGCGACGTGGAGGGACTGCGCGAGGTCGTCAACGAGCACACCCTCCACACCCTCGTGCTCGCGGCCAGGAGCATCAGCCGGGCCGAGGCCCTGACCCTGACCACCCGCTCTGCCCACATGGGGCTGCGCGTCCTCCAGATCCCCTTCACCTGGGGCATCGTCAGCCCGCGCCTGGACTTCGCGGAGCTCGGCGACCTCCAGCTCATCGAGATGTCGCGGCTGTCCTACCCGACCGCAGCCGAGGCCTTCAAGCGCGCCTTCGACCTCGTCGCCGTCCTGCTCGGCGGGCTGTTCCTGACGCCGGTCTTCTTGCTCACCGCCTTGTTGATCCGCCTCGACAGCTCAGGACCGGTGCTCTTCAGCGCCCCGCGCGTCGGAAAGGGAGGCCGCACCTTCCCTTTCTACAAGTTCCGCAGCATGGAGGCCGGGGCCGAGACCCAGAAGGAGGACCTGCTCGAGCGGAACGAGGCGGACGGACCGCTGTTCAAGATGGCCGACGACCCCCGGGTCACGAGGATCGGGCGCTTCATCCGAAAGTACTCAGTCGACGAGTTCCCCCAGTTCTGGAACGTCGTCCGCGGTGACATGAACCTCGTCGGGCCGCGCCCGCTCCCGGTCCAGGACCTCGAGGGCATCGAGGACGATCCCGAGATCGCCTACTGGTTCGAGCTGCGTCACCAGGTCAGCCCGGGCATCACCGGGCTGTGGCAGGTGATGGGGCGCTCGGACCTCGGCTTTCGCGAGATGGTCAGGCTCGACATCCACTACGTTCAGAACTGGTCCCCCTGGCTGGACCTCAAGATCCTGCTCGCGACGGTGCCGGCCGTGCTCCGCGGGCGCGGGGCGAGATAGTCTGGCACCGTGGAGCTCCTTCGCATCTGGACCGCCCTCCTTCGCCGCCGCTGGCTGCTGGTGCAGGCGATCGTCTTCTTCGGGCTGGTGGGGCTCACCTCGGCGCTGTTGCTTCCGAAGTCCTTCCAGGCGACCTCGAAGGTCATGATCTCCAGCTCGGACGCCACCAGCGCCGTGCTCTCGGACCTCGGCCTGCAGGAGCTGGCCCTCGGGCTCTCGGGCGAGAGCGACGACATCCAGAACCACATCGCCCTGGCGACGACCCGCCCGATCGTCGACGAGCTCGTCTGGAAGCTGCAGCTCCGCGACGCCGAGGGGCGCCTGATGGAGCCCGACAAGCTCATCGTGCCGGGGACCTTCTCCGCGCTGTCCGCGGACCCGCTGCTGGAGATCCGCCAGCACAACTCCACCGACATCATCGTCATCACCGCGACCTCGTCGGATCCCGAGCTCTCACGGCTGATGGCGGACACCCTCGCCAGGGTCTACATCGCCGACACGGCGGACCGCAGCAAGCAGGAGACGCGCGAGGCTCGCCGCTTCGTCGAGAGTCGGCTCGAGATCGTCCAGGCCGAGTTCGACCGGGCGCTGTCGCGTATCGCCGACGTGCAGGAGCAGGAGCAGATCGTCGACCTCGACAGCGAGGTCCGGTCGGCCGTCTCACGGCTCAGCGAGCTCATGCTGCTTGGAGAGGAGGCCACAACCCGAGCCGCCGAGGTCCGAGCCCAGGCTGCCTCCCTGCGCGCGGTCCAGGTGCGCGAGGACATCGACTACATCGGCCCCGCCACGGTGGCCGAGAACCCTGACATCCGCCTGATCCGAGAGCAACTCACCAGCCTGCGGCTGCAGCGGGTGACCGCGGCGCTCGAGAAGACCGAGCGCCACCCGGACATCGAGCGCATCGACGTCCAGATCGACACGGCGGAGGAGGAGCTCGTCCGCCTGCTCGAGGAGCAGCACGGCCTCGACCCGACCCTGGTGCAGCTGGAGGTCGAGCTGGCTGGTCTCCGGGACCGAGGGCTCGCCATCGACACCGCCATCGCCCGGACCACCGAGCGCTTCTCTCTCTACCCGGACAAGATGCGGCGCTTGTCCCAGCTGGAGCTCGCGGCCACCGCGGCGGAGGAGGTCTACCGCTCCCTGCAGGCCCAGAGCTACCAGATCGCTGTGGCGGAGGCGATGAGCGCCTCGCCGATCCTGTTCGTGGAGCCCGCCATCCGCCCCGACCGCCAGGTGCGTCCACGCCTGGTGGTCAACATCGTCGTCGGCCTCGGGATCGGACTGCTCGTGGGCCTCGGGCTGGTCACCGTCTTCGAGTACATCGACGACAGCATCAAGAACCCGGACGAGCTGCGCGAGGCCTGGGACGCGCCTCAGCTGGGCGTCGTCCCGCGCTTCGCCGCCGGGCTCGGTGTCACCATCGCCTCGCTGAAGCCCACCGACCCGGTCGTCGAGGGCTTCCGGACCCTGCGCAGCGCCATCGGCTACGCCACCCTCGACAACCCGGCGTCGTCCTTGATGGTGACCTCCTCGCTCCCGGGCGAGGGCAAGAGCACGGTGCTGGCGAACCTGGGTGTCGCGATGGCCAACGAGGGCAAGCGCGTGCTGATCCTCGACTGCGACCTGCGCAAGCCCTCCCAGCACACCTTCCACACCGAGACGGCCAACCAGACCGGGCTGACCCAGGTCCTGCTCGGCAAGGTGAGCTGGCAGGACGCGGTCCAGCAGACCCCGGTGGAGGGGCTGAGCCTGCTCAGCAGCGGCCCGATCCCGCCCAACCCCGGCAAGCTGGTCGAGTCGTTGAAGCTCCGGCAGCTGCTCAACGAGCTCTCTCGCGAGCACGACGTGCTGCTCATCGACGCTCCGCCGGCGCTGGTCGTCAACGACGGCGTACTGGTGGCGGGCATGGTCGACCATGTCCTGGTGGTCGTCGAAGCCGAACACACCCCACGCCGGGTGCTCCAGGACGCCAGGGAGCGCTTGGAGTCCCACGGCATCGAGCCCCTTGGGCTGGTCTTCAACAAGCTCGACTACGGGCTCGCCGGCTACGGCGCCTACGCCCTCGCCTACAAGAGCTACGGGGGCGACGCCGCATGAAGCTGCTCCTGCTCCTGGCTTGCGGACCCGCTCCAGAGGCCATCGCCACCGGCATCAGCTCGGACAACCCGACCGTGCGACAGGACATGGTCGTAGCGGCGAAGCTGGTCGATGACCCTGTCGTCATCGAAGCCCTCATCGGCGCGCTCGAGGACGACTCCACGGTGATCCGTGTCAGCGCCATCGAGTCCCTCGCCGATCTCTCGGCCGTCGAGGCGGTGCCGGCCATCTGTGAACGGCTCGACGACGACGAGGAGGGCGTGCGGCGTGCCGCGGTCGATGCGCTCGGGCGGCTGCAGGACCCGGGGGGGACAGAGGCCCTCATCGAGTACCTCGACGAGCACCGAGCGGGCCGTGTGCCGTTGAACGCGCTGTGGGCACTCGGCAACATCGGCGACCCCGCGGCGCTGCCGATCCTTTCCCGCTTCCGCGAACACGAGGATCCCTACGTCGCCTACAACGCCGACCTCGCGCTCCGGGCCATCGGGGACGCGGAGTTCGACGCGGAGGAGCCCCTGCCGGAGGCCCCCATCGAAGAGCCCGAGGTCTTCGAGGAGCCGGCGGTCGAGGAGCCCCCGCCGAAGGAGGCCCCCGTGAAGCGGAACATCCCCTTCCCGGGCTGACGTCAACGAACAGCCCTGGCCGAAGCGGGACGACATGGTGCGCTCGTCCGCAGGAGGGGGAGGGGGAGGGGGAGCGGGATCGGAGGCGGTCGCGGAAGCGGTAGCGGTCGCGGAAGCGGTCACGGCAGCGGCAGCGGCAGCGGCAGCGGAAGCCGGAGCGGAAGCCGGAGCGGGATCGGCAGCGGTCTCGGTCGCGGCACGAGAGCGGGAGCACTGGTTCCGCTCGGCGCTTTGGCCGCCCAGCGCCGGGTCTCTCCAAGGGGCCTCCGGGGCTTCGTCGGCGGCCCCGCCGGGGGCGAGGGGCCGCCTCCTCAACCCCTGCGGCTCCCCGATGGAGAGACCCTCATGCGCAGCACGACCAACTACTTCCCCTTCGAGCGGACCGACGTCTACACACTCTCGGTG
>MPMF02111076.1_pt1 | contig 71812 bp, 74 predicted proteins | sample 1617271 | NCBI WGS metagenome assembly MPMF02 (sample SAMN05944812, study PRJNA350692) | marine metagenome | biome: marine; feature: ODZ; material: water; isolation source: 120 m water sample prefiltered with 30 um filter, filtered on to 0.2 um... | place: Pacific Ocean | collected 2012-04-09... | reverse complement strand
GATACGTTCCTGGGTCACATCGACCCAGCTGCTGACGCCAAGCTCCTCGCCGACCAGGGCGCGCATGGCCTCGAAACTTTCGATCTCTCTCACGGGCTTCCTCCCTGCAATATGCGGCTGCTAAGCTGGCACGGTCTGAACCAAGCATGCAAGTGAGGAGCAAAACCATGCGCACCGCCTTTATTGGGCTCGGGCAGATGGGCGCGCGTATGGCGGCGCGGCTGGCGGACGCCGGTTATGCTCTGATCGGGTACGATGCCGCGGGCACGGCCGAGCGGCTGCCCGATGGCGGCACGGCCGCCGACTCGGTGGCGGAGGCGCTGGCCGGTGCTGGTGTGGCGCTGCTGTCACTGCCTGATGGCTCGGCGGTCGAGGCAGTGGCAAGCGAGATCGTGGAGAGTGGCTGGACGGGCTGTGTGTTCGACCATTCGACCATCGGCCCGGAAGCGGCAGTGCGCGTACACGGGCTGCTGGCCGAAGCCGGTATCACCTATCTCGATGCGCCGGTCTCGGGCGGCACCCGCGGAGCGGTGCGGGGCACCCTGGCGATGATGGTCTCGGGCGAGTCCGCAGAGTTTGAGCGCGCCACGCCGGCGCTCAAGACCATGGCCAAGAATCTCTTCTACATCGGCCCCGCGCCGGGCCAGGGCCAGACCATGAAGCTGCTCAACAATCTGCTCTCGGGCGTCGCTATGGTTGCCACCAGCGAGGTCGTGCTGTTCGGCGAGGCGCACGGGCTCAACCCAAAAGTGATCATCGACGTGCTCAACGTCTCCAGCGGCCAAAACACGGCCACGTCAGATAAATTTCCGACCCGCATATTGAACGGCCGCTACGATGCTGGCTTCACGGTTGATCTCCTGAGCAAGGACGTGGCGCTCTATCTGGCTGAAGCCGAGCGCATCGGCGCCCGCGAAAAGGTCGCGCGGCAAGTGGGCGAGACTCTCGCTGCCATGCACGACGCCATGCCGGGCGCCGACTTCACCCGTGTTTACTCATATTTGAAAAGGCTGGGTGCGGCGTAGAAAGTGTCACTTGAGATCAGTAGTTTGCCGCAACATTCGGCCCTAGGTCAGGCGGCAAGTCCCAACCGCGGGGCGAATATCCGGCGAGCACGGGGTCAGTTATGCCCGCTTGCCCTTCGTCCTCAGTCACGCCGGTTCCCTTCCCTACTGGCGCCTGAAGCAGTCGCATCAGATGGCGCGGCTTGCTCCTGCCTCGCGCAATGTAACCGCGTGGGCTGTGTCAATACGCTGAGCGCAGACCGGCCCTTCCGCATTAGCGATTGACGCGGGGTGCCCAGCGGGCTTTCTTGCCGGGGCTTTCCCATTCTTGCAAAGGACGCGGGCCTCATGGCGGATCTGGTCGATTTCTCGAAGCGCGGTGCGGTCGGCGTCATTACCGTCAACAACCCACCCGTGAATGCGCTTTCGGTGGGCGTGCCGAAGGGCATCTGTGAGGGCGTCGCGGCGGCCGAGGCGGACGCTGAGGTCAAGGCCATTGTCGTTGTTGGTGGTGGTCGCGCCTTTATCGCCGGCGCCGATATCTCCGAGTTCTTCAATCCGCCGGAAAACCCGACCCATTCGATCTTCGACGTGCTCGACGCACTGGAGGGTTCGGCCAAGCTCACCGTTGCCGGCATTCACGGCAATGCGCTCGGCGGCGGGCTCGAGGTTGCTTTGTCGTGCCATTATCGCTGCGGTCACGCCAAGGCCAATTACGGCCTGCCCGAGGTCAAGCTTGGCCTGCTGCCTGGCGCCGGTGGCACCCAGCGCCTGCCGCGTCTGATCGGGGTTGAGCGCGCACTGCCGATGATCGCTTCCGGAAGCTTTGTCAATGGCGACAAGGCGGCAGCCCTCGGCATCATCGATGCCGTGGCCAAGGGCAATATCACCGATGCCGCGGTGGCCTACGCCGAGGGCCTGCTGGCAGAGGGTAAGGGGCCGCGCAAGATACGCGATAACAGCGCCGCCGCGCCGTCCGACCCGGCATTCTTCGACAACTTCGCCAAGTCCATTGTGCGGCGCGAGCGTGGCAATCTTGCTCCCTTCAACATCATCGAATGCGTCAAGGCGGCGGTGAATCTTCCTTTCGACCAAGGCATGGCACGCGAGCGCAAGCTGTTCAACCAATGCCATCAATCCGAACAGGCACGCGGCATGATCCACATGTTCTTCTCCGAGCGAGCTGCCAATAAGATTCCCGACGTGCCCCGCGACACACCGATCGTGGACGTCAAGACGGCGGCCATCCTCGGCGCCGGCACCATGGGCGGCGGCATCGCCATGAACTTTCTCAATGCGGGCATCCCCGTGACCATGGTCGAAGCGAGTCAGGAGGCGCTAGACCGGGGTCTCGGCATCATTCGCAAGAACTACGAGAGCACGGCTACCAAGGGGCGCATCACGGCCGAAGACGTTGAGACTCGCATGGGTCTGCTTAAGCCCAGCCTAGACTACAACGATATCGCTGAGGCCGACATGGTGATTGAGGCGGTGTTCGAGGAGATGGGTCTGAAAAAGGAGATCTTCGCCAAGATCGACACCATCGCCAAGCCCGGCGCGGTGCTGGCGACCAACACCTCGACCCTAGACGTGAACGAGATCGCGGCCTCGACGAGCCGCCCCGAGAGCGTCATCGGGACGCACTTCTTTAGCCCCGCCAATGTCATGCGCTTGCTGGAGAACGTGCGCGGCGAAAAGAGCTCGGCGGAAGCCATCGCTACCGTCATGAAGGTCGGCAAGCAGATCGGCAAGGTGCCGGTGCTCGTCGGCGTCTGCGATGGCTTTGTCGGCAACCGCATGCTGCATCATTATGCGCGCCAAGCCTATCGCATGCTGATCGAGGGGGCCCTGCCGCAGGATGTGGACGGCGCGTTGTATGACTTTGGTCTCGCCATGGGGCCTTTTGCCATGGGCGACCTCGCCGGCCTCGATGTCGGCTGGCGTATCCGCAAGGGCAAGATGGTGGAGTTCGGCCTCAACCAGTCCGACTCACCCGTGGCCGATGCGCTTTGCGAGCAGGGTCGCTATGGCCAGAAAACCGGCGCCGGCTGGTATCGTTACGAAGCCGGCAGCCGGACGCCGATCCCCGCGGCCGAGGTTGAAAAGCTAATTGCCGCTCAGTCCGAGGAGGAAGGCATCACCCGGCGCCAGATCGGCCGCGAGGAGATCCTCGAGCGCACCATGTATCAATTGGTCAATGAAGGCGCCAAGATTCTCGAAGAGGGCATCGCTATGCGTGCCAGCGACATCGACGTCATCTACTGCAACGGTTACGGATTTCCGCGCTATCGTGGTGGGCCGATGTTCTATGCCGACCGCACGGGCCTCGACAAGGTGTACGACTCAGTCAGCCGTTATCACGATGAGCATGGCGAGGCCTGGCGGCCGGCGCCGCTGCTTGAAAAGCTCGCCAAGGCGGGCAAGACCTTCAACGAATAGCCGATACGCTATCACAATGGGAGTGCAGTCATGCGTGAAGCCGTCATCGTCTCAACCGCACGTACGCCGATCGGCAAAGCCTATCGCGGTGCCTTCAACAACACCCACGGTGCCGAACTCGGCGGCCATGTGATTAAGCATGCGGTCGAGCGTGCCGGCGTCGATCCGGAGGAGGTTGAGGACGTGCTGCTCGGCTGTGCTATCCCGGAAGGTGCCACCGGCGGTAATATTGCTCGCCAGGCGGCGCTGCGTGCGGGCCTACCCGTGACCACTAGCGGTGCCACGGTCAATCGCTTTTGCTCATCGGGTCTGCAAACCATTGCCATGGCGGCGCAGCGAGTAATCGTTGACAACGTGCCGGTGATGGTTGCCGGTGGTCTCGATTCAATTAGCCTGGTGCAGAACGACCACCAGAACAGTTATCGCGGCCATGACGAATGGCTAGACGAGCACAAACCCGAGATCTACTACAGCATGATCCAGACCGCCGAGGTGGTGGCCGACCGCTATGGTATTAGCCGTGAGGCCCAGGACGAATACGGCTTGCAAAGCCAGATGCGCACAGCGGCGGCGCAGCAGGCTGGACGCTTTGATGATGAGATCGTGCCGCTACCGAGCGTCAAGATCGTTGCCGACAAGGAAACCGGCGAGACTAGCGAACAGGCGGTGACCTTGGAGCAGGACGAGGGCAACCGACCGAGCACGACATTGGAAGGCCTGGCGGGCCTGCAACCGGTGATCGGCGAGGGTGGCTTCATCACTGCCGGCAATGCCAGCCAGCTCTCGGATGGTGCTTCGGCTTGCGTGGTGATGGATGCCAAGCTCGCCGAGCAGCGCGGCCTTGAGCCGCTCGGCACTTTCCGCGGTTTCAGTGTCGCTGCTCTGGAGCCCGACGAGATGGGCATCGGTCCGGTCTATGCCGTGCCCCGGCTTTTGGAGCGCAACGGCCTGATCATGGGCGACATCGATCTCTGGGAACTCAACGAGGCTTTTGCGGTGCAGGTAATTTACAGCCGCGACAAGCTCGGCATCCCCAACGAAAATCTCAATATCGACGGTGGCGCCATCTCTATCGGGCACCCCTATGGCATGTCCGGCGCTCGGCTGACCGGCCACGCGCTTATCGAAGGTAAGCGCCGCGGCGCCAAGAACGTGGTTGTGACCATGTGCATCGGCGGCGGCATGGGCGCGGCCGGCCTGTTCGAGGTCAACTAAGCGCACAAATTCGGTCCCTCCCGCCGTCGCGGCGGGAGGGGCTTTTCTTTGTGGGAGGGAAGGCATGTTCTACAAGCCCGGCGAGCCGCATGGTATGCGGCATAATCCGTTTAACGCCCTTGTCGTCCCGCGACCGATCGGCTGGATTTCGTCGATGGACACCGACGGCAATGTCAACCTAGCGCCCTATTCGTTCTTCAATGCGCTCTCTTACACGCCGCCGCACGTGATGTTCGCGGCCTCTGGCCACCACGAGCAGGGCGGGCTCAAGGACACCGTGCATAATGTTGAAACGCAGGGTGAGTTTGTGGTCAACATGGTCACGCAAGAGCTTGTCGAGGCCATGAACGCCACCTCAGTGCCGGCGCCGCACGAGGTCGACGAATTTGCTTATGCTGGGCTACAGACCGAGGCGTCCAAGGTGGTCAGGCCGCCGCGCGTGGCCGGTAGCCCAGTGCATCTCGAATGCCGCTACGTGCAGACCACGCGCCTGCGCTCAATCGCACCGGCCGACAACAGCGTGGTATTTGGCGAGGTCATAGGCATTCATATTGACGACCGCGTGATCGAGAACGGGATAGTAGCCTGGAATAAGCTACGCCCCGTTGGCCGGCTTGGCTATCTCGACTATTCTCCCGTCGAAACTATCATCACCCACCCTCGCCCGAAATGGACGGAGGAGAAACGGGGGTAGGGTTCTTTCGCCTATCCCGCCGCGCGCGTCGATCGCGTCACACTGTACTGTGCTTCTAGTGTGGGCAAGCCATTGGAATCCAAAATTGAGTCAGACCTCTATGAGCATTCTATTGGCATACTAGTAATATGTAAGAATATTTTAGCTGTTAGACAGTGCCGTGCAGTCGCAACCGTCCTATAGTGACTTCCGCTCATCGGAGGGATGTCGGTCATGATACCAAGTCCGTACTACACCGCTGATCACGAGGTCTGGCGCGATAGCCTGCGCCGCTTTGTCGAGATGGAGGTTGATCCCAACGTCGAAGCCTGGGAGGATGCCGAGCGCCTGCCGCGCACGCTTTTCCGCAAGGCCGGTGAGATTGGGCTTATCGCGGCCTATCACCCGGTCAAGGCTGGGGGCGCGATGGCAGATCACTTCAGCATGATCATCGCTGCACAAGAGCTCGCGCGCGCTGGCGCCGGTGGCGTGTCGGCCAGCCTATGCAGCCATGCCATCGGCCTGCCGCCGGTCATCCGGGCGGCGACGGACGCGGTGAGGGCGCGTGTCGTGCCTGAGGTTCTGGCGGGCGAGAAGATCGCGGCGCTGGCAATCACCGAGTCGACGGGCGGGTCTGATGTCGCCAACCTACGGACCACGGCGCGGCGCGAGGGCAAGCAATATATCGTCAAGGGCAGTAAGACCTTCATTACCTCGGGACTTCAGGCCGACTACATCACCACGGCAGTGCGCACCGGCGGCGCGGGCATGCACGGCATCTCCCTATTGCTGATAGAGGCCGACATGCCGGGTTTTTCGCGCACACCGCTGAAGAAGATGGGCTGGCACGCCTCCGATACCGCGACACTTTATTTCGACGATGTGCGCGTGCCGGCGGAGAACCTCATCGGCGCGGAGAACCAGGGATTCAAGATCATCATGCAGAACTTCAACTTCGAGCGGCTGATGATGGCAGCTGGGTGCAACGGCTTCTCCCAGGTCTGCTTCGATGAGACGGTTGGCTATGCTCGGGAGCGCGAAACCTTCGGCAAGCGCCTCATCGATCACCAGGTGGTTCGTCATAAGCTGGTCGACATGGCGATGCGCATCAAGGCGACCCAGGCCTGGCTGGAAGCCCTCGCCTGGCGCATCGACCACGGAGAAGACCCGGTCGCCGAGATTTGCCTGCTCAAGAACCAGGCAACGCTGACTATGGAGTTCTGCGCTCGCGAGGCCGTGCAAACCTTCGGTGGCGCCGGCTATCTGAGGGGCCAGAAGGTCGAACGCATCTACCGCGAGGTGCGCGTGAATGCCATCGGCGGTGGCGCCGAAGAAATCATGCGCGACCTCGCGGCGCGGCAGATGGGTTTGTAGGCGGGGAGATCAGCAGGGCGGCAGGCCCGTCTCATAGCTCCGCCACCTTGACCACCAGCTTGCCGAAGTTATTGCCTTGCAGCAGCCCAATGAGGCCTTCGGGCGCCTTGTCCAGACCGTCCAGCACGTCTTCGCGATAGCGGATCCTGCCCTCGCGCACCCAACCACCCACGTCACGCAGAAAATCGTCCAGTTGGCTCGTATAGTCTCTGACGATGAAGCCGCGTAGGATCAGGCGCCGGGTGAGGATCAACATCATCGCTTTGGGCAACATGTTGGGGCCGGGCGACGGCGCGGTGTCGTTGTAGTGTGAGATCATGCCGCAAACCGGCATGCGCCCCCACATGTTCATGAGTGGGAACACTGCCTCCAGCACCGGCCCGCCGACATTCTCGAAATAGACGTCAATGCCGTCAGGGCAGGCGGCGCCGAGCTGATTTGCAAAATCGGGTGCGCGGTGGTCGATGCAGGCGTCGAAGCCAAGCTCGCCCGTGGTGAAGGTGCACTTCTCTGCACCTCCGGCGACGCCGACAGCACGACAGCCCTTGATCCTTGCGATTTGCCCGACCACGCTGCCGACCGCGCCCGAGGCGCCGGCCACGACTACGGTCTCGCCCGCCTTGGGTTGGCCTATGTTGAGCAGGCCCGTATATGCGGTCATGCCCGGCATGCCGAGCACGCCGAGCGAGGCGGAGAGCGGTCCTGCGTTGGGGTTGATCTTGCGCATGCCTGTGCCTGCGGACACTGCCCATTCCTGCCAGCCGGCACGGCCGACGATGATGTCGCCGACGGCATAGTCGCCATGGTTGGACGCCTCGACCACGCTTACCGTGCCGCCTTCTATGACACCGCCGATGGGTATCGGCTCCGCATAGGATTTCTGCGCGTTCATACGCCCGCGCATATAGGGGTCAAGCGAGAGCCAAAGGGTACGTATCAGCATCTCGCCGGTCCCGGGCTCGGGCCGCCGCGTTTCCTGCAGGTGAAAATCGCCGAGCTTGGGCGCTCCCACGGGGCGGGCTGCCAGAACCACTTGTCGATTGCCGTCGTTCATGCTCCCCTCTCCTTTTGCGGATGCGGATAGCATTATACCAAGCGGCGTTGTGTTCTTCGAGGGATTCACGCCTGAGTATGTCTCTGTCGTGGGCGGTTTCGTGCGCCTGTGCGAGGACTATCGCGCCGGGGCGACGATCTATCTTGAGCACGACCGGGCGAGCTGCGCCACCGGGGGGAAAGGTGTGCTGCCGGCTTTTCATGCTGTGGGGAGACGAAGGGCAAATTCGGCGTTTGGTTTGACCCTCTCGAGATCTGGCGGGCCTACACCTGGGGGCCGGTTGCGGGCGACGAGCTGGTGACCGGCCGCTTCCTGGCGGAGGAAGATGTCGAGGCCGTCAGCGAGCGCCCAGCGGTGTGCTTCCTATGCTAGCGGTTTGGTGGCGACAAAGCGCGCTCCGCCGAGCTTCTTGCCTTCGATGCGACTGATGAAGATTTCGTAACCGGTGATGTAGGCGCGGTGGCGCTCGGCGCCAAACTGGGCCACGGTATCCGCCTCCATGCTGCGATACATCTCTAGTCGGGCGCGCAGAATGCAGCGCCAATGGGCAGACACATCCTCTGCCTCGACCGGGTCGAACCCGGCGTCGGTGACGAAGCCGCGGTATTTCGCCAGAGGATGAACACCGCGAAAGGCTATGCCCTTGGCAAGGTCTTTCCGTTCCTCGTCCGACAGAGCGCCGAGCGCGATCCAGTTGGTGAAGGCAAGCCGCCCGCCCGGCCGCAGTACGCGGAAACACTCGCGGAACAGCGCCCGCGTGTCGGCGATATGGAGAAAGGCCTCCTGGCCGATCGCCCGGTCGAAGCTTTCCGCACCGAACGGCAAGCTTGTGGCATCACCGCGCACGAAGCGCACTCGCGCCTCGAGGCCCACAAGCGCGGTCAGCCGGGCAGCTGAGGGTGTGCGGTTGGGGTTGAGGTCGATGCCTGTGACCTGACAGTCCCACTCGTGCGCGATCAGGCGTGCCGGCCCGCCCATACCGCTGCAGATGTCGAGCACGTGATCGCTCACCTGAATGCCACAGACCAGGGCTAGACGGCGGGTGGCGTCGATGCCGCCGTAATGGTCCTGGTCGTGGTCGTAGAGGTCTTCGGGCACAAGGTTCTGCATCGCCTTGCCCTCGCGCGCCAGCGCCGTGCGGATCTGTACCTCGTTGATCGGGTGCTCGTCGTAATAAGAGATAACGCCGTTCATGGATTGCGTCCTATGCCGGCTTGCGGGCGCTGAACATTCGCAAGCTCTCGGGTCCGATATCCTCCTTGTGCTCCACAGCGGTGGCGAATCTTGCTCGTCATCGGCATCAATGTCGAAAATGGCGGTGGCCGGTAAACACCATGGCTAGATCGCGCTCGTCGGCGGCGGCGATCACCTCTTTATCGCGCATCGAGCCGCCGGGTTGGACCACCGCCGTTACGCCCGCGTCGGCCGCGGCGATCAATCCGTCGGCGAAGGGGAAGAAGGCATCGGAGGCAACCACAGAGCCTGCGGTGCGGCTGCCGGTCTCGCCAGCCGTGGTGGCGGCGTCCGCCGCCTTAGAGATGGCGATGCGCGCCGAATCGACGCGGCTCATCTGGCCGGCTCCGACCGCGACCGTGGCGCCGTCCTTGGCGTAGACAATGGCATTCGACTTAACGTGCTTGCAAACGGCAAAGGCGAAAAGCAGGTCGGCGATTTCTGCTGCGCTCGGCGCCCGCTTGGTGGCTACTTGCAGGTCGTCTGCCCCGGTACGCGCTGCATCCCGGTCCTGCACCAGCAGCCCGCCGGTGACCGAGCGTAGCGTGCGCCCCAGCGCCGTGGCATCAGGCATGCCGCCCGTCAGCAGCAACCGCAGATTCTTCTTGGTGGCGAAGACGGCGCACGCCCCCTCATCCGCGCCTGGTGCGATAACCACCTCCGTGAACACCTCTGTGATCGCACTGGCGGTCATCGTGTCGAGCGGCCGGTTGAGTGCGACGATGCCGCCGAAAGCGCTTACCGGATCGCAGGCAAGAGCCTTGCGGTAGGCTGCGAGCGCGCTTTCGCCGCTAGCCACGCCACAGGGGTTGGCATGCTTGATGATGGCGACAGACGGCGCTGAGAACTCCGCCACCAGTTCGAAGGCTGCATCGGTGTCATTGAGGTTGTTGTAGCTCAGCTCCTTGCCCTGCAGCTGCGCGGCATTGGCCACCCCCGGACGATCCTCGCCGGTAATGTAGAAGGCGGCCTTCTGGTGTGGGTTCTCGCCATAGCGCAGGCTCTGCCGGCGGGTCGCCCCGAGGGCCAAGCGTTCTGGCAGCGGCTCGCCAATTTGCTCGCCGAACCAGGCCGAGATGGTGCCGTCATAGGCGCCGGTATGGGCGTAGGCGCGCGCTGCCAGACGGTGGCGAAGGGCGAGGCTCGTTTGCCCATCGTGGTGCGCCATCTCCTCGGTGACGGTGTCGTAATCCGCCGGGTCGGTGAGCACGGCAACGAATGCGTGGTTCTTCGCCGCCGAGCGGATCATGGCAGGGCCGCCAATATCGATGTTCTCGATACAGGTCTCGAAGTCCGCACCTGCCGCCACCGTTTCGGCGAAGGGATAGAGGTTGATGGCGACCAGATCTATGGAGCCTATCCTGTGTTTCGCCATGGCTGTAACGTGGCTGTCGAGGTCGCGTCGGGCCAGGATGCCGCCGTGGATGATGGGGTGCAGGGTTTTGATGCGCCCGTCCATCATTTCCGGAAAGCCGGTATGATCGGAAACCTCGGTTACTTCCAGGCCGGCCTCGCGCAGCATGCGCGCGGAGCCGCCAGTGGATAGCAGGGCCACGCCCGCCTCTGCCAGGGTATGGGCAAAAGGCACGAGCCCCGTCTTATCGGAAACTGACAGCAGGGCGCGGGCAATGGGGCGGAGGCCCTCAGCTTCGGGGGCGGACTGATCGGACATGGTCTCTCCAGGATGGATCGCTTGGGACATGGGCACCTACCAGGTGGCACCGCGGCGAAGGTACCACAACAAAACCAGCACGATCACTAGCGATGCGGCAAGCGCTGCGATAGCGGCGCTGAGGCCGTGCAGGCTGGCCAACGCGCAGGCGAATAGCGCCAGATTAGCCACCGCCACACTGGCGCTAACGCGGCCGTGGCCGGCACCTTTCTGCACCGCCTGCTGATAGAAATGCTCGCGATGCGCATGCCATGGTTTTTCGCCACGCAAAGCGCGGCGTAGCAAGGTTAGTGTGGCATCTGTAAGGAAATAGGCGGGTAGAATCAAGGCTGCTGCCCAGGCACCATGGGCGGCCAGCGACAGGAGCAGCCAGGCGAGCAGAAAGCCGAGTGGCACGCTGCCGACATCGCCGAGGAAGATGCGCGCCGGCGGCCGGTTCCAGACCAAGAAGCCGAGCGCCGCACCGGCAACGACTGCGGCTAGCCAGGAGCTGCCGTCGAGCAGGCCGAGGGCGGCTGCGACTACCGCGGTTCCGCCTGCGATCGTCACAGTCTCGACACCAGCGATGGTGTCGATACCGTCCATGAAATTGAACAAATTGACGAACCAGAGCCAGGCCAGTGCGGCGCTGCCGATCGCCAGCCAAAGCGGCAAGGGTCCGGGGAAATGTGGACCGAGTGGCACGGTCGAGAGTGCAATGGAAACGGCCGCGATCTGGGCCGTAAAGCGCAGTAGCGGCGAGAGCCCGCGCAAATCGTCGGCCCAGGAGACCAGCGCCAAGCCGAAGCTCAGCCCGAGCAGCGGCCAAATCAGGCGCAAGGGCGTGATCTCGGCGAGGCCGAGAGCCAGCCAGCCGAACAAAATTACCGCCATCACGGCGATGCCACCGCCGCGCGGTATAGGGTGCGCGTGGCTCGAGCGCGCATTGGGGTGATCGAGGATCTCTTTGGCCGTGAGCAGCTTTCGCAGCGCCCCGGTCGTGGCCCAGGCCAGCGCGGCAGCAACGAGCCCCGCTAACAGGGCGCTCAAAGCGCTTTCAGTTTGCGCCAGGCGAAGATGACCATGCGCAGCAGCAGCCAGCCGTCAGCGAAGCGCGAGATCTGGGTCTCGCCATAGGTTCGCGCCTGATAGCGGATGGGAATCTCTACCAGCTTTAGGTTCAGGCGTGCGGCGCCAAAGAGGAGATCAAAATCACCGAACGGATCGAACTCGCCAAAATAGGCGCGCCCGGCGGCGATCTTGCGATAATGGGCCTTGGTCAGCACCTTGGTGCCGCACAGGGTGTCGGTCAGGCGTTGGTTGAGCAGCCATGAGAAGAGCAGCGAGAAGGTGCGGTTAGCGATCAAGTTGAGCCGCCGCATGGCCTCTTTCTCGAGCGGATAGACGAGCCGCGTGCCGTTAACAAATTCGCCCTTGCCGGCGACCAGCGCGCGGTAAAACTTGGGTAGCGTCTCGGGTGGTACGGTAAGGTCAGCATCGAGGATCATTAGCACCTCACCCGCGGCCACGTCGAATCCCTTGCGCACGGCATCGCCCTTACCCTTGCCGTCCTGCTGCACAGCGCGGATGGTCCAGTCAGGATAAGTCTCGATGACACGCTGGATCTCCTCCCAGGTGCCGTCACTGGAGTGCCCTTCGACGTAGAGGATCTCCTGCTCCGGCGCGAAGTGTGGCATGCGCTTGATGGCGGCGGCAATATTGGCGCGCTCGTTACGGCAGGGGATGAGCACGGTCGCCGAGGGCAGCTCTGTAGGCATGGTGCGCTTGGGAAGCGGGCGGGCGACGATATAGTTTCGCAGTGAGAAGCGCCGCAGCACAGGCAGCGTGCCGAAAGTACGGTTGATCAGATAACCCAAACCGAGCCAGCGCTTGGGCAGCAATTGCCGCCATTCGCGCTTGATCACCTCGAAATCAGCAAGCTGCAACAGGGCGCTGATATCTTCGGTGCTGAGCCAATTCTGCGGTAATTGTTGTTGCTTTTCGCCAAGCTTTTCGGTCAGACGCAGTAGCGGCTGCCAAGCGCGCGAGTAATAGCAGAGAATCAGTCGTGTGTCATGGGCACATAGCGCGTGCAGGGCCTCAATGGTGATCTCAATGTCTTCGAGGTTGCCAATGGTGTCTGACAAGATAATGGCGTCGAACGGGCCTTCGAGGTCGGCGATGGCTGCAGTGCACTCGATGTCGCCGACATGATACTCGAACTGCGGGTTCTCTTTGCGCGCTACTTCGATCATGGCCGGGCTGAGGTCGAACCCGACGCCGCGCTCCGGCGCCAGCGCCGCCAAGCAATCACCAATACCGCAGCTGAGGTCGAGCACGTGCGAGCTTTCCGGCACGAGGAAGCGCAGATAGCGGTAGTGGTCGTCGTAGAAATACCGATTGCGGGCTATCCAACCGGTGCGCTCGCTGGCCACCGCCTCGGCCAGGGCGAGCGCCTTCCGCTTGCGCGCGCTAAGGCTCGCGCGTTTGCCGCTGGGCTCGGCATTTTCACTCGGCTGAGTCATACTTGGCAGTGTGTGGGCGAACCAGGGAGTGGTCAGGACCCTTGTACCATATGGGAGCGGGCCGCAGCTTGCAACGCGGCGCCGAGGGAGAAAAAGCTCGAAATGCGAGAGGTGACTGAGACCCTGCTCACCCTGCCTATGCCGATTCTGGCAATGCTGCTATTGGGCCTTGTTCTGTGGTTGCACCGCGGCTGGAGCCTGGTGCTGATTGGAGGTGCGACGCTCGCCTTTCTCGGCCTCAGCGTGCCACTAGTCGCGACTTGGCTCGAGACCCAGCTCGGCGAGGCGGCGCCGTCCTTTGATGTCGCAACGCCAGGCGATGCCGTGGCCATCGTGGTGCCGACGGCCGGTATTTTCGCCGATTCGCAAGGTGGCTGGTGGCCGTCGTCGGCCAGCATCCGCCGCGCAGTGGCCGGCCAGGCGCTGGCCGAGCGCACCAGCCTGCCCCTGGTGCTGATCGGCGGCAGCCCACTCGGCGAGGCGGAAACGGAGGCTGTCAGCGTCGCTCGCCAACTTGGCATGATCGGTTCCGACCGGCCTGATGACCCGACAGTTCTGCTCGAATCTGGCGCGCGCAATAGCGCCGAGACGGCAGCGGCAGCGCGTACCATCGCCGAGCGTCTCGGCGGCACGCACATCGTGCTCGTCACCTCGCCCGTTCATGTTGCGCGCATGGCGGCGAGCCTGCGCCATGTGGGGCTCACGGTGAGTGCCCATGCGCCGGCCCCGCACGCATCACCTCAACAGCCACTCGGCGTGCTAGCCCCCTATCTGCCCAGTGCCGCAGGCCTGGCCGGTAGCCGTGCCGCCCTGCACGAATATCTTGGCATTCTTTGGTACCTGATCAACGGCCACATCGTCATGGCTGATCTGGAGCCTGGTTCGTGAGCGCCGGAAAGCGCTGGTATGCCGTCCACACTAGGCCCCATGCGGAGGCGCGGGCACTGGAGAACCTTAAGCGCCAGGGCTTCGAGGCCTGGCTGCCGCTCTACCGCAAGCAGCGTCGTCGTGCCCGACGTAGTGAACAGGTGCTGCGGCCTTTGTTTCCGCGCTATCTCTTTGTCGTCCTGGACCTCGATGGCGAGCAGTGGCGCCCCGTGCTCTCGACTTATGGCGTCGCCGATCTGGTAGGTAGCGGCGACGGCCCGTTGGCGCTAGCCGATGCGGTGATTGATGCGCTGCGCGCGCGCGCCGATGAGGATGGTCACTACACGCTTGCCCGTGGCCTGAAGTCGGGTGACAAGGTGCGCATCGAATCCGGGCCGATGCGCGCTCTCGAAGGCATTCTGGAGGTCGAGGGTGACACGGACCGCGTGGTTGTCATGCTGCATCTGCTCGGGCGCGAGGTGCGGGTGAAGCTGTCCTCCGACGAGATCGACCGTGCTTGAGGCGCCCGGACTCAAGCTCTCGCTGACGCTGCCTCAACTCCCTCGACTTCGTTGACTTCAATATTTGGCGCCGTGCGATATGATTGGCGGCGTCGTATGTCCTGAAAGGTCGAGCCAGCATGCCCTATGAGACCTTGACCCTTACGGTCAAAGATCACGTCGCGCATATCCGACTCAACCGGCCGGAGGCGCTCAACACCATGATTCTGCCGTTCTGGCGTGACATGGTTGTGGTGTTCGACGCCGTTGATAGCGATGCGGCGGTGCGCGCCGCTATCATCTCCTCGACCGGCCGCCACTTCACTGCCGGCCTCGAACTCAGTGTCATGGAATCCTTCGCTGACTGCGAAGGCGATGCCGGTCGGCGCGGCGAGCGGCTGCGGCGCAGCGTGCTCGACATGCAGGAGAGCTTTTCCGTGATCGACCGTTGCCGCGTTCCGGTCATCGCCGCCGTACAGGGCGCCTGCATCGGCGGCGGCGTAGATCTCATCTCGGCCTGCGATATTCGGCTGTGCTCGGCGGATGCCTATTTCCGCATCCAGGAGATCAATATCGGGATGGCTGCGGATGTAGGCACTCTGCAGCGTCTGCCCCATCTGATGCCCGCCGGCTTGGTGCGCGAGTTGGCCTATACGGGCCGGCCACTGTCGGCCGAGGAGGCGCACGCGGTGGGCCTGGTGAATTCGGTTCACGACGATGCCGAGGTGCTACTCGCCGCGGCGATGGAGATGGGCGCAGATATCGCGGCCAAGTCGCCGTTGGCCATTACCGGGACCAAGCAAATGCTGAATTATGCCCGTGACCACAGCATCGATGACGGCCTAAACCACATCGCCACTTGGCAGGCGGCGATGATTCAGACTGAGGACGTGGCGCGGCAGATAAAAGCTAATGCGGCTAAGACGCAGGCCGAGTTCGACGATTTTCTCGAGACCAGAAAGCCGGCGACAAAGGGCACCTGAGAGAAAGGACAGGGACACATGAATCTTGGTCTGGCAGGGAAACGAGCATTGGTCACTGGAGGCACGCGTGGCATCGGACAGGCGATCGCGCGTGGGCTCGCTGGTGAGGGCTGCGACGTGGCTATCTGTGCTCGCAATGCGGACGCAGTGGCGGTGGAAGTGAAAGCCTTGGTGGGCATCGGTTCAGGCCAGGCTAGCGGTAGTGCCCTCGACGTGCGCGAGCGAGATGCTGTCGTGGGCTGGGCTGATGACAGTGCCACAGCTCTCGGCGGTATCGATATTCTCGTGGCCAATGTCAGCGGCTTCGGACTGACCCAGGATGAGGCCGGCTGGCGGCAGGCCTTCGAGGGCGATATTCTCGGCACGCTCAATGCCGTAGACGCCACGCGCGCGCATCTTGAGGCCGCAGGCGCGGGAGCTATCGTCGCCATCTCGAGTATCGCCGCGCTCGAGTTCTTCGGTGGCGCGCGCCCCTACAACGCCATTAAAGCGGCGCTGATCACCTATGTCTCGAATCTCGCCAATGAGTTGGCATCGAAAGGCGTGCGCGCCAACTCAGTCTCGCCTGGCACCATCTTCTTCGAGGGCGGGGTCTGGGACGACCGCCGCCTTAACCAACCCGAGATCTATCAGGGCGCGCTGGCACGTAATCCCATGGGGCGCATGGGCACGCCCGAGGAAGTCGCCGCCGCTGCGGTCTTCCTGGCGAGCCCGGCCGCCGCCTTCATTACCGGCAGCAATGTCATCGTTGATGGCGGGTTGACCCAGCGTGTACAGTTTTGAGCCAGCCGGCAATCGCTATTTGCGATGGCACGGCGGGCGACTTCGTCCGACTCTGGACCAGTCCGGCCTTTGGCGAGATGGGCGTTGACGTGACGCAGGAGATGCTAGCCGGGGCGATATCCGGCAATGTTGTGACATCGTTCGATGTCGAAGGCGCGCACGTTGAGGCTCTACCCTTGCCGGCGGGGATCGCTGCGGTCTGGCTGCTGCGCCTGTCGACCGAAGACGAGGCGCCACTCGACGAAGCCGTCGTGCACGACCTCGACACAGTCATCGTGGTCTATACTGCTGACGACCTGCTGCTCTGGTACAACAAGGCCTATGAGCGCGTGCTCGGACCCAATGCGCATCTGCTGAAGACGGGTACGCCTTTTGCCGAGATCATGGCTGCTGCCTACCGCGCCGGTCACGTTGCCACGGGCGGCGAGGACATCGATACTCTGATTGCCCGCCGCCTCGCCCGCCATCAGGCCTGCGAGACCTTCGAAGAAGCGCTGGCGGATGGGCGTCGTCTCAAGACCGAAGAGATTGCAACCGCCAGCGGTATTCTTGGCGTGCGCAACGAGATTTAATTAACTATGGGCAGCCCCTCGGAGATCTTCAGCCTCACTTTTACCGGGCTCTCACGGTTGCACTTGACGACCCAATTAACCGAATTGAATGCCGCGAACTCGGGCCAAGCATTCTGCACATAGTCGGGATTGATCTCGAAGTGTACGGCGCCACAGTAGCAGCTGCAGTGATAGGTCTGCACGTTATGCCAGTCCACGCGCCATGGCGTCGGTCATGCGCTTGGCGAAGGCGGCGGGGTCCGGGAGCGGTTCACCTTCGATGATGCGGGCCTGGTCAAGCAGGAGTTGAGCAGCGTCGGCTAGCGCTGGGTCTGTTGGTGAGGCCTTGGCACGCGCTGCGAGCGATGTAATGAGCGGGTTCTGCGGGTTGATCTCCAGAATTTTCTGGGCCGCCTGGCCGAGCTGCTTGTGCTCGCGTAGCAGGCGCTCCAAGCGCATGTCCAGCGCGCCTTCGTCGGCGATCAGACAGACCGCGCTGTCGGTTAGTCGCTCGGAGGTGCGCACATCTTTTACGGCCTCGCCAAGCGCTTCGCGCAGCGCCACGACGAGTTCGCTCATGCCTTCTGCGAGCGGCGGCTTCTCCTCTGCCTTGACATCGCCGTCATCGCCCTTGACGGTAGACAGGTCGATGTCGCCGCGGGTAATCGACTTAAAGGGCTTGCCCTTGTAGTCAGGTACGGCGGTGACCCAGAACTCGTCAATGGGATCGCTCAGCAGGAGCACGTCGAGCCCGCGCGCGACGAAACCTTCGAGTTGCGGACTGTGGCGTAAGCCCTCCAGGTCCTCGCCTGTGATGTAATAGATGGCGTCCTGGCCGTCTTTCATGCACGCGACATAATCGGCGAACCCGACCAGGCCTTGGCTACGGGCGCCGGGCGCCCTAAATAAGCTGAGCAGCGTATCGCGCCAATCGCCGCCTTCGTACAGGCCTTCCTTGAGCACGGCGCCGAAGGCCTCCCAGAACTCGGCATAGGCCTCGGGCTCCTTCTCTGCCTTCTTTTCCAGGGTGGTCAGCACGCGCTTGGTAAGCGCTTTACCGATGCGCGCCAGCACGGGGCTGTGTTGCAGCATCTCGCGGCTGACATTGAGTGGCAGGTCCTCGCTGTCCACGATGCCACGCAGGAAACGCAGCCAAGCTGGCACCAGACCCTCGCATTCGTCGGTGATGAAGACCCGTTTGACGTAGAGCTTGACGCCATGCTTGCGCTCAGGATCGAATAGATTGAACGGCGGTGTCTTCGGCACGAACAGCAGGTTGGTGTATTCCAGTCTGCCCTCGGCGCGGTTATGCAGGGTTAGCCAGGGTTCGTCGAAGGCATGCGCCACGTGGTGATAGAACTCGGTGTACTGCTCTTGCGAGATCTCTTTCTTGGGCCGCATCCAGAGCGCGGAGGCGGTATTGACCGTCTCTGCCTCGCCATCGTCCTTGGTAAAGCAGATGGGAATAGCGATGTGGTCGGAATAAGTGGTGACGATGCTGCGCAGGCGGTCGGACTCGAGAAACTCGTTTTCGCCGCGGCGCAGATGCAGCTTCACGGTGGTGCCGCGCGCCTGCTCCGGAACGGCTTCTAGCGTAAAGGCATCACTGCCGTCCGAGATCCAGCGCCAGGTCTTGTTGCTGCCGGCGGCGCGGCTCGTCACCGTCACCCGATCGGCGACCATGAAGCTGCTGTAGAAGCCGACGCCGAACTGGCCGATCAGGCTCGTATCCTTGGCGCCCTCGCCGGTCATCTGCTCGACGAAGGCGGCGGTGCCAGAGCGCGCGATCGTCCCGAGATTAGCGATCAACTCGTCATGGCTCATGCCGATGCCATTATCGCTAACCGTGATAGTGCGCTTTTTGCGGTCGGCAGAGACAGTGATCGCGAGGGCGTCCTCGCCCAGCAGTTCTGGTGCCGTGATTGCGGCATAGCGCAAGCGGTCACAGGCGTCAGACGCGTTAGAGATCAACTCGCGCAGAAAAATCTCCTTGTGGGAGTACAGCGAATGCATCATGAGGCTGAGCAGCTGGCTCACCTCGGCCTGAAAACTGTGGGTTTCTGCGCCGTTTACGTCTGTGTTGCTCATTGTCCGCCTCATCGCTCGACCGCTATGCTCAGCCGATGATTTGTGTAATGTTTGGCCACGAGTCAAGACCCTCATGCTATTGCAGGCGTGAACGCACTACGCTCCCATCCTGGCACTAATCCAGAATTGTCGACTGTTCATACGGCCTCAAAATTCTTCGGTCCGAATCGTCGCCGGAAAGCCTTTCGGTCGGTGGCCCGGATCATCGCATTGAGCCGCCGACGAAAGCCGAGGGCGCGGCGCGTGCCTTTACACGGTTCCGAGTCAGGTGGCCCAACTTGTGCTGAGACGCCCGCAATGCGTCATCAGGATGAATTCGCTGCGCTTACCCCCCGCTCCCTGCCTCGTCGTGCCCCTGCATGTCATAGAGCCGCGCATAGAGTCCACCCTGCGCATACAGCGCGTCGTGGCGGCCTTGTTCCACCAATCGGCCGGCGTCGATGACGCAGATGAGGTCGGCGTCGCGGATGGTGGAGAGGCGGTGGGCGACGACGACGGTGGTGCGGCCCTGTTGCAGACGCTCCAGCGCGTCCTGCACCTGGCGTTCGGACTCCACATCAAGCGAGGCCGTGGCTTCGTCGAGCAGCAGGATCGGCGCGTTCTTGAGCATGGCGCGGGCGATGGCGATGCGCTGGCGCTGGCCACCGGAAAGCTTGACGCCGTGTTCGCCGACCACGGTGTCGTAGCCAGCGGGCAAGGCGCTGATGAAGTTGTGCGCGGCGGCGGCGCGCGCAGCCTCTTCGATCGCCGCGTCGGCGGCCACGCCGTTGGCGCCGTAGGCGATGTTGGCGCGAATTGTGTCGTTGAACAGCGTGATCTCCTGGCTGACTAGGGCGATAGCCCCTCGTAGGCTGGCGAACGTCACGCCTCGCACGTCCTGGCCGTCGATAGTCACGGTGCCGCCGTCGACATCGAAGAAGCGCGCGACGAGGTTGAGCAAAGTCGACTTACCGGCGCCTGAGGGCCCGACCAGCGCTATGGTCTGCCCGCCAGGTACTGTAAGCTCGATGTCATCGAGCACCGTTTTGTTTTCGCCGTAGGTAAAGCGCACGCCGTCGAAGTGCACGGCGCCGTCGCTCACCTTAAGCGGCACCGCATCCGCTGCCTCGGCGATATCGGCGCGCTTGTCGAGCACGGCGAAGACGCGTTGCGCTGCGCCGAGCCCTTCCTGCATCACGGTGTTAAGATTGGCGATACTCTTGAGTGGCCGGTAGGCGAGCAACAAAGCTGTAACGAAAGCGAAGAAGGCTCCTGGCTCCTGGGCGCCGGTCACCACTTGACCACCACCGTAGAAGATTACGAGCGCGATGGCGATGCCACCGAGCACCTCCATGATCGGCGAGGCCAGGGCGCGGGTGCGCGTGGCCTTCATGTAAAGCTTGAAGATGTGCTCGATGATGCCGCTTGCCCGCTCGCTCTCATAGGCCTCCATGCTATAGGCCTTGACATGGCGTGCGCCTTGGAAGGTTTCGCTGAGCAGAGAGGAGAACTCGCCAATCTCGGCCTGGGTATTGACCGCGACGCGGCGCATGCGCCGGCCGAGCTTGGCGATGGGCCAGTAGGCGACAGGAAAGACGAAGAAGACGATCAGCGCCAGCCGCCAGTCTTGATAGAACATCAAGGCGACGAGGCCGATGACGCTGAGCGCCTCCTTGACCAGGCCAGTAAGCGTCTGCGAGGTCGCTTGGCGCACCAAATTGGCGTCGTTGGTGAGGTTGGCAATCAGTCGCCCGGTCGGCGTGCGGTGGAAGAAGGCGAGGTCCAAGCGGATGACATGAGTGAAGACCTGGCGCTGCAAGTCCGCGACGATGCGCAAGCCGACCCAGTTCATCAAGACGGCCTGTCCAAAATTGGCCAGCCCGCCGACGGTCATTACGGCCATTACCGCGAGTGGCACCAGCACCAGCATGGTTTCGTCGCGGTCGACGAAGATACCGCCGACCACGGGCTCCATTAACCAGGCCAGCGCTGGCTGGGCTGCGGCGGCGACGATCATGCAGGCGATGGCCGTGCCGAGGCGCGCACGGTAGGGCAGCAGATACCCGCCCGCGAGACGCCGCACCAGCGGCCCCGTAGGTGCGGACGCGACAGCGTCGTCAGGTTCGGTCATCGCTTACCGAGCGCGGCCCGCAGCGCTGGGTATAGCGCTGCCCCGCCGGCCACTAGATTGGGATGACGCACCTCGTCGCGATTGTAGACCATCGCGTTGCCGTCAGCGTCGCTTATGACACCGCCGGCTTCCGTGATCAAGAGGTGCCCAGCGGCAATGTCCCAGTCGCTCTTGGGGCGTTTCGCGACAGTGCCGTCGAGCGTGCCGGCGGCGACCAGAGCGAGCTTGTAGGCAATGGCATCGACGACCTGGATTGCCGCCTCGCCGACTTGGTTCGACCACAACGCGCGTCGTTGCTCGTTGCGGCTCGAGCCGAGGGTGGCGTCGGCGAGGTTCGTCACTGTCGTGCAGTGTACGGTTTCGCGATTGCGCCGACAGCCGCCGCCGCGCACGGCGTCATAGAAATCGTCTGTCACGGGGTTGAGGATGGCTGCGGCCACTGGCGAGCCGGCCTCGACCAAGGCGACCGAGATGACCCATTCATGGTTGCCACCGATGAAGCCTTTGGTGCCGTCGATGGGGTCGATCACCCATGTGCGGGGCGCTGACTGGCGTGTGGAGTGCTCGGCACTTTCTTCCGATAACCAGCCGTAGTCGGGTCGCGGCCCGCAAAGTGCGGCGCGCAGGCTCGCATCGACCGCCATGTCGGCGTCGGTAACAGGATCGCCCGGAGCCTTCTCGCGTACCTCGAAGCCGGTTTCGAAATGGTGCATGGCAACCGGTCCGGCGGCGCGCACCGCCTGGCAAAGCAGGACGTGGTCGTCGGTGAGGGCGTGGCTCACAGGCCCGCCATGGTCATGCCGTCGATGCGCAAGGTCGGCGCATCCATGCCGTAACGGAAAACTAAATCATCGGCTGGCGTCAGGCGCGGAAACAGATTGAGCAAGTTGCCGGCCACCGTGAGTTCACTCACCGGGTAGGCAAGCTCGCCGTTCTCGATCCAGAAGCCTGCCGCTCCACGGCTATAGTCGCCGGTTGTGGTCTGAAAGCTCATACCCATCATCTCGGTGACATACAGCCCGCTGTCGATCTCGCCGATCAATGCTTCTGGCGTGACGCTTCCGGGCGACATTGACAGATTGCTCGGCGATGGCGCCGGCGGTCCGGATGGCCCGCGTGCGGCATGGCCAGTGGTTTGCAGGCCGAGCTGACGAGCGGAGCGCGAATCCAGCAGCCACGTGGTGAGCCGGCCGTCGTCGATCAGTGCGCGGCGCTGACCGGCAACGCCCTCGCCATCGAAGGGCCGCGAGGATAGCCCACGCGGACGCAGAGGATCGTCGATGATGCTGATACCGGGCGCGAAGACGGCTTCACCGAGCTTCTCCTGCAGGAAGCTGGTGCTACGGGTAATGGCGTTACCCGAAACCACCGCTGCTAGCAAGCGGAGGAAGCCGCCAGAGACGCGCGGGTCGAAGACTACCGGCACCTGTGCGCTTTTCTGCTTACGTGGATTGAGCCGTCTGACCGCGCGCTCCGCAGCCCGTCCACCGACCGTTGCCGGGGTCTCGAGGTCACTGCAATGACGGGCCGAGAGAAACTCGTAATCGCGCTCCATGCCGGTGCCGCTGCCGGCGACCACCGAGACCGAAACGCCGAATCGCGTGCCGCGATAGGTGCCGGCGAAGCCGTTTGAAGCGGCGAGCGCTACGCGACCTTCGCTCCAGCTTGCCTCTGCACCCTCGGAGTTGGTGATGCCTTTGGTACCACGCGCCGCATCCTCGGCCTCCTCGGCCCAGGCCAGCAAGTCGTCGGATGATGGCTCGCTGTCGTCGGAGAGGTCGAGATCGGGGATCTCGACCGCCAGGCGCTCGATGTCCGGCAGTCCGCAGTAGGGATCCTCGGGCACCGCCTTGGCCATCGCCAGCGCGCGCTCGACGATCTCCGCGATGGCGCCGGCCCTGAGATCGGTGGTTGAGACTACCGCCTGGCGCTTGCCAATCAGCACGCGTAGGCCGAGGTCGTTCGCCTCCGAGCGCTCCACGCCCTCGTTGCGGCCCATGCGCCAGGTCGCATCCTGAGAAGTGGAGCGCACGAGTATGACATCCGCCTCATCCGCACCGGCTGCTCTGGCGCGGTTGATGAGATCGGAGAGAAGATCGAGGTCGTTGCTGTCGTTCATGCTCGCCTATCGACCGTGATTCGTGCCCTTTATAAGCTGCGGCTGCGCCGTTGCCGAGAGCTCAGTCGTCCGTTTCGGTCGCGGGCGGCCGCGGAACTACGATATCGACTCGGCTCACCGTGAAGCCGCTGCTAGCGAGCAAATTGAGCAATCCCGTGCGTCCCGGCAAGTGCAGCGCACCAACGGCGACAAAGGTGTCGCCCGCGGGCAGTGTCTCGCTGAGACGCTCGGCGAAATGCCGGTTGCGGGCGTCTATCAAACGCCTCACCAGTCGCGTATTGAGCCCCGCGTCGCTGCCCGGGATTTGCTCGCGAGACAAGACGAGTATGCTGGCAAGGTCGCCCGCAAGATAGTGCTCGGTAACGGTCTCGAAATAGGCACCGACATGGGCATTGAGGCCGTCGGCGGCGGCTTCAGCGACGAGCTCGCGGACTAGCTGCGTCATGTCCTCCTCTGCCATGCCCGAAAAAATGGCGATCTGTTCATGCACGGTCTCCAGCACGGCGACGCGTATGTCCTGGGCCTGGGCGTGAAATTCCAGCACCTGGTCGAGGACCTGCGCAGGCCGGCCGCCGGCTTGCCCGCCATTGTTTTCCCGCGGCCGCGGCGCCGTCAGGAGCAAATAGGCTCCCCAGGGCTTAATGCCTTCGAGGATCGGCGGCGGAAGCCCGTGTCCCGCCAAGGCCTCGGCGACGGCTGTATAAGTTTTCGCGCCAAGGACATCCGGCAGTTTACGCCCGTCGGTTAGCAACATCGACTGGAACAAAGCCTGCGCCGCGTCAACCCCTTCCACGCCGGTGGTGCGCAGCTCCAGCACCAAGGTGTTAGCCTCTGTCAGTGCCCGCGTCACTCGCTCCGGAATCGCCAACACCCGCGGGTCAGAGCTGTGCATGGTGCCGAAGATATAACTCGCCGGCACCCCCTCCAGCTCCACCTTCCACAACAGTCCCTGGCCATTGACGACATCATCCGCGCGCGCGCCGGCTAGCGTGATGGAGGCGAAAAAGGTGGCGCAGAGGAGGCGCGTGATGAGTGTCATCGCCATATGGGTTTTCCACTGCCCCGCAGGCCGTAGTTGGGCCAGCGCTCGCTGACCCGCGCGACGATATCCTCGGCCATACGCAGCTTGCGGCCCCATTCACGGTCCGTTTCGGGCACTATCTTATTGGTAGCGTCGAAGCCCGCTTTGCCGCCCAAGCTGGAGGCTGGACTGGCAAAATCAAGGTAGTCGATGGGGGTGTCCTCGATCAGCGTGATGTCGCGTCCCGGATCCATGCGGGTTGCCATAGCCCACATCACATCCTTCCAGTCACGCGCATCGATGTCGTCGTCCACCACGATCACCAGCTTAGTATAGAGGAACTGCCGAAGATACGACCATACGGCCATCATGATGCGCTTGGCGTGGCCTGGATAGGCCTTGCGCATCGAGACCACAGCGATGCGGTAACTGCAACCTTCGGGCGGTAGCCAGAAATCTACGATCTCGGGAAACTGCTGTTGTAGCAGCGGAATGAACAGCTCGTTAAGCGCTTCGCCTAGCACGCTGGGCTCGTCAGGCGGCCGGCCCGTGAAGGTTGAGAGATATATCGGTTTGCGCCGCCGCGTGATGGCGCTGATGCGGAAGCGAGGAAACGGTTCGACCGCGTTGTAATAGCCGGTGTGGTCGCCGTAGGGACCTTCCTCGCCCATGTCGTTGAGGGCAACATGTCCCTCGAGCACAATCTCGGCCTCGGCCGGTACCGCCAGCGGGATAGTGCGGCAAGCGACAAGATCGCTGCGCTTGCCGCGTAACAGGCCGGCGAACTGGTATTCAGACAACGTGTCAGGTACGGGCGTGACGGCGGCGAGTAGGGTCGCCGGGTCGGCGCCGATTACCACGGCGACCGGCAAGGGCTCCTGCTTCTCTTCCTTCCAACGGGTGTGGTGCTGGGCACCGCCGCGATGGCGCAGCCAGCGCATCAGGGTGCGGTTGCGGCCTTCCACCTGCATGCGGTAGACGCCGAGGTTGGCGGCATCGCCTGGGTCGTCGCCGGGGCCTTGCGTCACCACGACCGGCCAGGTGATCAGCGGTGCAGGTTCGTCCGGCCAGCAGGTCTGGATGGGTAGTGCGCCGAGATCGATATCGTCGCCTTTGAGCATCACTTCCTGAACGGGGCCGTCGCGCACGGTGCGCGGGCGCATGGCCATAGCGGTTTTGACCAACGGCATCATTCCGACTGCATCGCGCCAGCCACCTGGTGGCTCGGGTTGGCGCAGGAAGGCCAGCGTCTCGCCGACCGCGCGCAACTCTTGGGGCTCGCGGCCCATTCCTAGGGCGACGCGGCGCACGGTGCCGAAGAGATTGGCGAGCACGGGTATATCGTACGGCGTGCCGTCGCCGCGTGAGGGAGATTCGAAAAGCACCGCCGGGCCGCCTTCGGCGAGCAGGCGGGTCTGAATCTAGGTCATTTCCAGCTTAGGCGAGACCGGCGCCGTCACGCGCTGTAACTCACCGGCCGCCTCCAAATAACTGATGAAGTCGCGCAGGCTTCGATAGGACATGGCGTCAGCCTAAGAGGTTTCGTGATTCCTGTCACATTTGCGTACGCCCAGGCATCGCAGTCGCACCGATTGCGCGCTATATTTATGGGGTGTTGCGGCACGAACTCACCAGGTGTGCGTGGAACAGTCTTACCACTTGCAAAAACCCCTGCATTACGCCGTCCGGCCTGGCCAGCGCGGCGATATCGCTGGTATCCAGGGAGTAGCGCGGGCCAGCTGGCATGGGGCCTACCATGAGATCTTCTCCAAGGACGCGATGGATTCTTTCCTGGCCAGCGTCTATAGCCGCGTGTCTTTGCATGCCAGCCTGGCAAACCGGCGCGCCACCTTCCTCGTGGCAGTGTTCAACGGGCGCGTGCTTGGCTTCTGCGAGTTCGGGGACCGCGGTGCTGGGCCTGAGTTGTTCCGCCTTTACATTCATCCCCGAGTCTGGGGCCGTGGCGTTGGCCGGCGCCTGTTGAGCCACGCCGAGATGCAGTTGGCGACCTGTGGCGGGCGGCACTATTTCGTCACCGTCCATAATGGCAACGAGCGCCGCAAGAGCTTTTTGTCAAGCAGGGCTTCGTCCATAATGTATCTCGGGATAGCGACGACGAATGTTACATGGGCAAGCTTCTGGCGACCGCCAAGACCTGATTCCAAGCTACTTTCTGTATATTGCGTCGCACAATAAAGCTGGACCTGCGCGCCTCGCGCAGCGCATACAGTGAGGCTGTGGTCCTAGCGTGGCGGAGAGAGCGTGCTCTACCATCTCTATGAAATGCAGCGTGCGGCCTTAGCGCCGGCGCGTTTCGCCGTGGATCAGACGCGGGCGCTGATCCGCCACCCCCTAAATCCCGTCGCCAACCTGCCTACAACACGCGCCCTGGCCGCCGGCTTCGAGCTTTTCGAGCACACCACGCGGCGCTACGGCAAGCCTCACTTCGATATCGCGAGCACGATGGTTGACGGCCGCGAGGTTGCGGTTGAAGAGGACGTCGTGCAGCGCACCGAGTTCTGCGAGCTGCGGCATTTTGCGCGCAATGGTGTTGCGCCCGGCAGGCATCCGCGGCTCTTGGTGGTGGCGCCCATGTCGGGCCATTTCGCCACCCTATTGCGCGGCACTGTGCGGGCTATGGCGCCGGACCATGAGGTCTATATCACTGATTGGATCGACGCCCGCGAGGTGCCGCTGGCGCGCGGCACCTTCGATCTTGATGATTATATCGACACCCTGATAGGCTTCCTTGAGTATCTCGGGCCGGGCACCCATGTGATGGCGGTGTGCCAGCCCTCGGTGCCGGTGCTGGCTGCGGTGTCGCTGATGGCGATGGACGATCATCCCTGCGCCCCGGCCTCGATGATCCTCATGGGCGGTCCGATCGACACCCGCGTTAATCCGACAAAGGTAAATACCTATGCCGAATCGGCGCCACTGGCCTGGTTTGAGCGCAATGTCATCATGCGTGTGCCCTGGCCTAACCGTGGTGCCATGCGCCGCGTCTATCCGGGCTTTCTGCAGCTAGCCGGCTTCATGAGCATGAACCTAGAGCGCCATATGGACGCCCACCACGATATCTTCTGCCACCTCGTCCAGGGCGACGGCGAGAGTGCTCAGGCCAAGCAGGCCTTCTACGAGGAATACCGCTCGGTCATGGATCTGACTGCCGAGTTCTATTTGCAGACCGTGGTGACGGTATTCCAGGAGCATGCCCTGCCAAAGGGCGAGATGGTCTCGCGTGGGCGTGCCATCGAACCGGCGGCGATCACCAAGACGGCGCTGATGACGGTCGAGGGTGAGCATGACGATATCTCGGGCGTCGGCCAGACCCGGGCAGCGCATAGCCTTTGCACCGGCCTGATGAAAACGCTCAGGCTGCATTACGAGCAGAAAGGCGTCGGCCATTACGGCATCTTCAACGGAGGGTGCTGGCGCGACGAGATAGCCCCCCGGGTGAAAGCCTTTATCGCCCAGCAGACGCGCTGACGGGGATGTCCTCTACAGGCAACGGCGCCCAATTCGTCGAGCGCACATTGTCCGGGCGCGGCTCGGCCACGTCGGATGGTCGGTTGGCACAGCGGTTGAAGCAGAAATAGGCCTGCCAGCGGTCGTTTGCTGACAGATTGTGCCCCGGGGCATGGAACAGGTTGCAGTGGAAAGCCACTGCGTCGCCTGCCTTGCCGGTGAGAGACACGGGCGTGGTCTCGGTCATGGCATCGCGGACCGAGTTCGGCGGCAGGGCCCAGAGCTTGTAGGGTGTCGATTCATCCCAGCGTGGCAACACCAGACCATTGCGGTGTCTTCCCGGCAGCATATGCAGGCAGCCAGAGAAGTCCGTCGCGTTGTCCAGCATGACCATCACCGTGACCAGATCAGGCGCGGCGATACCGTCGCGGCTCTACGAGCCGAAATCCTGGTGCCAGGGCCAGATTGTTCCTTCGATGGCGCCTTTCGTGTTGATCTTGGTGTGGTGCAGGTAAAGTGCCTCGTCGCCGAGCAGTTGTTGTGCCACACCGAGCACACGTGGCGAGCGTGCCAACGCACGGAACGGCACCGATGCCGTCGGCCCGTCGGCTTCGTGCATGCGGAACATGATCTTGGCTGTTTCCGCTGTGCCCTCGTGGAAGATGTCGGTACAGTCGCAGGCGGCAACACGTGCGATTTCGGTGCGCAATGTAGAAACTTCGTCGCGGTCCAGCAGCCCGGGCAGCCGAATAAAGCCGTCACGGTCATACTGGGCTTTTCTGTTCATGGGTTTCCCTATGCGAAGTCGATGCGGACGTCGCCAAGTTCGGCGAAGCTTGCTACGGCGCTGTCGGCCTGGGTTGCAAATACGGCCTGCTTGGCCGCGTTGCCGGTTGTGATTACCTCGCCGGCCGCCAGGCGATGGCCGCGCGAGGTGGCGGCATTGGCGAGCCAGACGAGCGCATTTAAGGGATCCTCAAGGGCATTGGCGCCGCAGCCTTCTGTAACGGTCTTGCCGTTTACGACGACCGATACGGCAATACCAGGCCGGTCGATGGCACGCCAATCACTCACCTCTTCGCCCATGACGAAGGCGGCATGGACCCCGTTGTCGACAACCGTTGGATGGATGCCGATGGGCCAGCCGCTCCCATAGCGGCAATCAACGATCTCGATCGCCGGAGCCAACGTGGCGACGGCATCCAATACCTCCGACGCGTCATAAGGTGCACTCTCCGGTCCCAGATCGTGGGCGAGGCGAAACGCAATTTCGGGTTCGACGATGGGCGCAAACAGCGGCGTCATGGCAAGCGTGGCCGGGCTGGTGAAGGTCGAATGGGCGAACATACGGCCATAGAACGGCTCGTCCGTGTTGGACATCTCCTGAGCCATGCGGCTGGTGCAGCCGATCTTCCAACCGATGCGCTTGTGGCCCATCGCAGCAACTAGCGCATCTTGGATGGCATAGGCTTCGTCGAGGCCAGAGAGTTCCGCAAAACTCGCCGCCGGCACATTGTCCCGGCGCACGGCGAGCAGGGCTTCGATAGCATCCCGGTGCATCAGTCTACCTGGTAGATAGCGATGCCATCCGCGTTGAAGCCGAGGGTGACGAAGGGCTCGGACTTCGGCCCCTCCATGCCGGGGGTGCCGATGGGCATGCCCGGCAATGCGATGCCGATCAGGTTGGGGCGCTCCTCCAGCAGCTGTGCCACCGTTGTTAGCGGCACATGGCCCTCCACTACATAGCCTTCGATAAGCACCGTATGGCAGGATTCGAGGTTTTCGGGCACGCCAAAATGGCGTTTCACTGCGGCCATGTCGTCGTGGTCATACAACGTGACAGCATAACCCGCCGCCTGCAGATGCGCCGCATAGCCCGTACAGCAGTCGCAATTGGGCCCCTTGTAGACCACTGCCTCAGGCTTGTTCTGGGCGAAAGCAGCCGATGCCTGAGCGGAAATCATGACCGCTACTAGGAAAGACAGCAGTCTCATAGCTGAAGCTCCTTTTAACTGAAGCATAGCAGACTCAGGCGATGCGGACGATACCGATCATGCGGCCCAGGCCTTGCCATGGCTAACAAGCTGCGGGCAATGTGGTGCGTGGGTCCACTAGCATGGCAAGCAGCGCGCCGAGTTCAGCCGGTGACATGCAAGCGGGGCACGAGAATTTGTGATGCGCCGGTTTATGCTCGGACACACAATTGGCACAAGCGAGCGCCTTAGTGCTGTCGGGCGGCGTGTGCACGTCCGCCGCCGCGATCAATAGCAGCGCAAAGCCAGTCAGGATCGTGGCACAGAGCCAAGCCATATTGCACAAGACGAGGCCGCGCCCAACCTATGTCCCGAGTCTACGCGGCCAAGAAGCCCAGGAATACCAAGGCTGCGAAAACGCTGTTGCTGCGGAAACGCAGCCAGCAGTTGGCGGCGTCCTCGGTATCAAGTGTGGCGATCTGCCAGGCGAGCTGGCTGGCGCCGAGCGCGATGCCGAGATAAGCGGGCCAAGCGGCTTCGGCCAGCGCCGCGGCGACCGCCAAGCCAGCGATCGTCAGCGCATAGAACAGCCACAACGCCGGCCCGGTGTGCGGGCCGAGTCGGCGCGCCGAGGACTTGACCCCGATGAGGGTGTCGTCGGCCTTGTCCTGATGCGCGTAGATGGTGTCATAGCCGAGGGTCCAGGCGATGCCGGCGGCATACATTGCCAGGGCCGTCGGGGCCAGGCTTCCCGTGGCCGCGGCCCAACCCACCAGCGCCCCCCAGTTGAAGGTGACGCCGAGCCAGGCCTGGGGCCACCAGGTGATGCGTTTCATCAAAGGATAGGGCAAGATCAGGGCTAGGGAAGCTACCCCGACGACAATGGCGGTGGTCCCCATGGTGAGTAGCACGGCAAGGCCGATTAACGCCAATCCTATCATGAAAACAAGACCTTGGCGGACGGAAATGCGCCCGGATGCAATCGGGCGGTCGCGCGTGCGGGCAACACGGGCATCGAAGTCGCGATCGATAATATCGTTCCAGACACAACCCGCGGCGCGCATCACCAGGGCGCCGAGGAAAAACAGCACGACCAGCCGTACCGTCTGCCAGGCCTGTGGCCCGGCCAGGGCCACCGCCCACCAGCACGGCCACATCAGCAGCATAAAGCCGGCCGGCGCCTGCAACCGCGCCAGACGCGCATAGGCCTGCAAGGTGCTCAGCCTGGGAGCCTCTGCCTGGGTATCGGCCATGCTTGCTCGCTTTCGTCACTCTCGCCGGTATAGACTCACCCGATGTCCGCTCGCGTCAAGGTTCGCCTCTACGTCGATGACCCTTTGGTCGCTGGTTGTGAGCGTGTTGCCAGTCCGCCACAGGCCCATTACCTGCGCCGGGTGATGCGTCTTGGCGATGGCGACCAGGTGGCACTGTTCAACGGCCGTGACGGCGAATGGCAGGCCCGTATTGCTACCGAAGGGCGCGGCAGCTGCCGCCTGCTAGTCGAAACGTGTATACGCCCGCAGGTCTTCGAGACCGACCCGATACTTGCCTTCGCGCCTGTCAAGCGTCTGCGCCTCGACTATCTGGTGCAGAAAGCCTGTGAGTTGGGTGCGGTGCGCCTGATTCCGGTCCTGACTCGCCATACAGGTCCGGCGCGGGTCAATGTTGAGCGCCTGCGTGCCAATGCCATCGAGGCGGCGGAGCAATGCGGGCGCCTCAGCCTGCCCGAAGTCGTTGCTCCGGTCCGCTTCGATGCTTTTCTCGCTGGCTGCGGGCGTCTTTTCTGGGCCGACGAGCAGGGCGGTGCCAATGCTTGCGATACCTTCGACGAGGCCGGACCCGGCCCAGCAACCTTGTTGATCGGCCCCGAAGGTGGCTTTGCCGAGGATGAGCGTGCCGCGCTTGTCGCCCACGACGGGGCCCTCGCGACATCGCTTGGCCCGCGCATTCTGCGCGCTGATACTGCTGCCGTGAGCCTGCTCACCCTGTGGCAGGCTGTGGCGGGGGACTGGCGCGACGATTGCGCGCGACAGAGTACGAATTTGCCTTTATAGACAGGCCTACGCCCGCGCCGCCGGAGTTTCTATGGCCGTTCAAGAGACCCTTGCCGCTCCCATATCCAGCGCACGCGAACTGGTGGCCTATCTGGAAGAAGGCTGCAAACCACGCGCGGACTGGCGCATCGGCACCGAGCACGAAAAAATCGGCTATCGCACCGACGACCTCACGCCTGTGCCCTATGACGGCGAGCGTGGCATTCGTGCCTTGCTCGAAGGCCTGCAACGCTTTGGCTGGGCGCCGGTGCTGGAGGCCGGCAGGCCTATTGCGCTGGCCCGCGAGAACCAGTCGATCACGCTCGAGCCGGGCGGCCAGCTCGAACTCTCTGGTGCGCCGCTGGCCACCGTGCATCAAACCTGCGAGGAGGTGAACAGCCATCTTGACCAAGTGCGCGAGGTCAGCGACGAGCTGGGGCTCGGCTTTCTCGGCATCGGCATCCAACCCAAATGGCGGCGTGAGGACATGCCGGTGATGCCTAAGGCACGCTACGATATCATGCGCGCCTATATGCCGACCAAAGGCACGCTGGGACTCGACATGATGCTGCGCACCTGCACGGTGCAAACCAACCTCGATTTTGAGAGCGAATCTGACATGGTGAGCAAGTTTCGCGTCTCTCTCGCGTTGCAGCCGCTGGCTACCGCATTGTTCGCTAACTCGCCATTCGTTGATGGTGCACCTAACGGATATCTCAGCTACCGCGCCCATATCTGGAACGACACTGATCCCGACCGCTGCGGCGCACCCGCCTTTGTCTTTCAGTCGGGCATGGGCTTCGAGGCCTATGTGGACTACGCGCTTGACGTGCCGATGTATTTTGTCACCCGTGAGGGCCGATATATTGACACCTCGGGCCAGTCCTTCCGTGACTTCCTCGACGGCAAGCTACTGGCCATGCCCGACGAGCGGCCGACGCTCGCCGACTGGGAGAGCCATCTCACGACCATCTTTACCGACGTGCGCCTGAAGCAGTTTCTCGAAATGCGTGGCGCCGACGGGGGGGCCTGGCGCAGCCTCTGCGCCCTTCCCGCGCTCTGGGTTGGCCTACTCTACGATGTTGGTGCGCTCGACGAGGCAAAACAATTAGTGCGCGAGTGGTCTTATCTGGACATTATAGCACTGCGCGCGGACGCCGCCACACGGGCGCTCGATGCCGAGATCGACGGCCGCACCCTGCGCGAGATCGCCAAGGACGTTCTCGACATCGCGCGGCGTGGTTTGCGGGCTCGCGGTTGTCTCGATAAGGGAGGCGACGACGAGCGCGGCTTCCTTACCTTCCTCGACGGCGTGCTCGTCTCTGGCACCCCGGCCGAGCATATGCTGGAAGCCTATCACGGACGGTGGGCCGGCAAGGTTGATCCGGTGTTCGAGGAATTCTCGTACTGACCAGACTGCCCGGCTAGACTGCCCCAACGAGTAACGTATTCTCAGTGCTTCACCCGCATAGCCAAAACCGTGCTTGCCGCTACAGAGCTGATCGCTCACCATTCTGAGCCACAATACCCGAGCCATTGCCAGAGAGGACATCCCAATCATGGAGCTATCGTCGCGGCGCGGTTGATCACCCTAGTAGTTGGGTGGCTCGGCTTCGGGTTTAGATTTTTGCTCCGTGATTGTTAGATCAGCAGCTTGAAAAGTATCACTTTGAGCCGCTTCTTGGCGAAGCTGCACCGCCTGGGCGTGCAGAGGGCGCAGAGAATTCCACTGATAACGCGAGTGTAGACCGATGTGAGAAGGCACGTCTGTCCATCCTCGCAGCACCTCCCGCCGCCGTTCGAGAAGACCGCACCGTCTGCTTTGGCACACGGAGACGTGGAGAGTGTAAGTCTTTGCGTGGAACTTTATTTGCTAGCTACCAGTCCACTGGGGCGGACGCTTCTCAGCGAACGCCTTCGGGCCTTCGACGAAATCGGCACTGTCGTAGAGCACTTGTACGGCCGGGTAGACGGTATTGATGGCTTCTTCCAGTGTTGGCTTGTCGAAGCCCTGGTAGATGGCCTGCTTAGAGGCGCGCACCGACATCGGCGAACATTCGAGGATCAGATTGGCCCAGCGCTTGGCCGCGTCCATCAGCTCGGCTTGCGGCACCACCTCGTTGACGAAGCCGAGTGTCTTGCCTTCCTCAGCCGGTACGTGGCGGCCGGTAAGAATCATCCCCAGCGCGTGTTTGAGGGGAATGATGCGCGGCAGCCGGTGTAGGCCACCGGCCAGTGCGGCCAGCCCAACATGGGGTTCGGGCAGTGCGAAGATCGCGTTGTCAGCTGCGATGATCAAGTCGCAGGCCAGCGCGATCTCAAAGCCGCCGCCCATGGCGAAGCCGTTGACTGCGGCAATCAGCGGCTTGTCGAGATCGAAGCGGTTGGTGAGGCCGGCGAAGCCTGAGGCGACGCGCTGGCGCGTCCCGCCCGCGGCCTGGTATTTGAGGTCATTGCTGGCTGAGAATGCCTTGTCGCCGGCGCCGGTGACGATTCCCACCCATTGCTCGGGATCGGCGGCGAAGTCGTTGAATACGGCATCAAACTCGGCATGCGCCGGCGAATGCAGGGCGTTGTAAACTTCTGGTCGGTTGATGGTGACGATGGTCAGGCGCCCGTCGCGCTCCACGCTGAGAAATTCGTACTTCGCCATGATTGCCTCCCGGCTCGCTTCCTGTGTAAACAGGCGCACAGCATATAGAGCAATGGGAGCGAACGAGCATGATTCATGTGGTCGCGGTGATCACCACCAAGCCTGGCCTGCGCGATACGGTGCTGGCATTGTTCAAGGCCAACGTGCCAGCCGTGCACGCCGAGGATGGCTGCATCGAATACGGTGCCACGGTCGATGCGCCTGACATGGGCAGCTGGCACACTAAGTTTGGTAAGGATACTTTCGTGGTAATCGAGAAGTGGGAGAGCGCCGAGGCTCTGGGCGCGCACGCCGTTTCCGATCACATGAAGGCCTATGCCATCAAGACTAAGGACATGCTCGCCGACCGCGTTATCCAGATATTATCGCCTGCGTAAGGCTTCTTCGTGCGGCTTGCATGATAAGCGGGCGGCAAGTCTGATCGTGGTGTGAGACACCGGCTAGCGGCCAAATTGGTTGCCGATGTTGCAACTATTCGCGACTGACGCGCGACGACGAGCGCGCCACGGTCGACGCCGCAAACCGCTGTCGTAAGATATCCCGTGCTGCCATGGTCTATTCCGCCTCGGTGCCGCCGACCGTCAGCCCTTCCACCAGCACGGTCGGCTGGCCGACACCCACGGGCACGCCCTGGCCGTTCTTGCCACAGGTACCGATGCCGGGATCGAGCTCCATGTCGTTGCCGATGGCGCGCACGTTCTTAAGCACCTCGTGGCCAGTGCCGATCAATGTTGCGCCCTTGACCGGTGTGCCCACCTTGCCGCCTTCAATGCGATAGGCCTCCGAGGCCGAGAAGACAAATTTGCCGGAGGTGATATCGACTTGGCCGCCGCCGAAATTGACTGCGAACAGACCCTTGTCGATGCCGCGGATAATATCTTCCGGATTGTCTTCGCCGCCCAGCATGATGGTGTTGCGCATGCGTGGCATGGGTTGGTGAGCGAAGCTCTGGCGGCGCCCGTTACCGGTGGATTTCGTCCCCATGAGGCGGGCGTTGAGCCGGTCGTGCATGTAGCCGACCAGTATCCCGTCCTCTATCAGCGGTGTGCGCTGGGTTGGCGTGCCCTCGTCGTCTATGCTGAGAGAGCCGCGGCGGGCGGCGATGGTGCCATCATCGATCACGGTGACGCCAGGGGCGCCGACACGCGCGCCCATCAATCCAGAGAAGACACTCGTCTCCTTGCGGTTGAAGTCGCCTTCGAGGCCGTGGCCAATGGCCTCGTGCAACAGAATGCCCGGCCAGCCGGATCCCAGCACCACGGGCATCTCGCCGGCTGGCGCTGCCTCGGCTTCGATCAGAATGAGGGCCTGGCGCAGGGCTTCGTCGACATGGTGCCGCCAGGTCGCGCCATCGAGCATGGAGGTGTAGTCGTGCCGCCCGCCCGAACCGTAGCTGCCGCTCTCCTTGCGCTTGCCGTCCTCGACCACGACCGAGACCGAAAGGCGCACCAGCGGGCGGATATCGCCGACCCGGGCGCCGTCGGTGCGCAGGATCTCCACCGCCTGCCAGTTGCCGGTGAGCGAGGCCATGACCTGGCGGACGCGTCCGTCCTTGCTGCGGGCGTAGGAATCGATGTCCTGCAGCAGCTTCACCTTGGCCGTGAAATCGACACCTTGCAGTGGATTGTCGGGCTCATAGAGCTCCTGGTTGGTCGGCCGTGGGCGCACATCGACGGTGCCCATGCCGTGGCGCACGCTCTTGACGGTTTTGCCGGCGCGCGTGATGGCGGCCTCGCTCAGCTCGGAGGCGTGGCCGTAGCCCGTGGCTTCGCCCGAGACTGCCCGCAGGCCGAAGCCTTGCGTGGTGTCGAAACTCGCCGATTTGAGCCGGCTGTCGTCATAAGCGAAGCTCTCGCTTTGCCGGTATTCCAGGTAAAGCTCGCCGTCGTCTGCGCCTGAAAGCGCGTCACCGACCAGGGTCTCGACGCGTCTCGAATCCATGCCGGTGCGCTCGAAGAAGAGGGAATCAAGCTTGGCAATATCGGTCATGCTTCCGTTCCGATCGCGAATTTGAAGGCGCCGCCGCAGCGGGTCATGCTCTATATGTAACGCTCAAAATGAGTGATTGCGAGAGCTGCAACAGTGATTGAGCCCGTGCCGATAGATCAAGATGGCGTGACTGAGCATCCCGAGCGGATACGGCTTGCCCGTGAGGTGCATGCGCGTCCGCCCCTGCCACTTTTGGTTCCCGCCAAGGTCAGCCATCTGGTGATGGTTTCGGGCGAGGCGGCGGCGGCTGACGAGCGCGCTCATCTGGCATTTCTTTGCGACAGCCTCGACGTGCCGCTGCCGGCCCATCGGGCGCAACAGTTCGTGGTCGACCTCGGCGCCTTCAAGCTGCGCTGGGAGCGCCATACGGAGTTTGCCGCCTGGACATTCGTGCGCGAAGGGGCGATTGCCGCAGCGACCTACGACCAGCCTTTTGCCGATCTGCCGCTCGGCTACGTGCCGGGTGAATGGCTGTCGGGCCTGCCCGGCGAGGCCCTGGCCAATCTCTCACTGGTGGTGTTGCCGCGCCAGGTCCCGTCGCCAATGCCCGATCAGATCGAGGCGCTCTTTGGACAGGCGGTGGGCGGCAGGGTTGGCGACGGCGCGGCCCAGGTGTGGACTAACTTCTGCCTGCATGACGGGGCTAGTCGCATCCTGGTACACGACCAGGCGCTTAGCGGCGGCCGCTGCGGCCTTCTGGTGCAGCGGCTGATCGAGATCGAAACCTATCGCATGCTGGCCTTGCTCGGGTTCCCCTTGGCTCGCTCGACGGCGCCCGAGGTCAGCGCTATCGACCGGCGCTTGGCCGAGCTTACGGAGCGTCTGCACGAGCCGGGCGGCGCTCAGGACCAGCGTGCCATGCTCGATCAGGCCTTGGCCCTGGGTGCTGAAATCGAGCGTCTGGCCAACGGCACCAATTATCGCTTCAGCGCTACCCGCGCCTATTACGATCTGGTTGAGCGTCGCATCGACGAGCTGCGCGAGGGCGACGGTGACGGCGCCGAGCTGGGGATACAGCCCGTCGGGTCGTTTCTGCGCCGCCGCCTGACACCAGCAGTGCGCACCTGCGAATCCGTGCAGGAACGCCTGGAGAAAGCCTCGCGGCATTTGGCGCGTGCATCAAACTTGTTGCGCACGCGCATCGAGCTGGAGGTCTCGGAGCAGAATCGCGGCGTCCTGGCGGCGATGAACCGGCGTGGGCGCCTACAATTGCGCCTGCAACAGACCGTGGAGGGGCTCTCGGTGGCGGCGATCAGCTATTACGTGGTCGGCCTGCTCGGCGTACTCTTCAAAGCCCTGCCCGAAAGTGCCATGCCACTCAGCGTGGCCACGGCCCAGGGCCTGTCCGTGCCGCTGGTAGTACTGCTGATTTGGCGGTTGGTACGGCGTTTACGCAGGGGTTCAGACGAGCCTTGAGGCGTTCCTAGACAAAAAGTGATTGCGAAGTATGCCACAACTTGATTTCCGTCAACGCGCGGCATTATATTATAAAAATCATGGGGGAAAGTTCGGTTGTTTCCTCTTTAGGTTGTGGCCGCTGGCTGTGTCTTAAGTTCGATAAAGGACGAAATTCATATGATTCCGAGCAAGATGTTCTTGCGTGTGCTGGCAGCACACGCGTCGTTTGGGCTTGCTGGTACAGCGGCGGCCGAGACGATCACCGGTCAGCCGGTGCCATGGCAAATGGGCCTGCAGGCGGCTGCATCTCCGGTGATGGTGGAGATCAACGCATTCCACAATCTACTGCTGGTGGTCATCACCGTCATCGCGGTATTTGTGACGGGCCTGATGATCTACGCGATGGTCAGGTTCAACCGGAAGAATAATCCGACGCCCTCGACCTTCACGCATAATACGATGCTTGAAGTGATCTGGACGGTGATTCCGGTCCTGATTTTGGCATTCATTGCTGTGCCGAGCTTCAAGGTGCTCTACGCCGAAGGCGTGGTGCCAGAGCACGAAATGACTATCAAGGCCACGGGTTATTCGTGGTTCTGGGAATATGAATATTACAACTCGGACGACGAGACGGATTTTAGCTTTTCCGCGACAATGGTTGATGAAGCGGACCTTGGACCCGGTCAACCCCGCCTGCTTGCCACCGACAACGAGGTGGTGGTGCCCGTTGGCAAAGTGGTGCGCCTGCTGTTGACTTCGGGGGACGTGATCCACGCTTGGGCGGTGCCATCGTTCGGCGTCAAGCGGGATGCGGTCCCCGGCCGCCTCAACGAGGCCTGGTTCCGCGTTGATCAGCCGGGCACCTATTATGGCCAGTGCTCGGAACTCTGTGGCATGAACCATGCTTTCATGCCGATCCAGGTCAAGGCGGTGAGCGAGGCCGACTATGAAGCCTGGCTGCAGACGGCCCGCGAGGAATACGCCAACAACGGCGGCGACGAGGCGATTCGCGTCGCCGCGGCGCGCTGAGAATACCGGAAGAGGAAATCGAGATGGCTTATACCGATAGCGCAAGCGATCACGCCCATCACAATCCGACCGGCCTCAAGCGCTGGCTGTTCTCCACCAATCACAAAGACATCGGCACCCTGTACTTAGTCTTTGCGGTCATCTTCGGTCTTGTTGGCGCGCTATTCTCCGTCATCTTGCGCATGGAACTCGCCGATCCCGGCATTCAGATCGTCGAGGACGGCCACCAGTTCAACGTGCTGACTACGGGCCACGGGCTAATCATGGTCTTCTTTATGGTCATGCCGGCGCTGATCGGTGGCTTAGGCAACTGGTTTGTGCCGATCATGATCGGGGCGCCGGACATGGCCTTTCCGCGCATGAACAACATCAGCTTCTGGCTGCTGGCCGCGTCGGGCATCCTGATTGTCTGCTCGGTGCTGGTTGACGGCGGGCCTGGCAGCGGCGCCGGCACGGGCTGGACAGTATATCCGCCATTGTCGGGCAGCGACTGGCACAGTGGGCCCTCGGTCGATCTGGCCATCTTCTCGCTACACTTGGCAGGTGCTTCGTCAATTCTTGGTGCGATCAACTTCATCACCACCATCTTCAACATGCGCGCTCCTGGCATGACCATGCACAAGATGCCTCTCTACGTGTGGTCGGTTCTGGTCACGGCGTTCCTGCTGCTGCTGTCGCTGCCGGTGCTCGCGGGTGCCATCACCATGCTACTCACCGACCGCAACTTTGGCACTGCCTTCTACAAGGCGGCCGAGGGTGGCGATCCGGTCCTCTGGCAGCATTTGTTTTGGTTCTTTGGGCATCCCGAGGTGTACATCCTTATCCTGCCCGGCTTTGGCATCGTCAGCCAGGTCGTCTCGACCTTCTCGCGCAAGCCGATCTTCGGCTATCTCGGCATGGCTTACGCTATGGTCGCGATCGGTTTCGTCGGCTTCATCGTTTGGGCACATCACATGTACACCGTCGGCCTCGACGTCGACACGCGGGCCTATTTCGTAGCTGCGACGATGGTCATCGCGGTACCCACGGGTATCAAGATCTTCAGCTGGATCGCCACCATGTGGGGCGGCTCGCTAGAGTTCCCGACGCCGATGCTGTTCGCGCTGGGCATGATCTTCCTGTTCGTGGTCGGCGGCGTAACGGGCGTGGTGCTGGCCAATGCCGGCGCGGACGTGGCGCTGCACGATACCTACTACGTGGTCGGGCATTTCCACTACACCATGTCCATGGGGGCTTTGTTCTCGATGTTCGCCGGGTTCTATTACTGGATCGGCAAAATGAGCGGCCGCCAGTACCCAGAGATGCTCGGAAAGATCCAGTTCTGGACCATGTTTATCGGCGTCAACCTGACCTTTTTCCCGATGCACTTCTTGGGCTTGGCGGGCATGCCGCGGCGTTATGTGGACTATCCAGACGCCTTTTCCGGCTGGAATATGATCTCATCGCTCGGCGCGTATCTGTCCTTCCTTTCGGCGATCCTCTTCGTGTTCATTGTCTTCCGCACGTTAACGGCCGGTTCGAAGTGCGCCGAGAACCCGTGGGGTGAGGGCGCTACCACGCTGGAGTGGACGACCTCGTCACCGCCGCCGTTCCATACCTTTGAGGAGCTTCCCGAGGTCAAGTGAGCTTTGGGAACCCAAGGCAAGCGAGGCAAAGCGTGTCAGACCTGACAGCAATCCAGGCCAGCTCGGCAGGTGTCTTCGTGGCGCCGGCCGAGGCGGGGCCGCGCGACTTCCTTGTGCTGCTCAAGCCGCGGGTTATGTCTCTGGTCTGCTTCACAGGTCTGATGGGTATGGCGCTGGCGCCAGGTGCGCTGCATCCAGCGATTGCCTTTACAGCCCTGCTCTGCGTCGGTATTGGCGCCGGCGCTTCGGGTGCCATCAACATGTGGTGTGACCGCGATATCGACGCGCTCATGCGGCGTACGCGCAGCAGGCCTATTCCCGCGGGGCGGATGCCGGCGGGCGCGGCGCTCGGCTTCGGCGTTACGCTGGCCATTGGCTCGGTGGCCCTGATGGGGCTTGCGGTCAACTGGCTGACGGCTGGCCTGCTCGCCTTTGCCATCGGCTTTTACGTCTTCGTCTACACCCTTTGGCTCAAGCGGCGCACGCCGCAGAACATCGTCATCGGCGGCGCCGCCGGGGCCTTGCCGCCGGTGATTGGTTGGTCGGCGGTCACGGGCGGGGTCGATCTGCTGCCGCTGATCCTTTTCGCCGTTATCTTCCTCTGGACGCCGCCTCATTTCTGGGCCCTGGCGCTCTACCGCTCGGACGAATACGCCAAGGCCAGCGTCCCCATGCTGCCGGTCGTGCGCGGCGCGGCGGAGACGCGGCGCCAAATCCTCGCCTACAGCCTGGTTCTGGTGCCCGTGACGCTGGCACCCTGGGTGCTGGGCCTGAGTGGCTGGCTCTACGGTGCGATCGCGATTCTGCTCGGCGGCGGGTTGCTGCGCTGCGCGCTGGCAGTCCGGCACGATGACGGCGAGGCGGCTGCGCGGCGCCTTTTCGGTTTTTCCATCGCCTATCTGTTTCTGATATTCGTAGCGCTCGGCGTTGACCGCTGGCTTGTCTGGATCGGGGCATGAGCGCGGTGCCTATGCACGAGCAGCACAAGAAGCAGCGCCGCCGCAATTTAGCGCTGGCGGCCACGCTGTGTGCGCTGGTGGCGCTGTTCTTCTTCATCACGCTCGCTAAGTTCGGCGGCGGAGGTTGAGCATGGGGGCGAGTACGACATCCCGAAACCGTCGTCTGGCGCTGGCGCTGGGCGCTACCGTTTGCGGCATGGTCGGCCTCGCGTACGCCTCCGTGCCGCTATACCAGCTGTTCTGCCAGGTGACGGGCTATGGTGGCACCACCAAGGTGGCGGAGGCGGTGCCGGGCGGCGTCAGCCAGCACGAGATCACGGTCACCTTTAATGCCGATACCAATCGCGACTTGCCCTGGGCATTCCAGCCTCTGCAGGGCCACCTCACCTTGCGCGCCGGCGAGAGCGCGCTGGCCTTCTACCGGGCTGACAATCTGAGCAAGGCCCCACTGGTCGGCAGTGCCACCTTCAATGTCACGCCGCAGGTGGCGGGCGCCTATTTCAACAAGATCGACTGCTTCTGCTTCGAGGAGCAGTATCTCGAGTCCGGTGCCAGCGCCGAGCTGCCGGTACAATTTTTTATCGATCCGGCCATAGCTGATGATCCCAACACGGCGGGGATTCGCACTATCACCCTGTCCTATACCTTCTTCGATGCCGGCCCAGAGGCGCTGGCACGCCGGAGCCAAACGGCGGATGTCGCGGCGCTGCCGGCGACAACGCTGAACTGAAGACCACGCAGAGCGCGGAGAGATTGACATGAGCGACGTTGCCCACCAGAACCACCCCTATCACCTGGTAGACCCTAGCCCGTGGCCGATTGTCGGGGCGCTTGGAGCGCTGCTGATCACCGGCGGCATGGTCATGTACATGCATGAGCAGGGCGGTGGCGGCGCCATCGCCATCCTCGGTGCCCTCATCGTTGCCCTGACCATGGTGGTGTGGTGGCGCGACGTCATCCGCGAGGCACTCGTCGAGGGGCACCATACGCCGGTCGTCCAGCTCGGCCTGCGTTACGGCATGGTGCTGTTCATTGCCTCGGAGGTGATGTTCTTTGCGGCCTGGTTCTGGGCCTTCTTCGATGCCTCGATCTACGCCAACGAAGCGATCCAGTTCGAGCGCGTGATGGCCAACGAGGGTCAGTGGCCGCCGGCCTCGATCGAGGTCTTCGATCCCTGGCACCTGCCGCTGCTAAACACGGTGATTTTACTCACCTCGGGAGCCACGGTCACTTGGGCGCACCACGCCCTTAAGGAGCAGAACAAGAAGCATCTCGTGCTGGGTCTTTGGCTCACGGTCGGCCTTGGCGCGCTTTTCACCGCCGTACAGGCCTATGAGTACAGCCACGCGCCGTTCTCCTTCACCGACGGCATCTATCCCTCGACCTTCTTCATGGCGACGGGCTTCCACGGTACCCACGTCATCATTGGCACCATCTTTCTGATCGTTTGCCTGGGCAGGGCCTATAAGGACCACTTCAAGCCGGAGCAGCATTTCGGCTTCGAGGCGGCAGCCTGGTACTGGCATTTCGTCGATGTGGTGTGGCTCTTCTTGTTCACCTGCATCTACTGGTGGGGCGGTAGCTGAGCCTCAGCGCACTCCCCTCGCTGCTGGCGGCGGCGCTTAAGCGTCGTTGCCCCGCCTGCGGCGAGGGCCATCTCTACCGACGCTATCTCCAGGTCGCGGACCGTTGTGCGGTCTGCGACCTTGATCTTAGGTTCCAGGACAGCGGCGACGGCCCTGCCGTGTTCATCATCATGATCGTCGGTTTCATCGTCGTCGGGCTGGTGCTTTGGACCGAGCTCAGTTTCGCGCCGCCGCTCTGGCTGCACATGCTATTGTGGACTCCGCTCATCCTCGGGTTGTCGCTGGTGCTGCTGCCCGTGCTCAAGGCCGGCATGGTGGGATTGTATTATCGCCACAACATTCTCGATGCGGGAAAGCGGCCTCGTCACTGACATCGTCGCCGTTTTGGCGCTTGCTGTGCTGCTCGGGCTCGGGCTCTGGCAGCTCGACCGCCTGCAATGGAAGCGTGACCTCATTGCTGCCATAGAGACCCGCGCCCGCGCGCCCGCGGTGCCCCTGCCCGCGACTGCGGAGGAGTTCACCCGCGTCAGCACGTCCGGCACCTTTGATCATACACGCGAGCGCCTGATTCTAGCCCAGACCCACGAGCGCAAGGTCGGTGTTGTCGTGGTCACGCCCTTGCGTCTAGACGACGGCCGCCTGCTACTGGTCGACCGCGGTTGGTTGCCTGATGCTGTGCGTAATGTCATTCCTCGGCCGCAAGGCGCCGTCACTGTCGAAGGGCTGTTGCGCCTACCGCCGACGCCAAATCGCTTCACGCCGGACAATCAGCCTGAGGCGGAGCAGTGGTACCGCATCGATCCCGCCGAGATGGCCGGCAGCGAGGCCTTACCGTTTTATTTGGAAGCGGCGACGGTTAATCCGGGCGGCTGGCCTTTGGCGCGCCAGAGAGCACTTTCGTTGCGCAACGACCACCTGCAATATGCGCTCACTTGGTTCGCGCTGGCGGTGGGCTTACTAGTGGTCTATGTCCTGTTCCGCAGAGAGGCGGAGAGAGCGAGAAGATGACGGCCCTTCGGAAAGTCGCGGCACTCACGGCGACCGCAATATTCGTGCAAATTCTTCTCGGCGCCCTGACCCGGCTCACCGATTCCGGCCTCTCCTGCCCCGACTGGCCGCTTTGTTATGGGCTCTGGTTTCCCAGCCCTGCCGAGCTTACGGCCCTGGAAGTGGACTATACCTTTGGCCAGGTGATGTTGGAATGGACCCATCGCTTCAACGCTGCGGTGCTGGTCGGCCCACTCACTTTGGCGCTACTGGTGATGGCCTGGCGCAAGCGTTGCGAGGTTCCGACAATCTTTAAGGTCATGGTCGTTGCGGCGGTTCTGTTGCTGATCCAGGCTGGGCTTGGCGGCTTTACGGTGCTCGATCGCAACAGCCCCTGGTCAGTGGCGGTACATCTCAGCGTGGCGCTGGTGCTGCTGGCGCTGGTCGTGCACGCCTACATGCTGGCGCGGAGCCCGGATGACCCCCGCAAGGGTGCGGGCCACGCCCTGGTCTGGCCAGCGGCGGTACTGGCCCTGGTCACTGTTGCCAGCGGCGCCATGGTGGCCAAGTCTGGCGCCAGCCTCACCTGCGCCAGCTGGCCGCTGTGCGACGGCGCTGTGATCCCGGATCTGAGTGATTCGGGCATCGCGCTCAATTTCGGCCATCGCGTGCTGGCTCTAGCGACGGCCGTGATCGTTACCGTGCTCTGGGCAGTCGCGCGCCGTGGCGAGCACACGCCGTTCCGGCGAGCGGGCAGCATGGCGCTCTCTGTGCTCGTACTCCAGGTTCTGTTTGGGGCCGGCGTGATTTACGTCTTCTCCGGCGTTGGCCTTTGGCCGCAGGTACTCGTTGGGATCATCCACCAAGCTATCGGCGTCCTGCTTTTTACCAACCTGGCCGTGATGGTGCGCCTTGACGCCTGAGGCCTATGGCGCGCTCGAAGCGCGCTTCCGACGCCTCTCCCTGCTCGGCGAGGCTAGCCGGCTGCTGGAGTGGGACTGCGCGGCGCTGATGCCACGGCGCGGCGCGGCGGCGCGTGCCGAGCAATTGACGGAACTGACGCTGATCCGCCATGAGTTGCTGAGAGATCCGACTTTGGCGGACCTGCTGGATAGCGCCGAGAACGAGGTGCTCGATAGCTGGCAAAGTGCCAATCTCGCCACCATGCGTCGGCGCTGGCAGCACGCACTGGCGGTTTCGGCCGATCTTCACGAGGCTGAGACGCGTGCTGCGCTGGCCTGTGAGACAGCCTGGCGCGAGGCCCGTCCAGCGAACGATTTCTCCGGCCTTGCGCCCTTGTTGACGGAGGTTGTGCGGCTCGCCCGTGAGGTTGCTACGGTAAAGGGCGAGGTGCTCGGCTGCACGCCTTACGATGCCTTGCTCGACCAATGGGATGCAGGCCTGCGTGCGGCAGACTTTGAGGACCTGTTCGCGCGCCTCGCCCGCGATCTACCGCAGCTCGTTGCCACCGTGGCCGAGCGCCAGGCGGCCGAGCCTCCACCACGCCTGCCTAATGGACCCTTCGCGGCTGCCGACCAGCAGCGCCTGGCGGAGCGGCTAATGGCCGCGGTGGGCTTTCCCGCCGAGCACGGTCGTCTCGACACCAGCCGCCACCCCTTCTCCAGCGGCACACCCGAAGACCTGCGCATCACCACGCGCTACGACGAGGACGATTTTACATCGGCCATCATGGCTGTGCTGCACGAGACCGGGCACGCGCTCTACGACTACGGCCTGCCGCGCGAGTGGCGCTACCAGCCGGTTGGCGAGGCGCTCGGCATGAGCGTCCATGAAAGCCAGTCGCTGATTATCGAGATGCAGGCCTGTCGTGGGCGTGCCTTCATGACCTTCGCGGCGCCGCTGATGCGTGAGGCCTTCGGCGGTGAGGGTGAGGCCTGGAGTGCCGACAATCTTTACCGCCTGCAGGCGCGCGTTGCGCCGAGCCTGATCCGCGTCGATGCTGACGAGGTGACCTACCCCTTGCACATTCTCTTGCGTACGCGCCTCGAGCGCCTGCTTATCGCGGGCGAGTTGGAGGTTTCCGACCTGCCCGGCGCCTGGGCCGAAGGAATGCGCGATGACCTCGGCATCGTCCCGCCAGATGACCGAGACGGCTGCCTGCAGGACATACACTGGGTGGAGGGTATCTTCGGCTATTTTCCCACCTATACCTTGGGTGCTGTCACCGCAGCCCAACTTTTCCAGGCCGCTCGCCGCGCCGTGCCCGAGCTGGAGACTGCGCTCGGTGAGGGCGATTTCCGCCCGCTGCTTGGCTGGCTCGGCAAAAACGTCCATGCTCACGCCAGTTCGCTAGACGCCCGCGCGCTGGTCACCTGCGCCACTGGCAGGCCGCTGGATGCAGATGACTTTGAAACGCATCTCAGGGCACGATATTTAGCCGACTAGATTGAATACCGTGCCACAGATAGTGACTGAGGTGTCGTCATGGAGCAGACGGCGGGCGCGGGCTTCCGCGAACGCTGCGGCTGTGTCCGTGGTGGCTGGGTCGACGACTTGCACACCGGGGTCAGGGTAGGTGACCTTGATGCTAAGGATCTTCGTCAGCGTTTCGCACGAGGCTTCAAGATCGCACGCAACCAATGCAATGTGTCTCAATCTTACGACAGCGCGGCAGTAAATCGACTCAGCGCTCGCAGCGTAGCGCGTAGAGCAGACTAACGATGATGACGCTGGCGCCAATAACCACCTCCAGGCGCAGCGCTTCGCCGTAGAAGGCCCAGCCCACCAGAACAATCAACGGTAGACGGATGAAGTCGAGGGGCATGACGATGGTGGCATCGGCCAGCCTCAGCGCTCGGGTCATGCAAAAATGTGCGCTGAGCGCTGCCAGGCCGACCATAAATACCCAGGGTAGATCGCCCATTGTCGGCATGACCCAGGTGCCGAACGCGGCATTGGCACCGAGACCGAGCGGCAGCTGGATCGCCGACATCCAGAACAGGATGGCGAGAGCGCCGTCAGTGCGGGTCAGCTGCTTGGTCATGGTGTGGGCGCCGGCATAGGCTACCGCCGCACCGAGCACGACCAGTGCCGCAGCGTCGGGCATAGCGGTGTCGGGGCGCAGGATGACAAGCACGCCAATAATGCCGCCGGCCACCGATACGCCGCGGTTGCGGCTGAAGCGTTCGCCGAGAAACAGCACCGCCAGCAACGCGGTCCAGGCCGGCACCGTGAACTCCAATGTGAACACCATGGCCAGCGGTAGCACGCCGAGACCGTAGGTCCAGCCTGCCTGGCCGAAGAAATGCAGCAGGTTACGGCGTAGTTGCCAGCGCGGCTGACGGCTTTGCAGCGTGCTATCGCGGCTGAGAGTTACGACGAGATACACTACGATCAGCCCGATAATGCTGCGTAGTGTAAGGATTTCGAACGTATGCAGCGTGTCAGAGAGTTCGCGCACGGAAATGGCCATGGCCATGAAGCTGGCCACGGTGCCGCTCATCCACAGCGCTGCAAGCGCCGTTGTAGGCAAGACCCCCAGAATTCGCCGCGATGCCGCCGGATGGCTCACACTCTGGCAGCCCGCGCCAGCCGGTCTATCGCCGCCTGGACCCTGCCGCGGCCATGGGGCAGGTCGAGCGAGGCATCGTGGCAAAACCGGACCTCGCTGCCGTTGCCGAGCGCACAGCCCTGCCGGCTAAATATACCGCAGAGGATCTCGCCTTTGATGTAATCTGGGTGCCGGCTTTGCACCATCTCCGCGACCATGGCCACGCGCATTGGCGCGCCGAGCGCCACGGGCTCGGAATAGTTGGCCACTGCGCTGACCTAGTCGCGCATGGTCGAATTGATGGAGAGATAGAGATCGTGCACCAGGAACTGGCCGGTGGCCGGCTCGGGCCGCACCACCTCGCGCAATGCGGAATGCTCCGCCTGGGGGATGCCGTCGGGCCGGGTCGGGAGCACTACCTGGCGATTGCCGGCGGGTTTCATATTTATCTACTTCTCCTCCTCGTCGCTGAGCTCAAGCATCGAGTGCAGTTCCTCGCGGCGCGCTTCGACGAGCTGGCGCGCAGCATCCTCGGGGATGCCGGCGCTCTCAAGCACGGCCTCGACGAGTTGCAACGTTGTCTCCATGACCTCCGGTATCACCCGTGTGGCGCCGTGGCGCAACAGCCGCGCCGCATGGTCCGGGTCGCGGGCGCGGCAATAAATGGGCAGCTGCGGCCAGGCGCGCCGTGCTACCTCAACCACATGCTCGGCAAGCTCAGCATCGTCCATGGTCACGACCAGGGCTGCGGCCTGCTTGATGCCGAGGTGGCGCAACAGCTCCGGGCGGTTGGCGTCGCCGAAATAGATGTTGGCGCCCTGGCCGCGGAAGCGCGTAACTAGTGACGCATCGCTGTCGATGGCGATATGGGGCACCTCCTGCTCGTCGAGGATGGTGCCGAGCAGCCGGCCGACGCGGCCGTAGCCTACCACCACCACATGACCGCTGAGGGTGCCGTGCGGATCGGGATCGGTTTCGCCGCGCTGCGCCTCGAGTCGCTCGAGCACTAGCGCCAGTTGCCGCGCGATGCGGGCTGCAAGCGGTGTTGCTATCATGGTCAGGCCCGTGACGATGAGCATGAACTGGGCCACGTCGCGCGGCATTAGGCCGACGGCTGCGGCCATGCCGAGCACCACGAAGGCGAACTCGCCACCCTGGCCGAGTAGCACGCTGGTCTCCAGCGAAACCGAGGGCGAGTGGCCAGAGAAGCGCGCCAGCACGTAGAGGATCACGCCCTTGACCATGAACAGCCCGACCACCGAGGAGGCCAGCCACCAGGGCCGCACCGCCACCTCTGCCATGTCGATGCCCATGCCGACAGAGACGAAGAAGAGCCCCAGCAGCAGGCCGCGGAAGGGTTGGATGTCGACGGTGATCTCGTGGCGGTACTCGGTCTCGGAGAACATCAGCCCGGCGAGGAAAGCGCCGAGCGCCATCGACAGACCCGCCGCGTTGGCGGTGATGGCGGTGCCGATAATCACCAGCAGCACCGTGGCGACGAAAAGTTCGCGGCTCGCCGTGCTGCCGACGAATTGGAAAAGCGGGCGGACCACCACGCGCCCGATCAGCAGAATCGCAACGACCGTGACCACCGCTTGGCTGAGTGCGGTTGCGAAGGCGACGATGACCGGGCCCTCGGCCTGCGTCGCGAACAGGCTCACCATGAACAGGATCGGCACCACCGCGAGGTCTTGGAACAAGAGGATGGCGAAGCTGGTGCGCCCGACCGGTGTGCCTAGGCGGCGCTTCTCGGCCAGCAGCTGCATGACGATGGCGGTGGACGAAAGCGCGAAGCAGGCGCCGAGCACCACCGCGGTCGCCAGGGGATTATCGAACAAATAAGCGATGCCGCCGATGGCGACGCCGGTGACCGCGACCTGGGCGCCGCCGAGGCCGAAGACAGCATGGCGCAGGCTCCAGAGTCGCTCGAAGGAGAGCTCGAGGCCGATCATGAACAGCAGGAAAACGACGCCAAGCTCGGCCAACGCGTTCACGCCGTCGCGGTCGCTGATCGTAGCGTAGGAGAACCAGGGCACGGTCTCCTCAAAGCGCGCGAGCCCGTAGGGTCCGATGACGACGCCGACGAACAAGAAGCCGAGTACGGGGCTAACTCTGAGGCGTTGAATAAACGGCACCACCACCCCGGCGGCGACCAGAAAGACGATGACGTCGCGCAAGTTGAGGGTCTCGGCGTGCATCTGGGATGGCGGCTCCGTCCGGGGCGTGTAGGCTAGGCGAGCAGGTCCAACCTACATGGAACCGGATTGATGAGCCAAGAGACCGACTATGCCGCCGGCATCGCCTTTACGGCTGGCGACTACGTGCCGATCGCTGACGCCCGCATCTCCATGCTCGACTGGGGTTTCCTGCGCTCGGATGCCAACCAGGACACCGTGACAGTGTGGAACGGCGCCTTCTTCCGCCTCGACGACCATCTGGCGCGCTTCGCCCGCAATATCGCAAAATTGCGTATGACCGGGCCCTATACGCCGGAAGAACGCCGCGAGATCGTCGTCGAGTGCGTGCGCAGGACGGGCTTGCGCGAGGCCTATGTGCAGATGATCATGACCCGCGGCCGCCCGCCCGTCGGCTCGCGTGACCTGCGTCTGGCCGAGAACCGCTTCCACGTCTTCTGCATCCCCTATGTCTGGATCGCGCCTCCGGAAAAGAAGTGCGAGGGCCTGCATCTGCACGTGAGCGAACGGGTGCGGGTGCCGCCCGAATCGGTTGACCCCACGCTCAAGCACTATCACTGGCTGGAGTTCGAGATGGGTCTGTTCGAGGCCTACGACATTGGCGCCGACACGGTGGTCTTAAGCGACGGTCGCGACAACGTCACCGAAGGCCCAGGCTTCAACGTCTTCGCGGTGAGCGGTGGCGCGCTTGTGACCCCCGAGCGCGGCGTGCTCGACGGTATGACCCGGCGCACGGTGTTCGAGCTCTGCGACGAGATCGGTGTCGCTTACGCCTGCGAGCCTGTTACCGCCGCGGCGTTGCGCCGGGCCGACGAGGTTTTTCTGACGACCTCCGGCGGCGGTCTGATCCCGATCACCCGCATCGATGACCAGACGATAGGTAACGGCCATCCGGGCATTCTGACAATGCGTATCGACGAGCTCTACTGGTCAAAACGCGAAGCGGGCTGGCTTGCTACGCCGGTCGACTACCCAAGCTGATATCCCGGTCCGGCTGCACCATAGATCCGATGGTGGAATGGATATTGAATCGCCCGCGCCATCAATGATTTGCGATCCACTTTGCGGATGGCTAAAGGCCACCCTTGACAGCGCCGGCGACTCGAAAGAAAGCTAGGCATTGAATCGATGGCACTTCGCGCGCGTTTCTAAATACCAAGTAGAGGAAGAACCATGAGCCTGACGCTCGAGCAATGTCGCACTATCATCGCTGCCGCGCTGGCTAAGGGCGCGGAACAGGGTTTTAACTCGCTGGCGGTAGCGGTGCTCGATGCGGGCGGTCACCTCAAGGCCTTCGAGCGCCAGGATGGCACCAGCAATCTCAGGCCGCAAATCGCCCACGGCAAGGCTTTTGGGGCGCTCGGCATGGGTTTAGGCTCCCGCGCCCTGTTCGAGCGTGCACAACAGCAGCCCTATTTCGTCCAGGCCATCAATGCGCTTGCCGGCGGTGCCCTGGTACCGGTCCCCGGCGGCGTGCTGGTCAAAGACGCAAGTGGCGCCACTCTTGGCGCTGTCGGCGTCACCGGCGACACTTCCGACAACGACGAGATTTGTGCCGTCGCGGGAATCAAAGGGGCAGGACTGTTGGCGGAGACGGGGTGAAGCTTACGGGTACGGGTTAAAGCCTTAGGTGTTTTCGACCATGGTTACGAAGGCAAGCATGGCCTGCGCATCGGCATAGTCTGAGTCGATCTCCGCCGCGCGTTCCAAGTACTCGCGCACCTTGGCTTAACGTTTGGGCGGAGCTTTGGGAGAAAAGATCATGAGCCAGCCTGCCACCGCCAGCCGTCTTGATCCCGAATGCCCGCTGCTCGACGAGCTTAAGGTGCAACTCGGTGAGCGCCTGACCACTTCGGCGGGCGTGCGCGAGTTGCACGGGCGCGACGAGAGCTTCCATAAGCCCGTGAGCCCAGACGCGGTGGCCTTTGCGCGCTCGACGGATGAGGTCAGCGAGATTGTTAAGGCCTGTGCCAAGTACAAGGTACCGGTCATCCCCTACGGTACCGGCACCTCGCTCGAAGGGCACGTGGCTGCGCTGCAGGGTGGCGTCTCGCTCGATGTCAGCCAGATGGATGCTATCCTCAAGGTCAACACCGAAGATCTCGACTGCACGGTTGAGGCCGGCGTGACGCGCAAGACCCTCAACAGACATCTGCGCGACACGGGCCTGTTCTTTCCCGTCGATCCCGGTGCTGATGCCTCGCTGGGCGGCATGGCGGCGACGCGGGCAAGCGGCACCAACGCGGTGCGCTACGGCACCATGCGCGAGAACACACTGGCGCTGACCGTGGTGCTGGCCGACGGTCGCGTGATCCGCACCTCGCGGCGCAGCCGCAAGTCGGCGGCGGGCTATGATCTGACGCGGCTGTTCGTCGGCTCCGAAGGTACGCTCGGCGTGATTACCGAGGCGAGCCTGCGGCTCTATGGCATCCCGGAAGCGATGAGCGCGGCCGTCTGCTGCTTCCCCACCATCAAGGATGCGGTGGATGCGGTGATCCTGACCATACAATCGGGCATCCCCGTGGCGCGCATCGAGCTCATCGACGAGCTCTCGGTGAAGGCTATTAATGCCTTCTCCAAGACCGATTTTCCGGTCGGCTACACGGTGTTCTACGAATTTCACGGCACGGAAGCCTCAGCGCGGGAGCAGGCCGAGGGCGCCCAAGCCATCGCCAGCGAGTTTGGTGCCGGCGACTTCCATTGGGAGACCCGCACGGAGGAGCGCAACAAACTCTGGCAAGCACGCCACGACGCGCTCTACGCCATGATCTCGGCCTGCCCCGGCACCAAACCCGTAGCGACCGATGTCTGTGTGCCCATCTCGCGCCTTGCCGACTGCATCGCCGAGACCGAAGCTGACAACACCACCGCCTCCTTTCCGGCCCCCATCGCGGGGCATGTTGGCGATGGTAACTTCCATGTCGCCTACATGATCGAGCCCGATAATCAAGCGCAGATCGACGAGGCAAACACCCTGCACGATCGCCTCGTCACGCGGGCACTCGCTATGGATGGCACTTGCACCGGTGAGCACGGCATCGGTTATGGGAAGATCGATTACCTCAACATCGAACTCGGCGAAGCCGTCGCTGTGATGCGCGCCATCAAGCAGGCGCTAGACCCCGATAACATCATGAACCCAGGCAAGATCGTTCGGGTCTGATTCTGTAGGGCCGTAGCTTCGACCCATGAGTGCGGGCCGCGAATGCCCTGTACCGTTACGCGCTACACCCCACACATCTCGCAGTCGTCGCGTCCAACTCGAGCCGCTCGGCAGGAATGTCGTCGCCGCACGTGATGCAGGTGCCGTATTCGCCCTCGTCCAGCCGCTTGAGGGCGGCCTTAATGCGGGCTTCGCGGCCCTGGCGGCGGCCTTCGACGGCGTTGGCCATGGCCTGGACCTGCAGCGCGTCCATGCGTGAAAGTCGGCCGACGCTCTGCTGGTCGAGGGTGACTGGTTTCCGCTCGCCCGCCGCCGCTTCGCTCGCTATGGTGATCTCCGCCAGCTCGACTTCAAGCGTGGTGTGGATGGCGGCGAGGTCGAGGTCGGGGCGGTCGTCGTCCATGGCTTTAGCTCGCTTCCGCCTCCAGGCGCGCCTGCCAGGCATTGTAGTCGAGATCGGGCTCGTTGACGGCGCGCATCTGGGCCAGCTCGCGCCCTTTGAGCAAGGCCACCAGGGCCTCGTTGGCAGGGGTAGGCACGCCCAATGCCTCGCCTTCGCTCAACAGCGCGCCGTTTATGGCGTCGATCTCGGTCTTGCGCCCCGCCTCGACGTGCTGCAGCATAGAGGGCTTGTTGAAGGACTTGCCAGCACCCACCAGAATCTGCTTGGCGATGTGCGGGTTGGGCAGCGTGATCCCTTTGGCATTGACTACCGCCATTACCTCGTCCAGCACTTTGTGCTGAAAGGCTGCGGTCTCGGGCACCTGGCTGATCTCGCCGGAGCGTAGACCGGTGGTGGCGGCGATGGCGTTGAAGCCGCAATTAACCACGAACTTCTCCCAGATGGTCGCCATCACGTCGGGTACCGTCTTGGCATTGAAACCAGCGCCCTCCAGCGCTGCGACGACGGCCAGTGCCCGCTCGCTGTTGCTGCCGTCGATCTCACCGACCGAGGTGTAGCGCTGATGGGTGAGATCGACATGGCCTGGGCCGTGGCGCGCCGCGCTGCACATACTGGAGCCTGCTAGCACCCGCTCTGGTCCGATCACGCGCTGCAGGGTCTCGACATTGCCGATGCCGTTCTGGAAGGTGATCGCGAAGCCGTCATTGCCGAGTAGCCCGGCGGCGGTCTTGGCGCCGTCTTCCGTGTTGTTGGTATCAGTGAAGACGATGACCATATCGGCGGTCTGGTTGTCCTCGGGCGCGGTGCGCGCCGGCACCTCGACGACATGCTCGCCAAAGGCGCCATCGATGCGCAGGCCCTTGGCGTTGATCGCAGCCACATGCTCCTCCCAGATATCGATCAGCGTCACCTCATGGCCTGCCTTGGCCAGCAGCCCGCCATAGGAACCGCCCATGGCTCCCGCTCCCACAACCGCGATCTTCATGCTCTCTCCCATCGCCGCTTGATTTCGTTCTCCGCCAAGATACGGTGCCGGCGGGTCGCGAGACGAGGAGAAAGTGATGAACGGAGCCGAGGCGCTGGTGCGTACGCTGTTGGCCGGCGGTGTGGAGGTGTGCTTTACCAATCCGGGCACGTCCGAAATGCATTTCGTGGCGGCGCTCGACCGCATCGCCGAGATGCGCTGCGTGCTGGGATTGGCTGAAGGCGTGGTCGCGGGTGCGGCTGATGGCTATGCTCGCATGGCTGGCAAGCCTGCGGCGACGCTGTTGCATCTCGGCCCCGGCCTTGGCAACGCGCTGGCCAACCTGCACAACGCTGGCAAGGCTCGCTCGCCGGTGGTCAATATTGTTGGCGAGCACGCCACCTATCACATCCAGTACAACACGCCGCTGACTTCCGACATTGCTGGCATCGCGCGGCCTGTCTCCGCCTGGGTCGGTACGGCGACGGATGCGGCGACAATCGGCGAAGAGGGCATGGCTGCGATCGCCGCGGCGCGGGCGGCGCCTGGCCAGGTGGCGACCCTGATCCTGCCGGCCGACGCCGCCTGGGGTGACGGTGGCGTGGTCGGCACATTGCCTGAGATCGTCGCGCCCGAGGCCGTAGCGGAAGACGCGATCGAGCAAGCTGCGGCGATGCTGCGTGAGCCCGGTGCGCTTTTGCTGCTTGGCGCCGATACGCTGTTTGCCGAGCCTTTGGACTTGGCCGGCGATATTGCCGCCGCGACCGGCTGTGGCCTGCTTGCGGAGGGCATGAACAAGCGTCTGCAACGGGGCGCCGGGCGCGTTGCGATCGACCGTATCCCCTATCCTGTCGACCAGGCACTAAAACTGCTTGCTCCGTACCGGCGCATCATCATGGTTGGTGCGCGGCATCCGGCCGCCTTCTTTGCCTATCCTGACACGCCGAGCCTGGTCACACCGCTGGGCTGTGAGGTGTTCGCGCTGGCCGACGCCGAGCAGGACTGCCGGGGTGCTTTGCACATGCTGGCTGAAGCGCTCGAGGTGACGCCGGACGCCGCAGCTCGGCAAGAGCCCGCCCGGCCGGACACACCGACGGGCGCCATCAGCCCCGAGAGCATCGCCCAAGCCATTGCCGCGTTGTTGCCCGAGCAGGCGATCGTGGTCGACGAAAGCGTTACCACGGGCCGGCACTTTCTCCCCGCCACCGCCGGCGCGCCGCCACATGACTGGCTGCAGAACCGTGGCGGTGCCATCGGGCTCGGCCTACCCATGGCGACGGGCGCGGCGATCGCCTGCCCGGACCGTAAGGTCGTCTGCCTCGAAAGCGACGGCTGCGCCATGTACAACCTGCCGGCGCTCTGGACCCAGGCTCGCGAGGGCTGTGACGTGACCACGCTAATCTTCTCCAATCGCGCCTATAACATCCTCAAGGGCGAACTCGCCAAGGTTGGCGCCGGCAACCACCCAGGGCCGCGGGCCAACGACATGCTGACACTGGACCGCCCCGATCTAGGCTGGACCCAGCTCGCCGTCGGCATGGGTGTCGAGGCGGAACGCGTCGACGATGCCGAGACTCTGAGCGGCGCCCTAGCGCGGGGCTTGGCCAGCGATAAGCCGTATCTGATCGAAGTGGTTTTGTAGAGCTCGGTATGTGCGGCCCGCGATCACTGATTCAAGTTGCTCCGTGCGTGGGTGCTTTCGGCTAAAGAGAGCCTGGTGAAACGGCAATGACCGACATTGAGCATAGAAACGGCGACCTTCATATCATCGTCGACCCTGCCGCTGACGGTGCGTCCACGGCATCTGGTGCGAGTGCGAGGGTGTGAGCTTCGGTCAGTGCTGACCGAGCGAGCGGGCCTGCTTTCCATTGGTGCCCTATTTCAACCGCATGCGGCTGGGCTACTTCGACGAGTGAGCACTCTTATGGCATAGTGCGCCGCGAACGAAGGAGGGGGAGCATGGACCAGATGATGCCCTGGCGGCCCGACGATACGATTGTCGAGCCGACCCGCGATGTAGCGACGGCTAAAACCGATGTGGGGTGCTTTAGCTTTAAGACCTGGAGCGCGTGCGGGCGCACTGGCGATCCGCACGTACCACTCGTTTATCCGCTGGCGCTGTCGGTTGGGGAGATGGAATGACGAAAAAGGTAGATGTCTGGGGGGCGGGCACCACGCGTAGCATGCGGGTGGTCTGGACGTTGTTGGAATTTGGCCTGCCGTTCACCCACCACGCTATCGGCTCGCGGACGGGCGAAACTCTGACAAATGCCTATAAAGCATTGAATCCAAAACAGAAAATTCCAACCTTTCGGCACGGTGATCTGGTCCTGAGCGAAAGCGTCGCCATCGCCCAATATATCAGCGAGGCTTTTCCAGTGCCGGCCGGGTTCCTTGTTCCGGACGATGCCGCGGGCCGGGCGAAACTCAACGAATGGTGTTCCTTCGCTGCCATGGAGCTTGACGCCCATTCGCTCTATCTCGTGCGCCGCCACCAATACCTTTCGCACATCTATGGCGAGGCGCCCGTGGCCGTCGCCTCGGCGCTCGAATATTGCGAAAAGCAGCTTTCCGCCATGGCGCCGCGCATCGCTGTCGCCGCACCCTATGTGCTTGGCGCGGGTTTGTCCGTCGCCGACGTGGTCTTGATGACCTGCGTTGACTGGGCGATTCTCTATGGCGCAAAGGTACCAGGGCCTTATCTCGCCTATCGCGAGCGCGTTGCCGAGCGCCCCGCGTTTCGCCAGGCGCTGGCGCAGAACTTCCCTGATTTTGTGATAGAGGACGGGCGTATCGTTGGCGAGAAAGCGAAGTAAAGATGCGAGAGAATGGCTGATAAAAAAGAATTAACGGGCCCGCTGCACGGCTTTCGCGTGCTTGACCTGACGACCATGGTCTCAGGGCCAATCGCGACCATGATGCTGGCCGACCAGGGCGCCGACGTGATCAAGATCGAGCCGCCAGCAGGCGAGCTGATGCGCCGCGTCGGCATCGACAACCGCGGCATGACCTCGTCGTTCCTGTCGTGCAACCGCTCCAAGCGCTCGCTCTCTGTCGACGTCAAAACCGAAGATGGTCTTGCTGTACTCAAGAAGCTCGTCGCCACCGCCGACGTGTTGGTGCAGAACTTTCGGCCGGGTGCCATCCAGCGCATGGGCCTCGGCGAAGATGTGGTGCGCGAGATACGCCCGGACATCATCTACGTCTCGATCTCGGGCTTTGGTGAGGACGGACCCTATGCTCAGCAGCGCGTGTACGACCCGGTCATCCAGGCGCTTTCGGGGCTGGCCGAGATCCAGGCCGACCATGGCACGGGCGAGCCACGTATGGTGCGCACCATCATCCCCGACAAGACCACGGCGGTGACCGCGGCTCAGGCGATTACCGCGGCGTTGCTGGCGCGCGAGCGTGGCGGCGGCGGCCAGCATGTGCGCCTCGCCATGCTCGACACTATGGTTGCCTATCTCTGGCCAGAGGCCATGTCAGCGCTTAACTTCGTCGGTAACGAGGGTGATCCGAAGCGCAGTCAGATGGGTCTCGACTTGGTCTTCAAGACACTGGACGGCCACGTTACCGCTGGGGCCGTGACGGACCGCGAATGGGCCGGCATGTGCCGCGCCATAAAGCGCGAGGAGTTGATTGAGGATGAGCGCTTCATCAGCCCCGCCGCGCGCTTTGCCAACATCACCGATCGTCGGCGTATCATGAGCGAGGAAATTGCTAAGTGGCAGATGGAAGAGATCCTCGCCCGCTTCGTTGCTGAGCAAGTGCCGTGTGCGCCGATCCTCAGCCGTGAAGCGCTGCTAGACAACGAGCAGGTACAGCGCAACGCGATTATCGAGATCCATGAGGACGACGTGCTCGGCCAGGTGCGCCAACCGCGTCCCGCCGCACGCTTCGAGACCACGCCGGCGCAGGTGCGGGCCATGGCACCTTTTCTCGGCGCCAGCAATGACGAGCTCCTGAGCGAGCTCGGCTATGCGGAAGACGAGATCGCCCGCCTGCACGAGACGGGCGTTCTCCAGCACAGCCCACCGCGCGAGAGAGCCCCAAAATGAGTGCTTTGCGCGTCTTCATCTACCTGCCCAATCCGCGGCTCTGGAAGGCGACGATCGCGGCGCGGCTCAGTGGTTTGGAGATCGAGGTGCGTGGCGACAAGCCGCGGGCCTTACGCGATTGGCTGTGGGATTTCGACGCCCGTCCGCTTCGAGACGGCGAGGGCGACCCAGACGGCCCTTTAGCACGGCAAAGCCGCACCGGCTTCGACGGCGTGCTCTACAAGACCGACACTTTTCTCAAAGCCCATCCCTTCGGTACCGTGCCCGCCGCTTTCAGCCCCGACGGCGAGACCGGTATTTTCGAATCCAACAGCATCATGCGTACGGTCGCGCGCCTTGGCACCGCGCGCTATCCGCTCTATGGGGACGACGCCTACCAGGCCTCGCGTATCGACAGCTTTCTCGATGCCAGCTTGGTCTTTGCGCGTGACAGCCAGATCTATTTGCTAGCCATGAACGCCGATAGTGTGACGTTGGAGATCCATGTCCGCGCCGCCGCTGTCTGGGACACCTGGATGAGCGGCATCGAGCGGGCGCTGCACGGCATGATTATCTGGTCGGCGACGGTATCACGCTGGCAGATATCTATTTTGTTTGTGAGCTAACACTGTTCTCGCGAGAGAAAGCATTGCACCGTAAGCTTGCAGCACAAGACCTTGCCCCCATCGTAGGTGAGGATAATACTTATCCGAGCGCCATGGCACATTACCGTCGTCTCGCCACACACAAGGCCTTTGCGCCCGACGTCGCGCCGTATCTGGAGAAGCTAAAAAGGGATATCGCCGCATGATCAAGCTTGCTTTTTGTCTGCGGCGTCTGCCCCATCTTAGCGTCGAGGAATTCCAGCGCACCTGGCGCGAGGATCATGCGCCGCTGGTGCGCCAGAACCAGAAGGCGCTCGGCATTCTGCGCTACGTCCAACTCCACACCGACCATGGTGCACTGACCGAGGGGCTGACCGCCTCGCGCGGCTGCGAGCAAGCCTATGACGGCATCGCCGAGCTCTGGTATGAAAGTCGCGAGGCCGTCGCTACGCTGCATGAAAGCCCGGAGGCTCGTGCCGCAGGTAAGGCCCTCTACGAGGATGAATGTCGCTTTATCGATCTTGCCAACTCGGCTATCTGGGTCGGCGAGGAGCACGAGGTGATAGCGAGTGGATAGACCATTAAGGACAGGGGAGGATATGCAGGCTGCGATGCCTGCAGGGCTTCTCTTCTTTGTCTGTGTGCTATACCGCCGCCGCATTGGCGCCTAATCCCGTCCACACCTCGGGAGGGACCACTCCAGATTTCGTACTGGTGCAGAATACAGACATACCGAGCCACAACGTGAACACCCTCGTCGATTGCACGCTGGTGCAATGCCAAGTGGTCGGTCTCGTTGAGGTCTGGTGCCACAGCATCGATTGCGAGTGCCAAGGGCACCTGCGACTTGCAGGACGTCGAGCAGCGGCAGATAAAGCTCAAGACCACCTACTCTGGCCACCCTTATGACCACTATTTGCGCACAGCGCCCGTTGAGGAACGGCGCTACCACATTCTGGAGTGTAGTGTGTAAACATGGCCAGAATCGTGGCTGGTCACGCTGTGTTATGGCCTATAGAAGCGGCCCTATTACAGATCTCACATCATAGATCTGGAGGCTTAGGGCCGGTCGAAGCCCGCCAATATCGGTCCCGGCCTATCGGTGTAGATGCCGCTGACGCCGCGCCCGGCCAGCTTGCGGGCGGCGATGGGGTCGTTGATCGTGTAGGCCCAGACCGTGGACACGCGCCCGGCATAGTCAGCGATGCGCCGTGGGCCATCATAGAGATGGTCGAAGGAGAGGATCTGCGGTGTAGTTTCGGCTACTATCTGACGCCAGCCGCGGCGGTGGCGGCCGACCTTGAAGTCGCGGTCGCATTGCGGCAGGCGTTCGCGCGCTACATGCAGGCAAGCGGCATGGAAGCTGCCAAGAATGATGCGCTGCTTGCTCGTCGGTCGCCAGGTCCCCAGCACGGCGCAGACGGTCTCGGCTGTCGCTACCTGCCAGCGCTCTGGCGTCCGCCCGTGGGCGAGCCTGTTGACCTTGATTTCAAGGCTCAGATTGAGAGATAGCTCGACAACCAACGCTAAGGCATCGGCAAGCGTAGGCACCGTGTTCTCTGGCGACTTACAACCCGATACAGACAGGCCGACGACATCGTCCGACAGCGTTTGTGAAACGAAGCCATTTGTTCCTGTTAGCCGCTCCAGGCGGTGGTCGTGGAAGATCACCGGCACCCTGTCTCTGGTCAGCATGACATCGAGCTCGACCCAGTCAAGCCCCGCTCGTTGTGCCTCACGAATGCCGCTCAGGGTGTTCTCGGGCGCGAGCGCCGGGGCGCCCCGGTGACCTATCACGATAGGTGCTATTATAAAGCCTTAACGATCTCCTCAACCATTTTCTTGGCGTCGCCGAACAGCATCATGGTGTCGTCCTGGTAGAACACCTCGTTGTCGATGCCGGCATAGCCCGGCGACAGCGAGCGCTTGACGAATAGTACCGTCTTCGCCTTCTCAACATCGAGGATGGGCATGCCGGCGATTGGGCTTTGCGGATCGTTATGCGCGGCCGGGTTGGTGACGTCGTTGGCGCCGATAACGAAGGCGACGTCGGCTGTTGGGAAGTCGGAGTTGATCTCCTCGAGCTCGAAAACTTCCTCGTAGGGTACATTTGCTTCGGCCAAGAGCACGTTCATGTGTCCCGGCATGCGGCCGGCGACGGGGTGGATGGCATAGGTTACCGTGACGCCTGCCTTCTTCAGCTCATCCGCCATCTCGCGCAGGGCATGCTGGGCCTGCGCCACCGCCATGCCGTAGCCGGGCACGACGATGACTGTCTCCGCGTTGGTCATGATGAAGGCAGCATCGTCAGCGCTGCCCGACTTCACGGTCTTGTCGCTGCGGCCTGTAGCCTGCGCCCCGTCCTCGGCCCCGAAACCGCCGAGAATGACGCTGATGAAGGAGCGATTCATACCTTTGCACATGATGTAGGATAAAATTGCGCCGGACGAACCGACCAGCGCCCCGACGATAATCAGTGCAGTGTTCTGCAGCGTGAAGCCGATGCCAGCCGCGGCCCAGCCCGAATAGGAGTTGAGCATAGAGATCACTACCGGCATGTCTGCGCCACCGATAGGGATGATGATCATGATACCGATGGCCAGAGCTAGCGCCGTCATGGCCCAAAACAGCTCCGGGCTCTGATTGAGGCAGAAGCCTATCATCAGTCCAACGATTGCCACGCCCACGAACAGGTTTACCAGGTGCTGCATGGGAAAGGTAACCGGCGCACCCGACATCAGTGCCTGCAGCTTGGCAAAGGCGATGATTGAGCCGGTGAAGGTGATGGCGCCGATAATCACGCCGAGCGACATCTCGATGCGGCTGGCGGTCTTGATAACGCCGTCGGCGCCGGCAATACTGTATGCTTCGGGCGCATATAATGCGGCTGCCGCGACGAATATTGCCGCTAGGCCGACCAGGCTGTGGAAGGCCGCAACGAGCTGTGGCATCGCCGTCATCTCGATTTTTAACGCGATGATTGCGCCGACCGCGCCGCCGACCGCCATGGCGGTGACAATCCAGCCAAACGAACTCATGCCAGGCTGGGCTAACGTGGTTGCGATAGCGATGGCCATGCCGGCCATGCCGAACAGGTTTCCGCGCCGTGACGAAGTTGGTGAGGACAGTCCTTTCAAGGCAAAAATGAAGCAGACTGCGGCGGCAAGATAGGCGAGCGCAGAGAGATTTACTGACATGGCCGCCCCTCAGCGCCGCTTCTTGAACATCGCTAGCATGCGCTGGGTGACGATGAAGCCACCGAATATGTTTACAGACGCGATGGCAACCGCGACGATGCCGATCACCTGCGAGAATGTCATACCTTCCTCGACGCCTTTCGCAATGGTATCGACCTGGGTGCCGACGGCGATCAGCGCGCCGACCACGATAATGCCAGAAATGGCGTTGGTTACCGACATAAGCGGTGTGTGGAGTGCCGGGGTGACGCTCCAGACCACGTAATAGCCGACGAATACGGCAAGTACGAAAATAGTGAAATCAACGATGAACGGATCGATCATTTTCAGTTCACTCCCCCTGTCAACAACGGGTGGAGCACCTTGCCGTCGCGGGTGAGGCAGGCACCGGTGTTTACCTCGTCCTCCCAATCGATTGCCAAGCTCTTGGACTCGGTATTGATCATGGGGCTGAGAAAATTGAGCAGGTTGCGGGCATAAAGCGCGCTGGCATCGACTGGCACGCGGCCCGGCACATTAGCGTGGCCGACAATGCTCACGTCCTTCTTGACCACCACCTTGCCATGTTCGCTGAGCTCACAATTGCCGCCGGTCTCGGTCGCCAAATCGACGATCACCGAACCTGGCTTCATGCCGCTAACCATTAGCTCTGTGATTAGGGTCGGTGCCGTGCGCCCTGGGATCAGGGCGGTGCAGATGGCAATATCCTGGCTCTTAAGGGTCTCGTGTATCAGCTCGCTCTGGCGCCGCTGATAGTCCTCGCTCATCTCCGTGGCGTAGCCGCCCGCGCTTTCGGCGCTTTCGGCATCCTCGTCAGCGACCTCGATAAACTTGCCGCCGAGGCTCTCGACTTGCTCCTTAACCGCGGGCCGCACGTCGAAGGCGGAAACCACGGCGCCGAGGCGCTTGGCCGTCGCGATTGCCTGCAAACCGGCGACGCCGGCGCCGAGCACCAGCACCTTGGCGGGGACAACTGTGCCGGCGGCGGTCATCATCATGGGGAAGATGCGGCCGAACTCGTTGGCCGCGTCGAGCACCGCCTTGTAGCCCGCGAGATTGCTTTGGGACGACAGCGCATCCATGCTCTGGGCCCGGCTGATGCGCGGGATCAGCTCCATGGCGAAGGCGGTGATGCCCCCCGCAGCATAGGCCGCCACCTGGTCGCGATGCTGCAAGGGCGCGAGCAGGCCTACCAACGTCGCGCCGCTCGGCAGCAACGCCATCTCGTCCGTGCCCTCGTTAGCCGTCATCGGCCGCGCCACCTTAAGCACGAGATCGGCGCCATCGTAGGTGGCGGCAGCATCGGTAGCGATGTCGGCCCCAGCCTCAACGAAGGCCTCGTCGGGGGTGGACGCGGCCAGACCGGCACCGCTTTGTACGACCACCTCAAGGTCTAGTTCGACGAGCTTTTTCACCATGGCTGGCGAGGCGGCCACACGAGTTTCGTTCTCGCGGATTTCCTTCGGAATCGCGACTTTCATACTAGTTTTCCAGAGTGAAGTAGCAAATAGGACCCCTTATTAACACGCTTAAATCGTGCGCGCGAGCCGTGGATAAGCGATTGTCAAAGTAACGCCGCGCGCCGCCATCAGCACCAGGAAAGCGGTCCACAATCCGCCATTGCCATAGGCTGGTACGAGCAGTAGTAGCGCTACCACGTAGAACGCGACGGAAGCGATCATGGCATTGCGCATGGCACGGCCTCGCGTGGCGCCGATGAAGATGCCATCGAGTTGATAGGACCAGACCGAGATCAGCGGGGAGGCGACGGTCCAAGGCAGATAAAGCGCGATGGTTGCGCGTACCTCCGGCACGCTGGTCACCAGCCCAACCAAGGTATTACCGGCCAGCCAAAAGACGATCATGTAGCCCGCTGCAACGCTTGCCGCCGCAATCGTGGTGCCCTTGACCGCGGCGCTCAGGGCCCGCTTATCGCGAGCGCCTACGGCCTCACCCACCAGTGCTTCCGCCGCGTGGGCAAAGCCGTCGAGGCCATAGGAGAGGAAGCCCTGTAACAGCAGCAATATGCCGTTGGCGGCTAGCACTTCGTCGCCAAAGCGCGCGCCGAGCACGGTCATCATCGAGAAGCTGGTGATGACTAGCAGGGTGCGCACGAGGATGTCCACATTGAGGCGCAGCATTTCTGCCAGCTGCACTCTGTCGAGTACGCTTGCCCAGGGCCAAGCGGGCGCCAGGCGGGGGCTCTGACGCAGGATCACGGCGATGCCAGCCCCGGCCCCGAGCCATTGCCCGATCACAGTTGCTAGCGCCACGCCGGCCACGTTCATCTCCAGGCCGCGGGCAAGGGCCATATCGAGCACGATGTTGCTACCGTTGATCAACAGCTGCAGCCAGAGTGCCGTGCCCATGCGCTGACGCGCGATCAGCCAGCCGAGGACGACCATGTTGAGCAGTGCCGCCGGCGCTCCCCAGATACGCATGCCAAGATAGCTCGTGGCTTCCGCGCTCACCGCCTCGCTTGGCGCGATGATGGCAAGCGCGCCCTGGATCAGTGGCCATTGCAGGGCGACTAGCGCTAGCCCGAAAGTGACCGCAAGGATACTGCCGCGCAGGAAGGTGGCGACCACGGCCTCGCCGTCGCCTGCACCATGAGCCTGCGCGACGACGCCGGTGGTGCTCATGCGCAGGAAGCCGAAGCCCCAATAGAGGAACGAGAACACCGTGCTGCCGATCGCCACTGCACCGATCTCGGCTGCCCCTAGATGTCCGATCACGGCGGTATCGACGGCCCCGAGCAGGGGGATGGTCAGATTAGCGAGGATATTGGGCAGCGCCAGGCGCCAGACCCGCAAGGACGTGACGTTCACAGATCGTCGATGTGGATCACGTGGATCAACTCGTATAGCGCTGCCGGCGCGCTGCCGAGCGCCGCGCGCAGGCTTGTAGCATCGTTGCCTTCGATAAGTGCCAGCCAGACATCGAGTTTGTCGGCGCCGACGCGTACGCGCGTCTCGACACTATCGTTATGGGTCAGCGCGGGAACGCCGACACAAAGATGTGCTGCCACGATGCCGGAGCATTCGAGCAGGCTAGATATGCCGCCGGCGAAGCGGGTGGCCGCGGCTTCGTCGCCCGGCCGCAAAACCGCTAGTACTCCGCCCATGCCGCGCCCGCGGCTCGCTTCGACGCGGCAGACCGTGCGGTGCATATTGCTGAACTGCGCCAACATCTCGGATGTCAGCGGTGTAGGGTCGTCGAGCTGCGCGCAATAGGCCTCCGACGCCATGGCCTCGGGTGTATCGCATTCGTAAAGCGCGCCATAGGCTGGCGCCCCGTTGAGCGCATGATAGCGCCGGCCACGCCGAAAGCCGGGCAGGGCAACCCGCTCCGCCATATGCTCGTCGCGATACCAGCTGTTGAACCGTGTCTCGACGTCAGGTGGAATGTCGTTCCAGACGGCTAGCAATCCGTTGCCCAGCAATGCCATTGGCAAACGCTAGGCGCTTGCCGCGGGCGGGTCAAACCCTAAGAGGCCGGTGGCGTCATCAGCGCGAACACGGTATCTCGCGGATCGAGGGAGGCATGCTGGAATCTCGCGCGTTCCTGTGGTCGCGGCTGGCAGAAGGTTAGCCGGGGGCGTCCTCCTGCGCATGCCAGGCTCGGGCGGGTCCTGCGGGGGGGTAGCGAAGCATTGGGCGTGGGCCTTGTGCGCTGACGATCTCGGCACCTCCCTGCATCGCTCTCTTTGCCTGTCGGACCATCACGAAAGTGCGGTTTCGCCTCGACTGATGTCTCTGCTACAAGTAGCGGAAGCTGTGCTACAAGCGCGGGCGCGCTGGAATCCGGGAGGCACGTCGCAGCGATGACAAGGCCTATTCAGGTGGTGGATGCGTTCGCGGAGGCAGCATTCGCCGGCAATCCAGCGGCGGTCTGCGTGCTCGACGCACCTGCAGAACCTGCCTGGATGCAAAGTGTGGCGGCCGAGATGAACCTCTCGGAGACGGCCTTTGTCGTGCCCGGCGAAGATGTCTTCGGGCTGCGCTGGTTCACACCCTTGCATGAAGTCGATTTGTGCGGCCATGCAACGCTGGCTAGTGCTCATGTGCTGTGGCAAACGGGGGCACTTGCGTCCGATGCCGAGGCGCGTTTCGATACCGCCAGCGGGCGCCTCACGGCGATGCGTGATGGTGACTGGATCGCACTCGACTTTCCCGCCGAGCCGGCCGAGGAGGCGCCTGCACCCGAGGCGCTTGCCGACGGCCTCGACAGCCTGCCGCGCTGGAGCGGGCGCAACCGCATGGACTGGCTCATCGAGCTTGACGGCGAAGGCGTGCTGCGCGGGTTGGCGCCCGATTTCGCCCGTCTCGCCCAGGTCGACTGCCGCGGCATCATCGTCACTGCTCATACTGCAAACGGGGAGGTCGATTTTGTCTCGCGTTTCTTCGCCCCGCGTGCCGGTATCGATGAGGATCCGGTGACCGGATCGGCCCATTGCGCGTTGACGCCGTTCTGGGCCGCGCGCCTTGGTCGCGATGATATGCTGGCGGCGCAGTTGTCGGCTCGCGGCGGCCTTCTGCGCGTCGGCGCCCGCGGCGATAGGGTAGCCATCGCCGGGCACGCCACTACGGTTTGGAAAGGAGAGCTTCTGGCATGATGAGCGCTTCGGCAATCGATGCGGCCGCGCAGCGCCTGGCCCGTGGGAGGCTGGAAGGCGCGCGCCTCGGCGCGCTGCCGCAGACCTCCCGGCCTGTCGACGAGGCCGAAGCCTATGCGGTGCAGGAGCGCCTGCACGCGATTTTGAGCAATGCCGGGCAGGGTCATGTTGCTGGCCACAAGATCGGCTGCACAACCGAAGTTATGCAGGGCTATCTCGGTATCAATACTCCCTGCTCCGGTGCCGTTTTTGATGGCCTGGCGCATCAAGGCGACGGCAGCTTCGCGCATGGCGACTACCAGCATCTCGGCGTCGAATGCGAAATCGCGGTCAGCATCGCCGCCGACCTACCAGGTGGGCAGGTCTACGACCGCGACAGCGTCGGTGATGCTGTGCGCACGGTGATGGCGGCGATCGAGGTGGTCAACGACCGCTTCATCGATTACCGCAGCATTAATACGCCGACCCTGATCGCTGACGATTTTTTCGCCGCTGGCTGCGTGCTCGGCCGTCCTGTCTCCGACTGGCGTGGCCTTGACTTGGCGGCGTTGTCTGGTCGCATGACGGTCGACGGCACGGAGGTTGGTAAGGGCGTCGGCAGCGATATCCTCGGCCATCCTTTCGCCGCGCTCACTTGGCTCGCCAACCGCCGCGCCGAGGCCGGCCTGCCGCTCAGAGCCGGCGAGTTCGTCCTGCTCGGTAGCTTGGTGCAGACCCAGTGGATCGAGCTGGGCGCGGTGGTCGAGGTTGAGATCGAAGAACTCGGCAAGGTTGTCGCGCACTTTTGACCCGTCGCGGCACACTCGTCCTGCTGACTGCGCTGGTCAGCGTCGGGCCACTAACCACAGATCTCTATCTGCCCTCTCTGCCGGGCATGGCGCGGGCCTTCGTGACAACGCCGGACAAGGTGCAGCTGACGCTGATCCTGTTCTTGGCGACCTATGGCCTAGCGCAACTTGTCTACGGCCCGCTCTCCGACCGCTACGGCCGCCGCCCAGTGCTGCTCGGCGGGTTGACTATTTTCGTTGTTACCAGCGCCGCCTGTACCCTGGCCGGCTCCATCGGCGCTTTGATCGCACTGCGTGTGGCCCAGGCCCTGGGCGCGTGTGGGGCGCCGGTGCTGGCCCGGGCCATCGTGCGCGATCTCTTCGATGGTGCCGCGGCGGTGCGTGCGCTCAGCTTGATCGGCGCCGCCATGGCCTTGGTGCCGGTGCTGGCGCCGGTTGCCGGCGGAGTTCTGGAAGAAGCCTTCGGCTGGCGCGCTGGTTTCGTGGTTTTGTCGGGACTTGGGGCCCTTCTGCTAGCCGTGACCTGGGCGACACTTGCCGAAACCAACCGACAGCCAAGTATCCAGCCCCTGACCCCTGGCCATCTCGCTCTCGGCTATGGGCGCCTCTTGGCGAGCCGCACCTATGTCAGCTTCGTGGCCGGTGTTGGCGGCGCCTTCGCTGGCTTAGCGCTGTTCCTTGCCGAATCCTCCTTCGTGCTGATCGACGCCATGGGACTGAGCCCGAGCGCCTACGGCGTGGCCTTGGCTGTAGTGGCGGCGGGCTACATGCTGGGCAATCTGTTGAGCGCGCGTCTTGCCGGGCGCTACAGCTCGCACGCCCTGTCATGCGTGGGGATCGTGACCTGTCTCGTTGCGGCGCTCGCCATGTTGCTTGCGTGGGCGGCCGGCGCGGATCGTCCCATAGCAGTAATCCTGCCGATGACCGTCTACATGATCGGCTTCGGCCTGGTCATGCCAAACGGTGTTGCCGGCGCCATCGTGCCCTGGCCCGAGCACGCCGGCGCAGCCTCGGCGTTTCTAGGATTCTGCCAAATGCTGGCCTCCGCCCTTGTCATCCTCATCGCCAGCCGCATCCCCCACCACGACCAATCAGCCCTGGCGCTGGGCACGACAATTGTCGCCGCCATCGGGCTCGTTGCCTTTACCTGGGGTGTCGCTAAAGTCAGGCACGACTAGTCCGGGGCGTAAGCGGGCACGGCGTTACCGCTCGGACCAATTCGCCACGGCGCTCAGACGACGGGAACGTAAGATTTGCCAGTATCGCCTTCGGGCTCGAAGGCGATACCGAGGATGCCATAGATTGCTGCATCTTCGAGGGGCAAAAAGCAATGCTCGATCTTACCGCTGCTGGTGCGGAGACTGCATGGCGGAGACGAAGCGCAGGTTCCGGCTGAGCGGGCGGCTTGCGTTCCGGGCGTCACGGGGCATAGTTTGCTTTGCTGGATCACAAAGCGGGAATGCAGAACGATATGAGAAAAATTTCCGTGCGCGAGGCAGCGGCTGCAGACCTGGCGGCTATCAGCACTATCGACAGCGCCAATACCGGGCTTGCCAAGGCCGAATACTGGCAGGCGATGTTCGACGGTGCAGCTGCCAACGACCGCAGTTTCCTAGTGGCGGAGTCGGCGGGTGCCGTGATCGGTTTCGTGGTCGGCGAGGTGCGCGCATGGGAGTTTGGCTCGCCCACGGCTGGCTGGGTCTTTGCCATCCAAGTGGCCGACGGTCGGCGCGAGTGCGGTGTCGGCCGCACCCTGCTGGCAGCTTTGTGCGATCGCTTCGCGGGGGCCGGAGTGGCGGTCGTGCGCACTATGGTCTCGCGCCGGGACATGGTGAACCTCTCCTTCTTCCGCGGCGAGGGGCTGACGGCCGGGCCTTACGTCGAGCTCGAAAAGCGGCTCGACGCGTGAGACTTGGTAAGGCCAGCCTGGCGGGGCTCTACGCCGCGCTGGAGATGGCGGCCAATCCGGCACGCCAGGTTTCGGCCGGCGAGATCGCCGAGGCCTACGGCATTTCCTCGCACCATCTCGCTAAAGTCATGCGCACCCTGGTGCGCGCCGGCCTCGCGACCTCCGTGCTTGGCCCCGGCGGCGGCTACCGCTTTGCGGGTAATCCGCGGCGCACCACCCTGCTCGACGTTATTGCGCTATTCGAGGATGTCGACGAGGTGCCGGCACTCGCTGCCGACCCGGCCACCACAAGCCCTTTCGCCACCGCGCTTGCCGAGGTCGGCGAGGAAATCGATGCTGCCAGCGCGGCCACCCTCGGCTCTATCACCCTCGCCGCTCTGCTCAGGAACGCCGGGTGCAACCCTTAAACCCACCCTGGCCGAGGCGTATGTTCCCCGCCCCGCCGCCTTAGATCAGTTGGCAGAGCATCGTATCCATTTTACAAAATGTGGTAGCCAAGTATCCTTTTGTTAAAGCACATGTTTTGTCAATTCGGTGAGTTTAAATTTTTGGCAAACGGTTTTGATGAAAATTCCACTGCGTTTTGACACTATCCGAAAATCCACCTTGCGTTGACACGGATTCGAAATTATGAGGAGACCAGTGCCGCCTTAGCTCAGTTGGTAGAGCATCGCATTCGTGCAGTCACAATTCTGCTGTGCGTCCCGCATCGGAAACGATGCGGTGAAAAGGTCGCTAAAACGGGGAAACCTTAACGGGTCAAGCTGATGGCAATCCCGTGCTAGTCCATCATTGGACGAGTGTAGAGACTTTACACGACCCACCTACGGTCACTCTGTGGCTATGGTGAAGAGAAAGTCCAGACCACAAACATCTGCAACGGTGGCGGATGGCCGTGAAAACTGTAGTGGTAAGAATGCGGGGGTCGTAGGTTCGAATCCTACAGGCGGCACCATTTCCCTCATATTTCTTGGGCAAAAGCGTTTAGCAAAAGACCAATAAAAAAAACAGCCCGCACTGTGTAGGTTAGGCCTGTGGCTACGGCATTGAGAGCCTGGATCTGTGCCGTGACGGCGTGCTGGTGCTTCGTGAGCACCCGAAGCGCAGCGTGCGCGTCGGCGCGGTTAGGGTGGCGCGCGGTTCAGCTCTTTTCGCTGAGCCCGAAGGCGCCAAAACGCTTGTTAAAACGCGCGACCTGACCTTCGGTGTCAACAATGCGCTGGGCGCCGCCGGTCCAGGCCGGGTGGCTCTTGGGGTCGACGTCGAGCTTGAGCACGTCGCCTTCCTTGCCCCAGGTGCTGCGGGTCTTGAATTCGGTCCCGTCTGTCATCACCACGGTGATCTCATGATAGTCGGGATGAATATCGGCTTTCATTTTGCGGCTCCACTGCTGACGCGGCGGGCTGTATAGCGGAAGCCAAGCGCTTCCACAAGAGCCGCCGGTGCTCTATATCCGCCGCTAGGGGTGAGGAAAGGCGAGATTATGGACGAAAGCGAGTTTCATGCCCTGGCGGGTGCGACCTTGGAGGCTTTGATGGACCGCATCGACGAGGTGGCGGGCGATGTGCTCGAGGCGGAGTTGATCGACGAGGTGCTGACCATCACACTCGAAGACGATAGCCAGTATGTGCTCAACCGTCATACCATCAATCGCGAGCTTTGGCTGTCCTCACCGAAGAGTGGCGCAGGTCATTATGTTTACGACAAGGTCGCTAAAGCCTGGACTGACCGCCGCCGCGGTCGTGATCTGTATGCGCTGCTGGAAAACGAATTGTCGGCAGCGGCCGGCTGCTCGCTCAGGTTTGCCTGAGGCCGCATGAATATCGGCGAAGCCCGATCCAGCGCCCGCCCGCGCAGCCGACTCGGCCACCTGCACCACCTCGGCGGCTATCTTCGCCCCTATCTGCGGCAGATCGCCGGCGCCACTCTAGCCCTGACTATCGCCGCCGGCAGTGTGCTCTCGCTCGGTGTCGGCTTGCGCTATCTCATCGACAACGGCTTTGGCGATGGCAACACGGCTGTGCTCGACCGCGTCCTGGCGGGTCTGGTCATCATCGTGCTGGTCATGGCGGCGGCTACCTATGGCCGCTTTATGCTGGTCTCGTGGATCGGCGAGCGCGTCGTTGCCGACATTCGCCGGGATGTCTACGACCGTGTCATCGGCCTCTCGCCGGGCTTCTTCGAAACCACGCGCACGGGGGAGGTGCTGTCACGCCTGACCACGGACACAACGCTTTTGCAGGTTGTGATTGGCTCCAGTGCCTCGGTGGCGCTCCGCAACTTTCTGCTGCTTATCGGCGGCACGGTGATGCTTTTCGTCACCAGCGTCTGGCTGACCGCTTTGGTCTTCGTGCTAGTGCCCCTGGTGGTTCTGCCGATCATCATCTTCGGGCGCCGCGTGCGCCGGCTCTCGCGGGCTGCCCAGGACCGTATCGCCGATGTTGGCGCCCAGGTCGAGGAGTCGTTTAATGCCATCCGTACCGTTCAGGCCTATACCCATGAGGGCCATGAGCGCCGCCGTTTCGCCGATCGCGT
>MPMF02042511.1_pt1 | contig 72325 bp, 61 predicted proteins | sample 1617271 | NCBI WGS metagenome assembly MPMF02 (sample SAMN05944812, study PRJNA350692) | marine metagenome | biome: marine; feature: ODZ; material: water; isolation source: 120 m water sample prefiltered with 30 um filter, filtered on to 0.2 um... | place: Pacific Ocean | collected 2012-04-09... | reverse complement strand
TGATCTTGTGCGGTATCTTGCCGACAATGCGCAACGCGCGCATCCCAATCGGGATCGGACAAAGGGACGCCTCGCTACGGGGCTACGCCCCCTTCGTCTCAGCGTTTCAGGCGCGTATCTGCTTAAGAACTAACCTATGAGAAAACATTAGACCACCCCAGTTAACGTAGGATCCACTATCCGACTCGGGTGCTGCCCTCTGCCGCTCTCGGCCTGCATCATGGCGACGAATTCGAACGACGGCGACGGCCCCGTCGCCGTTGTGGCGGTTCACGGGCTTGGTGACCAGCAAGCTGGCGAATCGGTTCGGAAGATCGCCGACTTGCTGCTGCGTGTTCGAGCCAGTGGGCGCCAGGTCTACGCAGAGTTCAAGGAAGTCCGTCTTCGAATCGCGACCCACCCGGTTGAGGCGAAGAGACCCCAGACCGAATTCGGAGCACTTGGGGTCGGACTACGTGACCTGCAGCAGCAAAGTCGGGAACCACTCCAGGAGGGCCAGGAAGACCAAGAGGACCCGGCGCACGAGTTCATGTGCTCACAGCTTGCGGGCTATACCGGATCGGGGAACCCCTATGAGACGGTCAAGCTCGAAGGCCGACGTAAGAACGGTCCGCCGGTTCATCTCTTCGAGCTCCACTGGGCCGACTTGAGCCGAATTCGGGAAGGCCTGCTGGGAACCCTCGCGGCCTTCTACCAGCTCATCCTCCATATCCCCAATCTCGGCTGGCTGGCGATCGACCACGCCCTTCTTGAACATCCGGGATGCGGGCGCTGGCAGTGCTATGCGAAGGTCCACGCCAGGGCGGTGCGTGTCTTTCTCATCTTGCCGATCGTCATGGTCTTGATGCCGCTCACGTTGTTGACGCTCCTCGCGGAGGCATTGCCAGCCACCTGGCTCAGGGTTGTGGCGATCGGGGTGCCCGCGGTAGCCGCTCTGCTGCTCTGTGGCCGCGCGATGTATCGGACCCGTCAGATGCGATTCGGTGCGTTGCGCTGGGTCCTCCTCCCCCTGCTGGCTCTCGCACTTCCGTCCGGGCTCCTGTGGCTGCTTCTCCGGTCCGACTGGGTCACGGAATCACAGTTGGTCGCTATCGGGTGGGTTCTCGTGGCGGCTCTTCCCTTTCACTACATGCTTGGGAAGTACGACAAGCAGCAACCTGGTGTGCAGTAGGTCGGCAGGATACTTTACGCGCTCCTCCTCTTCTTGCCGGTCCTGATCTTCCTGTTCATGGGAGCCAGAACCTGGGACGAGATCGAAAGGAACATCCTCTGGTTGTTCGAGGGGCAACTCATCGTCACGGGGCTCCTGGCATTCGCTCTCTACTTGGCGGGATTAATCTTGGCTGGACTGGCCGGCTCTTCGCTTGTGAAGCACTGGAGGAAGAAGTCGCGATCGCTGGCGCACCGGGCAGCCTGGACCTCACTCGCAACCCTGGGCATCGCTATGCCTGGTCTGTGGATCACGACGCTCCTGCTCGGTTTTGCAGCCCATGTAGCGATCAGTCCGCTTCTGAGCGCGAAACCCCATACTGCCTTTCTGAACCGGGTGTGGCGCATCGACGAGGATCTCCCCCGGCCCGAGTTTGTAGAGGAACTCCTTTATAAAGCGGCGGGCAGTGGCTTCGTGGTCGTGATCGGCACCCTGGCAATCCTGGCCATCGTCGTCGTGTGGACCCTGGGCCCCTCGGTCGCGAGTGAGAATCTCTCTCAGCAGGACGGGGTCGCGAAGAGCTCGAACCGCTCGCAGCGCCTTGGCTCCTGGGTGTCGCGGGCCTATCCGGCGATCGGTCTGACCTTCATGCTCCTCTTCGTCGTGGGGTTCATCGTGATGCCGACGATAAGCCTCCTTGTCGCCTTTCGAGTGCCCGTTCCTGGCCTTGCATCACTCCCCAGTGCTTCGCGAACCCTGCTAGCTGGCACGGCAGGGGCGCTCGCCGCTTCAGCCGTGGGCCTGTGGGCACTCAACACACGGCTCGCAAGAGTGATCGAGCCCCTCAGGCCGTTCATCGATGTGGCCCTGGACACGGACAGCTACTTGTGGCAGTTCCCCCGGGAGGAGACTCCCAAGGCGCTCATAGCCGAGCGGTTCGCCTCGCTCTTGCGGCATCTGAGTCTCTGGCGGGACGACGACGGCCGCGGATACCGAGCGATCGTCTTTGTCGCACACAGTCAAGGCACCGTGTTGACCGCCGATACTCTTGCCTTTCTGTGCCGAGAGGGCAATCCACACCTTCCCCGGGCCAGCGAGTCGACGCCGCCACAACCGGACCTGTATTTCTTCACGATGGGGAGTCCACTCAGGCAGCTCTACTCGCGGACATTTCCTCACCTCTTCTGGTGGGTGCACGGAGAGCCCGTCGAGTGGGCAGGTGAGGTGAAAGAAGCCTCACCGAGCGACAAAGAACCAGCCGCCGATCACGCTATCCCGTGCGACGCGTTCCCGAAGCCCTCGAGGCTCGGGGTGCGCAAGTGGGTCAACGCCTACTACACCGGCGACTACGTTGGTCGGGCCCTGTGGCCGGATCGAACGGGCGGGGTGCCGTTTGAAGCCGGCGTCCGGGAGGACCCTGACCGCATGCGCCGGGAGCGCTGCCTGGGAGCGGGCGCCCACATGCACTACTGGGACGAGGCCGCCGAAGCGGTGGGAGAGGAACTGGATACCCTGATCAACCAAGCCTGAATGGCCGGTCACGGCACATTCGACAGCGCGGGCAGCTCGTACTCGACTTCTTTCCGCAGCACCTCCCCCTCCCTCATCTCGGTCAGCGGATAGGCTGTGCGAAGCCCAACCGGCAACGGCATGTCCCATGGGCGTCCGATGCGATACCACTGTCGCGAGGTGATCACCAGCACCCCTTCCTCCCAGCCCGGCTTTCGCCGTGATGCCTCGCGCGAGCCGGAACCCGCGCGCTCACACCCGCCCGCTCACCAGCGAGTCGACGACGCCCGGATCGGCCAGCGTCGAGATGTCGCCCAGATCGTGGACGTCGCCCTCGGCGATCTTGCGAAGGATCCGGCGCATGATCTTGCCGGACCGTGTCTTTGGCACACCGTCGGTGAACTGGATCTTCTCGGGCGTGGCATGCGGACCGATGTCGCTCCTGACAGCTTTGACGATCTCGCCCTTCATCTCTTCTGTAGCCGTCTCGCCGGTCTTGAGGGTGACGAACGCATAGATCGCGTTGCCCTTGATCTCGTGCGGGTAGCCGACAACGGCTGCCTCCGCGACGGCCGGGTGCCTGCCGATGGCACCCTCGATTTCTGCGGTACCCAGGTTGTGCCCCGAGACGATGATGACATCGTCGACACGCCCCGTGATCCAGTAGTAGCCGTCCTTGTCGCGCAAGCAGCCGTCGCCCGGAAAGTACTTCCCTGGGAATCGCGCGAAATAGGTGTCGAAGAAGCGCTGCTGGTCGCCGTAGATGCCGCGCATCTGGCCAGGCCACGGCTCGAGGATGCAGAGGTTCCCGCGAACGCCGTTCCCCTCGAGCAGGTTGCCCTCATCATCGACCAACGCGGGCTTGATGCCAAAGAGCGGGAAGGTCGCAGAACCGGGCTTCGTCGGCGTCGCGCCTGGCAGCGGCGAGATGAGGATGCCGCCGGTTTCGGTCTGCCACCATGTGTCGACGATCGGGCATCGCCCTTTCCCGATGACCGTGTGATACCAGGTCCACTCGGGCGATTTGATCGGCTCACCGACGGTGCCGAGCAGACGCAGGCTGCTCAGGTCGTGCTGCGCCGGATAGTCATCGCCCTCCTTCATCAGTGCGCGGAGCGCGGTCGGCGCCGTGTAGATGATGTTGACCTTGTGCTTCTCGCAGATCTGCCAGAACCGGCCCCAATCGGGATAGTTCGGCACACCTTCGTACATCATCGTGACGGCGCCGTTGGCGAGCGGGCCGTAGGTGATGTAGCTGTGGCCGGTGACCCACCCGATATCGGCGGTGCACCAGTAGATGTCTCCCGGCTGGTAGTCGAAGACATAGTTGAAGGTGGTCGCGACGTAGGTCATGTACCCACCGGTCGTGTGAAGCACCCCCTTGGGTGTGCCGGTCGATCCCGACGTGTAGAGGATGAAGAGCGGGTCTTCCGCATCCATCGGCTCGGGCGCGCAGGTCGCGTCCGCCGCCGAGAGCGCCTCATGCCACCAGACGTCGCGACCCGCGGCCATCTCGACCGGCGCGTCGGTGCGCTTGACGACCAGGATCTTCTCGATGCTCGGCGTCTGCTCGACCGCCTTGTCGGCGTTCGCCTTCATCGCGATGTTCTGCTTCGCGCCACGCACACCGGTGTTCTGCGTGATGATCGCCTTGCACTGCGAGTCGTTGATCCGGGTCACCAGACTGTCCGCCGTGAAGGCGCCGAACACGATCGAGTGAATCGCGCCGATCCGGGCACAGGCCAGCATCGCGACCACCAACTCCGGGATCATCTGCATGTAGATGCAGACGCGGTCGCCCTTGACAATCCCCAGGTTCTTGAGGGCGTTCGCGGCACGCTGGACCTCGACATGGAGCTCCGTGTAGGTGTAGGTCTTGCTCTCGGCCGGGTCGTTGCCTTCCCAGATCAGCGCGGTATTGCCGCCGCGTCCCGCCTCGACGTGCCGGTCGACGCAGTTGTAGCAGGCGTTGAGCTTCCCGCCGAGATACCACGCGATCTCGGCCTTGTGATAGTCGTACTGCCGAACGGTGTGCCACTTCTCGAACCACGTGATCCGCTCTTCGGCCTCCTTAGCCCAGAAGCCCTCGGGATCGCTAACGGAACTGTCGTACAGCGCGCGATACTCGTCGAGCGACTTGACGCGGGCCCTGGCGGTAAACGCCGGCGGCGGGTCGTACACGGGTGCTTCGTCGAAGGTTTCAGGCTTGTTCGCCACGGTCCATTCCTCCTTGCAAGCCCGCAGCATACCCCAGCAGGGTGCCGGCCCCAAGCCGGGCTCACGGACAACCACCTGCACGACACTTCAGCGGCAGCGAGCCCACGACGTCGAGCTGCTCGAGAAACGACTGGCCCAGACGAGGGCAACCTGCTCTCACGCTCTGCCCCTCGAATACGGATACGCGAAACCGATGGCCGAGCCCTGGTTGTAGTGCACGTTGGGACGCGCAGTGAGCTGCACGTTGCAGTCACGCTCGAACACCAGGACGAAGTCGGAGCCGCCGAACTGGAAGTAGCCGAGCTCTTCACCCTTGTGGAGGGTCCGGCCCTCCTCGGCCGTGATGACCACCGACGACACCTGGGCCATGCCCATCGGGAGACAGGCGACCAGCCCGATCGGCGACTCGACGACGATGAGACCGCGGGTCTGCATGAACTGGTAGCCGGTGTTGTCGAGCGCATTGAGGATCGTCTCTGGCTCTCCATCCAGCGTCCTGGTCGTGACCACGTTCACGTCCAGATACGTCACGCCCTGAATGATCCTGGTCTCGAGGACTTTGCCCTGCACGGGCGTGTGCCACCGGTGGTAGTCGAACGAGTCGAGAAAGCTGTGACAGAAGACGCCCCCCTTGAAGCGGTCCGCATACCTGCTCCCTTCGAGCAGCTCTTCGATGGACCACTGGATGCCCTTGATGTTCAGCTTGTCGGGCTGGACATAGATGTCCGACCTTTCGCTGATCTGCCACCAGTCCACGAACGTACAGTCCGCCTGTGACACGATGACACTGTCGTCACACAGCCCGGCGATGGGTCGCATACCCGGCTTCATGTGGCGGGCGAAGAACTGGTTGAAGGTGAAGTACCCGCTGGGCGACGCCATGTATGCGTCCCAGTCGAAGAGCGGGTCGTTCTTGAAGGACTCGATCTCCTTGGCCGAGGCCGGTGTGTCGAGGTAGTCGCCCCAGGCGACGGCAAACTTCTTGATCCATCGGGACAGGGGGTCAGCCTGGGCGGTCTGTACTTGCCGCCGACTCGCTTCCCCGGCGTGATCGGATTTTGCAGCTTCTTGACGGGATCCTGGTCGAGGAAGAAGTAGAACTCGACGATCTTCTGGTAGACCAGTCGTGTGTCGCCTTTCTGTCTCGGCGCCCAGTGGAGCAGGTCGTCAATCCACCGCATGTAGTCATTCAGATTCCTGATGTCCTTGATGCGTTCGACCCCATGGGACTGCGCGTTCTTGATGGCCTTCTCGAACTTGCCCTTCCATCTGTGGGTCTTGATCAGGCTATTCAGCTCGTTCACTACCTTGTGCCTGTACTTTTCTTCTGGCATGGTTTCCTCCTGAAGCGGCGGGATGCACCAACCCCACGGGCCACGTATCCTGGCGATCTCCTGCATGAGGCCGGCCATTGGGCGGTCACGGCGGCCGCCGCACGCCCGAGACTCACCGGCGACGTGTTCAGTATGGACAATGATGGCGCAGAGATCGCGGTCCTGCTCTGGACCTTCCTTGCGTGCGAACATGCCGGTATTCCACCCGAAGTGGTATTCCATCCATATGGCTACAAAGGCGACAGCGAGTGGCTGATCGAGCAGTTTTCGAGCGGTAACTATATCGGTCTGCCGCTGCTGCAATGGTATGACATGGTGTCAGAGTCTGACGACCCAGAGACCGGCCTTCCCCGCGTCATCCGTTGGGTGCGTGAATGACCTGATCGTGTTCCTCGTGACTCGAGCGCCAGAAACCCGCAACCCGGAGCCGGTCACGGAGTGAGGGCTTCATCGAAGCCCCCGCTCCGTAACGAGATAGGTCGCGAACGTCCCGAGCCAGTGGCCACCCTCGTAGTGCTCACCGGTCACCGCGGCGAGACCGGCTGCGCGGTGCTCGGCCGCGGCGGCGAGCAGGGCCGGTCGGCGCGCGTCGCCGGCCGCGAGCGCGCCAGCGATCCCCTCCAACATCCAGGCGCGGCTGAGATTCAGTCCATCGAGGTGCGCCAGCTTGCCGTCACTCGCATCGATGACGACGGCCGGCTCGATCCAGTTGGACGGGTCACCATCCTCCGGAATATCTGGCAACAGCTCGCGCAACCACAGAGCGAACCGGTCCGCCACGACGACGCGCCGCATCAGGTCCGCTTCGGCCAGGCAGGGGGACAGGAAGTCGTGGCCGGACGGCTCGTAGCTCAACGGACACGCCCGGTCCCCTGAATAGTAGTCCCCGATCCGGCTGTCGATCAGCTCCAGCATCTCGGTGTCGCCGGCAATGTGGGCCCAGTCGAGTATCAACCCGAAGGCGAATGCGGTCTGCGAATGCTCCCCTACCCGAATCGGGTAGGTCAGATTCGGCAGCCATTCCTTGATCTGCAGCGCGGCGGCGTTCTCGAGCGGCACCAGCGCCGCACGCCACCGTCTGGCATCCGGGTCGTCCCACTCACGCAGCTCAGCCGCAAGCTGGAGCAGCCACGCCACGCCGTACGGGCGCTCGAACCCCGAGCGCCCGGGCGCCCGCATGTAGCGGACCTCCTGGGCGATGTTGGACATCGTCAAACTCCGCGACAGTGCTGACCGCGCGAGCCCGGCCGACGGTGACTCGGGAAAGAGTCGCGCGACTCTGGCTAGCAACCAGTGACCGTGGACGGACGAGTGCCAGTCGTAGCAGCCGAAGAACGCCGGTGTCAGCTCGCGTGGCGGCCGCGCGTCCCCGTCGTCGTTGAGCACGTGCGCGATCTTGTTCGGATATTCCTGATGCACGCAGTCGAGCGCGAGCTGGCCGAAGCGATCCGCGAGCGACGTGTCCCCCTGTCCCGCGGCGGCCGGTCCCGCGCTCACGGCCAGCACCGCGGCAATCCGACAGACCCGTCCGATGGCGACACACGCCGAAGCGCGGACAGAGACGGAGCGGGTTGTGGCCATGGCCAACAGGTTACCGGATCGGAGAGCCGACTGGCGTATACTGCGGTGCGATGTTGAAGACCCTGCGCGCGGTTGCCGGAAGTCTTGCCGTCGTGGTGTGCACCGCCATGGCGGCGACAGCGCAGGATTCGGAGACTCTCTATACGTGTGTCGACGCCGCGGCGACCCGGACACTCGAGATCGGCGCCACGGTGTGCGATGCCGCACCAACCGACGCCCTGACCACGCGGATGGAGGCCGACAACCTCCAGCTGCGGACCGGAGGGTTGGTTACCGAAGTCGTCACCGGCGGCGTCGCGCAAGTGGCCGGTCTCGAAGAGGGTGATGTCATCTATCGCGTCGGTGGCGTCGACGTCGACAGCAATGTCAAGGTAGCCGCTCGCCTCAGCCTGATCGAGGAATCCTCCGACACCGTCGTGAACTTCCTGCGTCGCGGACGGCCCTATCGGGTTAAGATTCGACGGCCGTAGGACGAAGGAGACAGGAGACAGGAGGCAGGAGGAAACGGGAGGGGCTGCGCCCCCGTCGAGAACTGCGCACTGATGCTCGCGTCTGATTCGCTACTCCGGGCACCCCGACGTTGGCCCGGAAAGAAGCTGAAGATGGCGAAGCCCTCCGGCTATCTACTGTCTCCTGCCTCCTGCCTCCTGTCTCCTGTCTCCTTAGAGCGCTCCTCACTCCCCCGGCATCGGCAGGTGCACCAGCCAAGCTGTGACGGCCAGCAGCGTCAGTGCGACCAGCAGCTCGGCGGTGCCGGAGCGCCGCAGCTGATCCGCCCCACCGGCCGCTCCAAGCAGAGGCCGCACCCGCTTCCAGTTGTAGGCGCCCAGCCCCGCCGTCACCCCGAACAACCCTGTCTTCAGCAGGAGCACCCGCCCGTAGACCGTCTCCCATAGCTGCGGGATCTCATCCACATAGAGGTATGCCGTCCACACCCCGGTGCCGGCGAGCGTCGCGGCGGCGGTCAACGCCACCGGAGAGAATCGGTCGACCAGCCGTGACACCGCGGCCGCGCCGTCGCCGGCGCCGTGTCGCAGGGACCGCAACCCGGCCGACAGCATCACGAATAACGTGCCGAGCCAGACGCCGGCCGCAAGCAGGTGGCCGATCTGCAAGGCCATGGGGATGAGGGCGCCGCCGGAATAGGCAAGCGCATGACCGGTCATCGGCGCGGTGCCAACTATGGCGACTGCCGCCGCGCCGAGCAGCTGCCAGCCCCACCGCATGCGCGCCGCGACCATCGCAACTGCGGGAGCTCCCACGACGACCGCCGCGCTCTGCCAGATCCACCGGCCACCCCAACGGGTCTGTTCCGCCACCAGACGGAGCAGGTCTCCGGTCACCGGCTCTTCGAGTCCGAACGAGGAGTAGGTCTGCGCGTAGAGTCGGGCAGCGACAGCGACGAACAGCAGGGCGAGCGCCAGACCGGCGTGGCGCGTAAGCCGTCGTTCGAGCTCGCCTGGACCAACGTCGCTCGCTCCAACACGGTCCGCTACCACCCTGAAGGCGCACACGCCGACCAGCCAGACGATGCCCAGATCGGTGAGCCACTTCGCGGCCGACAACAGCACGAGCGCGTAAGTGTCCCCGGCCATCGCGGCAGGGTACCCCGGCACGGCTGTCGTAGGATAGGTGCATGCTCTCGTCTCGGCCGACGGCCGTCGGCATACCGGCTCGGCTGACGATGGCGCTGCTGATAGTCCTGCTTGTTTCTACACGGGCCGCGACCGCACACCCGCTCACGTTCACCGACGCGACCATCGTCTTGCGTCCCGGCGGCACATTCCAGGCCGATCTCATCGTCGACCTCGACGCACTGGCGCTGGGCGCGCCGCAGGATGCCGACGACGCCGGGCTGGTGGCGGCGCTCCGGGCGCTCTCCCCTGATGAGCTCGATGACCGGGTCGATCGATTGCGCCAGCTGTTTCAGCGCCGAGTGCGTTTCCGATTCGATGGCGAGCCGGCGCCGTTCGAGGTCTCCTTCCCCGACCGGGGCACCCCGGCCGCAACCGAATCGGAGATACCGACCCTACTCGGGCTGACGGCGCGGCTGAATGGCCGGGTGCCGGCCGAGGCGACCGAGCTCGAGTTCTTCGCCTCGCGGGCCTTCTCCGAGGTCAACCTCACGATCCGAGACGAGACCCGGAACCTGACGAGCCGGGCGTTGCTCGAGCCGGGCGCCCGCAGCGACCCGTTCCCGCTGGCCGGCGCGGTCGAACCGCCAACGACGCTCTCCATCGGCCTTCAGTATCTGCAGCTCGGATTCGTCCACATCGTCCCCCGCGGCCTCGATCACATTCTGTTCGTCCTGGGGCTCTTCCTTCTCGGAACCAGGCTGCGGCCGCTCGTCTGGCAGGTCACGGCGTTCACCGTGGCGCACGCGGCAACCCTGTCGCTGGCGGTCTTCGACGTCGTGTCGTTGCCGGCCACCCTGGTCGAGCCGTTGATCGCGCTCTCGATTGTCTACGTCGCCGTTGAAAACGTCCTGACCGACAGACTTCATCCGTGGCGGCCTGCGGTCGTCTTCGGGTTCGGACTGCTTCACGGGCTCGGGTTTGCCGGCGTGCTCCAGGAGATCGGGCTGCCCCAGCAGGAGCGGCTGCTGGGCCTGCTGAGCTTCAATGTGGGAATCGAGCTGGGGCAGCTGCTGGTCATCGCCCTGGCGCTGGCCGCCGTCGGGTGGTGCCGCCACCGGGTCTGGTACCGGTCCCGCGTTGGGATCCCGGTCTCGAGCGCCATTGCCGCGGTCGGGCTCTTCTGGACCCTCGAACGAGCGCTCGGGGGCTGAAACGGTGCGGCCGGGCGTGTAGTATAAGTGGTTGTTTCAGTTTCCCTGGTTCGGCGGCAGCACGCCGATCGGAGTCTGCCATGTCAGTGAGGAATGACCGGATGAACACGGCTGCACACGGCTCGAGTGCGGCGATAGCGGCCGCGGCGCTGCTCGTCGCCCTCATGCTGGGGCTGGCGGTTCCAGCCGTGGCCCAGGACTGGCCGAGCTGGCGGGGACGCGGCCAGACGGGAGTCTCGGACGAGACCGGCCTTGTCTCGAGCTGGTCCCCGGACGGCGAGAATCTCATCTGGTCCGACTCCTGGGTTGGACGCTCCACGCCCGCTGTGTTCGATGGACGAGTCTGCTCCAACGGGCGGAGCGGTAGCGGCGTGGACGAGCAAGAGGTGGTCGCCTGCTGGAACGCCGAGACCGGCGACAAGCTGTGGCAACACAGCTTCAACGTTCTCAACACCACCGTCCCGTTCAACCGCGTGGGCTGGGGCAGCGTGACCGGCGACCCGGGCACGGGCTACCTCTATGCGATGAACATCGACGGTCACCTGAACGTGTTCGATCGCGACGGCTCCACCGTCTGGAGCTGGCGGCTGGCCGAAGAGCTGGGCCGCGCCTCGGGGTACGGTGGACGCACGTCGACGCCGCTGGTCGACGAAGATCAGCTGCTACTGAGCATCATCGGCGCCGGCTGGGGCAACATGGGTGGTCCACCCCGACATCGCTACTTCGGGTTCGACAAGCTGACCGGCGAGGTCCGCTGGCACTCGACCCCGGGTGGAACGGTGGCCGACATGAACACGCAGTCGGTCGGTGTGGTCGGCGTCGTCAACGGCCAGCGGCTGTGGATTGACGGCAACGCCGACGGTCACATTTACGCGCTGAAGGCACGCACGGGCGAGAAGGTCTGGGAGTTCCACCTCAGCAAACGCGGTATCAACGTCTCGCCGGTGCTCGACGGCAACACCGTCTACGCGGCCCATAGCGAGGAGAACGTCGACGGCGGCACGATGGGTCGGGTCGTCGCGATAGACGCCACCGGCGCCGGCGACGTCACCGCGACCCACGAGCGCTGGCGGGCCGACGGGATGGCCATCGGGTTCTCGTCGCCGCTCGTCCACGACGGCCGCCTGTATGTCATCGACAACTCGGCCAACCTCTTCGCCCTCGATGCCACGACCGGCGCGGCGCAATGGGACCAGAGCGTCGGCACCGTGGGTAAGGCGTCTCCGGTCTGGGCCGACGGCAAGCTGTTCGTTACCGAGACCAACGGCAACGTCACTATCCTGCAGCCGGGTCCGAACGGCGCGACCGAGCTCGACCACGACGAGTTGCAGGTCGAGGACGGCCGGCACGCCGAGATTTACGGCTCGTTCGCCGTCGGCTATGGACGGCTCTACGTCACCGCCGAGTCCGGCATCTACTGCATCGGGAACCCGGGCGCCCCGTTCACAGCCGGGGGAGGAACGAGCGCAGACGGGGGCGGCGAGCGAGCAGCGAGCGGCACGCCGGCCGTGCTGCAGGTCGTCCCGGCCGAAGTCATCGCAGCGGCGGGCGACACCGTCGAATTCGAGGTGCGAGCCTATGACGCCGGCGGCCGGTTCCTCGGCCTCCGGGACGCCACCTGGTCGCTCGACAGTCTGGCCGGGGGCAGCGTGTCTGCCCAGGGCGTGCTGGCAACCGACGCGCGCGCGGCGAACCAGGCGGGCGCGGTGACGGCCACCGTAGGTGGCCTGAGCGCGGCGGCGCAGGTGCGGGTGTATGCCCCCCTGCCGTGGTCGGAGAACTTCGAAAGCGGCCGCCCGCCCCACTGGATCGGCGGCGGCGGCAGCCTGGCGGTCGAGGACCTGGGCGGCAACCAGGTGTTCCGCAAGGGCGCCTCGCGCACCGGCATTCATCGCCACGCCATCTACATGGGCCCTGCCAGCATGTCCGGCTATACGGTGCAGGTCGACGTGCTGTCGACCCAGCAGGGACGCCGCCGCCCCGACATCGGCTTGATCAACAGCGGGTACACGTTGGACCTGCAGGGCAACCGCCAGAAGATTCAGGTTCAGTCCTGGGCGGCCGAGCTGCGGGTCAAAGAAGAGGTGGACTTCCCCTGGGAACCGGACACCTGGTACCGGCTGAAGCTCCGGGTCGATATCGAAAGCGACCGCGGTGTGGTCCGCGGCAAGGTCTGGCCGCGCGACGACACGGAACCGGCCGACTGGACCATTACCGCCGAGGACCCGCTGCCGAACCGAAGTGGCAGCCCGGGTATCATCGGCTACTCGCCAATCGACATCTACTTCGACAACGTCAGTGTGGTGGAGAATCAATGACTCGACAGCGTGTAACACATTTGTTGCTGGCCTGCCTCGCCGTGGCGGGGTCCGTGAGCACCGCCGGAGCCCAGGAAATCGGGATGTTCGGCAACACGCCGTCGCGCAACATGGTGTCCGGCGAGACTGGTGTCCCCGAGTCCTGGGACCCGTCGAGCGGCACCAACGTTCTCTGGACCCAGCCGGTCGGCTCGCAGGCCTACGGCGGCCCGACGGTGGCCAACGGCAAGGTCTACGTCGGCACCAACAACGAGGGTGTCCGCAACCCGGCCTACGAGGGCGACAAGGGTGTGCTGATGGCGTTCGACGCCGCCAGTGGCGACTTCGCCTGGCAAATGGTGCACGACAAGCTGTCGGCGGGCCGCGTGAACGACTGGCCGTTGCAGGGGGTCTGCTCGACCGCGTTCGCCGAGGGCGACAAGGTCTGGTACGTGTCGAACCAAGCGCACGTCGTTTGTCTGGATGCCAACGGCCTCGCCAACGGCAACGATGGCCCGTTCACCGATGAGACCGGAACCGGCCCGACCGATGGCGACATTCTCTGGTCCTACGACATGATCGGCGAGCTCGACGTCTTTCCCCACAACCTGGCGACCGGTTCTCCCGTCATCGTCGGCGACGTACTCTTCACCGTGACGAGCAACGGCGTGGATGAGGGCCACGTCAACATCCCGTCGCCCTTCTCCCCGCACATCATCGCGCTCGACAAGAACACTGGTGAGCTTCTGTGGGAGAACACCGACGTCGGCGAGGGGGTCCTCCACGGCAGCTGGACCAACGCGGCCCATGCCGAGATCAACGGCCGCGCCCAGGTCATCGTCCCGGGTGGCGACGGCGTCATCTATAGTCTCGATGCCTCAACCGGCGAGGTCATCTGGCAGTTCGACTGCAACCCGAAGGACGCGGAGTGGATTCTGGGTGGCCGTGGCACCCGAAACAACATACTGGCGACGCCGGTCGTCTACGACAACAAGGTTTATATCGGCGTCGGCCAGGACCCGGAGCACGGCGAGGCCCCTGGCCACTTCTACGCCATCGACGCCACCGGCGCCGGCGACGTCACCGACACCCACAAGCTGTGGAGCCGCGACGGCGACGATTTCTACCGCACGATGTCGACGGCCGCCATCGCCGACGGCGTCCTTTACATCTCGAGCCTGTCCGGCTTCCTCCACGCGCTCGACCCGAACACCGGTGAGGAGTTCTGGACCTACGACGCGTTCGCCGCCGTTTGGGGCTCGGCCTTCGTAGTCGACGGCAAGGTCTTCCTCGGGGACGAGGACGGCGACGTCGCGGTGCTCCGCGCGGGCAAGGAAATGGAGCTGCTCGGCGAGATCAACATGGGCGCCTCGGTCTACAGTACGCCGGTCGTACGAGACGGCGTGATGTACATCCTGACGCGCAACCGCCTCTGGGCGATCCAGGACGGTGCCCAGTCGACCCCGATCGGAGAATGAGGGTGGCCGGCGCGCTGCGCACCGGCCACCGGAATGACGGCTTCCGTCCTGGGAGGCGCTGATGCGGTCGATCGCGGTCGTACTGCTGTGGCTCGTTGTCATCGCCGGTGTCTTGGCCGCGCAAGGGCGTGACAGCGACACCCTGAACATCTACGTGGTCGACGTCGAGGGCGGTGAGGCTACACTCTTCGTGGCGCCCTCGGGCGAGTCGATGCTCGTCGACACGGGGTGGCCCGGTTTCGACGGGCGGGACGCCGACCGCATCGCCGCGGTGGCCGAGCAGGCAGGCGTCACGCAGATTGACCGCCTGATCGTCACCCACTTCCACACCGACCACATGGGCGGTGCGATACAGCTGGCGGACAGGCTGCCCGTTCTCAACTTCATCGACCACGGCACCACCGTGGACCAGGGCGAACGTCCCCGGGCCGCGTTCGAGCGTTATGTGGCACTCCGCGACGGCGCCGCCCATCGCACCGTTCGACCCGGCGACCGCGTACCGGTCGACGGACTCGACGTGCGCGTCATCGCATCAGACGGGGACGTGCTGACCGCTCCCCTCACCGGCGCCGGCCAGTCCAATCCGTTCTGCGAGGACTTTGCATTCCACGGCCAGGACATCCTGAGCCGGTATGGCGACGCTGAGGACCAGCAGTCGGTGAGCACGTTCGTCGGCTTCGGTCGATTCCGCACTGTCATCATGGGCGACCTGACCTGGAACAAGGAACACCCGCTGATGTGTCCAGACAACAAGCTCGGCACAGTCGACCTGTATCTCGTGTCCCACCACGGCTCCGACACCTCCGGCTCGGCAGCCCTGGTCCAGGCGCTGCAGCCGAGAGCGGCAGTGATGAACAACGGTCCGCGCAAGGGCGGCGGACCGCAGACATTCGCGATGCTCGACACCGTTGTTGGGCTCGAGGACCTCTGGCAGAACCACTACGCCGTTCCGGTCGGCGATGCCAACCGGCCCGATCGGTTTATCGCGAATCTCCAGGACTTCGCGCCGAACAATGACCCGGCCAATGACAATGATGACGAGGCAATCCACCTGGGCGAGGCCCACTGGATTCACATTGCGGCCCGACGCGACGGCTCGTTCACGGTCACAAACAGCCGCAACAGCTTCAGCCGCAGCTATGGACCGAGGGACTGACCTCGCAGTCAACGTGTGTTGTGTGCGCGCGACGAGGTCAGCGGGCCTGAAGGCCCTTGCTACGAGCCTGGTGCTCCCGACTATTGGCGTGCTTCCGGAATGAGCTCGGCCTCGAGTCGCTCGCCGTCGCGCATGAAGACGACCGAGGCAGGCTCGTCGATCTTGAGCAGATCGAGCGCGAACGTGTAGTCGTAGATGTTGGCGATTGACTGGCCGGCCAGCTCGACGATGATGTCACCTTCCCGAAGACCGGCCGTCTCGGCCGGGCCGCCGCCCATCACTCCGGACAGCAACAGACCATCGACCTCCGAGCCGTAGTCTGGAATGGTGCCGGTGAAGATCCGGATCGCCATCTGCCCGCCCTGCTGGCCGGTCTGCTCGACACGGACGAAGTCGGGCGGCGTCGACTCGCTGACGAGGCGGGCGGCCACCGCGGCGCCGTAGCGGGCGATCCGCTCGAGGTCCGGGTAGTTGACCGTGTCGGCGTCATCGGTCGGACGGTGATAGTCCTCATGGCTGCCGGTGAACAGCGCGAGACTCGGCACCTCGGCCTGATTGAGGCTCATCACGTCGGTCGGCAGATACGGGTCGTTGACCGGCTGCAGGTCGAAGTCGAACGAGGCGTTGACCTCATCCACGAGGTCCGGCCAGATGCTGCTGCTCCCGAGCGCCTGGACGGTCAGCTTGTTGTCACGCATACGGCCGACCATGTCGAAGTTCACGTAGGCCGCGATCTCGTCCACCGGGACCGGCGCGCTGTCGACGAAGTCAGCCGAACCGAGCAGGCCGAGCTCCTCTCCGGACCAGAATGCCAGAATGACGCCGCGCGCCCGTTCCTGCCCGGCCAGCTCGGTGCCCGCCGCCAGGACGGCTGCCACACCAGAGGCGTTGTCGTCGGCGCCGTTGTGGATATCGCCAGATTCGTCCGCCTTGGCAAGCGAGTCGCCGTTATCGCCCCGACCGAGGTGGTCGTAGTGCGCGCCCAGCATCACATACGGCTTCTCGACTGGCTGCCCATTCGTTGGCGGCAGGTAGGCCACGACATTGCGGCCCGTGCGCTGCTCGCGAACAACCTGCGCCTCGAGCGTTGCTTCGGCGGGGATCTCGAACCCGGCGACGTGAGGATTGCCATCGTCGAGCTCGAGCTGCGCCTCCTCCAGGGTCTTGTCGGCCACCCGCTCGAACAAGGCGTCCGCCACCGCCCCACCGATGCTGGCCGCAGCGATACCAGAGTCGGCCACGGCCGTGTCCGCCGTCATCCGGACGAGCGCACCGGCGTTGGGCGAGCGCGGTCCGGTCACGATCAGCAGCCCCGTCGCGCCCCGCTGCCGCGCGGCCATCGCCTTGTAGCGAAGCCCCGAGTAACGGGAAAAAAGCCCGCGCACGTCGCCTTCGCTGTCTTCGGGAAAGTATCGCAGCACCACAGCGATCTTGTCGGTCACATCGATCGTGGCGTAGCTGTCATAGCTGAACCCGTCGGTCTCCGGCACGACGAGCCCGTAGCCGGCAAAGACGAGCGGACCACTCACCTGCCCCGACTCGGAAAACGACAGCGCCCGCACGGACTCGGCATCACTCCATTGCACCGCGTCCTCGCCGTCGATGCGCAGACTCGTTCCGCCATCGCTGGCGCTGCCGGTGTACTCGAACGACAGCCGGAACCCGTTGGCGCCCGGCAATGGCTCGGCGCCAATTGCCTCCAGCTCGGCAATGATGTGGTTGGCTGCCTCCTGGATGCCAGCACTGCCGGTCTGGCGTCCCTCGAGGGCGTCGGAAGCGAGCAGCTCGACGTTGGCCCTGATAGACGACGGCTCCCGCTGAGGTTCGGGTGCCGGCTCTTGTTGCGCCCCGCAGGCGGCGACCAGCGCGAGGGCACACACCGCAGCACAGCGACAAAGATGGCTCGCATGGTAGGTCATAGGGTCACTCTGAAGGGAAGGGGTCCAGGTGTCAACCAGGTCCGAGTATCCTTCGGGCTTCGGGCTTTAGGCGCTTTGGACGCCGGCTGCCACCGACGGCCCGGCGTCACCCGGTAGCAGATCGACCGATCCGCCCGACAGCGCGCTGACCCGCGGACCCGGCAGGACGATGCCGGCAAGATTCAGTGGATCGGCGGCCGGGACCGACACCGGGTGGGCCAACGGCCCCTCCCGCCGAACGACCCGCAGCAGGTCCACCGCTTCCGGGCGGGCAAACTGCTCGCCAACGAATCCCGCGACGAATCGGCCGCCTCGGATCTCGCCTCGAGCCTCCATGCGCCGGAGCACCATCAGCAGCTCCCGCCACCGTGGCGCCAGCGTCTCGCGGGCGAGCAAATCGCGGAACACCACACCCCATCTGTCCAACAGCTGTTCCGCGAACCGGGCGACCGCGGCGTCGTGACGCGATGGTCCCCCGCCGTCGTCGACTGTCTCTTCGGCCGCCTGAGCAAGATCGATCTCTTCGAGCGGCGCCCATCGTCCGGCGGCATGCCGTGGCCGAGCGGCACGCCCGCGACCTTCGCCCCGACGACGCTTCGGGTCGACCAGGGCACGGAGATTGTCGAATCCGTCAGCCGTGACCAGCCCGGCCGCGACCAGCTCCCAGAGCCCGTCTTCAACCTCACTCGGTAGCCGACCGGCCGCCCGCACGATCCCGGCGAGAAAGGAGGCGCCGCGTGTCGTCAGGGCGTCGAGCACTTCCCGGGCCACGTGGGACAGCGCGGCGGCGTCACGACCGATAACCGGCCGAGCGGCACATGCCAGCAACCACTCGGCATCTTCCCGGAGAAACAGCGTGACCGGCGCGACCCGCGTGGGCCGCACCCGCTTCGCCCGTGCGGCGACCGTCCCGGAAGGCTGGCCCTCCCCCACAGAGACCGCTGGCGTCGAACTCGGCGCCATCGAGGCGGGCGACTCGAACGCCGGATGTGGCGACAAGCGTCCCCACATGACCTCCCCGGAGAGACAGAGCCGGTCGAGCATCTCGGGTTCGTATCGCGACATCCGGCGAGCCAGCACGTCCCGCTCCAACCGAGCGCCGGAGATCTCATATCCCTGGAATTGCTTGAGAATCTGCAACAGCCCGTCCGTCCCATGCAGCGTCGTGCCCGGCGCCAGGTGCTGCCAGCGATACAGGAACCGGACGAAGTCGGCCGACGACACCGGCTCGATCTCACGCCGGAGCTGACCCAGCGTCAGCCGGTGGATCCGCGCCAGCACCCGCCGGTTACACCACTCGACTCCGACGACTTCTCCGCCCCCGGCGCCGGTGAACGTTCCGCGTAGCACCTGGCCTTCGCCCTCGAGCCGAGCCAGACCGGCATCGACCTGACCACCCGGCAACGCGAGCCGTGCAGCCAGCGCCGCGGAGGTCTCCGGTCCGGTTGACTCCAGCCACCCGCGCAGCAGCTCCGTCACGGCTGCATCGCGCCCTTCCGGTCGAGGCTGGCCGATCTCGGGCAGCGGTGGCGCCACCGTGGCGCCCGGGTAAAGACACCGAACGAGCTCGAGATGCTCGGTCGGCACCCAGAGCCTCGTGTCGCCGACCACCAGCTCCCCTGCTCGGCGCTCGCCGACGAGCGTCCCGAACCAGACCGTCCATTCCGCAACCGGCGGCAGCGCCACGAGGGTCAGCAACGCATCGTGCAGCTCGTCGGCATCACGAACGACGGGCCAGGACTCGTCTGCCACGGTGGCGATCGCTTTCGCGTCGAGCGCCCCAATCTCGCCGAGGTCTGCCTGGTGCGTGCGTCGCAGCTGCACGGCTCGCGCCCGCCGCTCCTCGAGCGGCGCGTCGTCGAGAAAGGCGTATGGGTTGGCGTTGAGAATTTCGTGACAGAAGGGAGACGGTTCGGCGGTGTCTATTGCGTGAGTCCGGATCTCGCCCCGTTCGATCCCGGCGAGCACCGCCCGCAACCCGTCCAGGTCCATTGCCTCGTGTAGGCAGTCCCGGATCGTCTCGTTGACCAGCGGGTGATCCGGAATGCGGATGTCCCCCGTCAGGTTCTCCTGGCACGCCACCTGGTCCGGAAAGACCGACGCCAGCAGGTCGTCGGACCGCATCCGCTGAATCGGCGGCGGCACCTTGCGGCCGCCGGCAAACCGCAGCACGGCCAACGCGCGCGATGCGTTCCACCGCCAGCGGGCGCCGAACATCGGCGACGGCAGCATCGCCTGGGTCAGCACCGCAGCAACCGTCTCAACGGTGAGAAATTGAAAGATGGCCTCGAGCGGAAAACTGTGCTGCTCGGCGAGTGAAATCACGATGCCGTTGTCGGTCGCCGCCGCCTGCAGCTCGAAGTTGAACGAGCGGCAGAACCGTTTCCGTAGCGCAAGCCCCCATGCGCGGTTGACCCGCGCACCGAACGGCGCATGCACGATCAGCTGCATGCCGCCGGCTTCGTCAAAGAACCGCTCGGCGACCACACACCGTTCGGTCGGCAACGCGCCGAGCGCGGCCACACCGGCCCGCACGTAGGCGACAACCTGCTCGGCGCCCGCCAGGTCCAGACCGCACCCTTCGGTCAACACCTCCAGCGCCCGGGTCTCGCCGTCGATGGACGGCCCGGTCTCGGGGGCCGGCGACAGCGCTTCGGCGATCTCGTCCCGCAGACGCGACACCTCCTCGGACAGCTCGCTGGTCCGTCCGGGTGCCTCACCCCGCCAGAACGGCAGGGACGGCGCCGCACCACGGGCATCCTCGACACGCAACCGGCCCGACTCCACCCGCCGAATCCGCCAGGAGGTCGTGCCGAGCAGAAAGATGTCACCCGACATGCTCTCGACCGCGAAGTCCTCGTCCACCGTTCCAACCGTCGTCTGATCCGGTTCGGCAACCACCAGATAGTTGGCGTTGTCGGGAATCGCGCCGCCGCCAGTAATGGCCGCCAACCGCGCGCCACGGCGCCCGCGAAGTGTGCCATTCACCCGATCGTGGTGCAGATAGGCGCCGCGCCGCCCGCGCGACGTCGTGATGCCGTCGGCCAGCATGTCTACGACCGCGTCGAAAGCGGCGCGCGGCAGCGTCGCATACGGAGCGGCGCGTCGAACCAGGTCGAAGAGATCGTCAACGCGCCAGGTCTCGCAGGCGCACGCCGCAACCAGCTGCTGGGCCAGCACGTCGACCGGCCAGACTGGAATCGCCAGCCGATCGAGGCGACCTTTCCGGATCGCCCGCACCAGCGCGGCGCACTCGACCAGCTCGTCTCGTGTCGTCGCAAAGAGGCGACCGGTGGGCACATGGGGGTCGTCGGGTGTGTCGACCTGGTGGCCCGACCGACCGACCCGCTGCAGAGTCACAGCAATCGACCGGGGCGATCCGATTTGACACACCAGGTCCACCGTGCCGATGTCGATGCCAAGCTCCAGTGACGCGGTGGCGACCACCGCCCGCAGCCGGCCCGCCTTGAGCTGGGACTCCGCGGTCTGGCGTAGGCGCCGCGACAAACTGCCGTGATGGGCCAACACCGCCTCATCACCCAAGCGCTCCGCCAAATGGTGCGCCACCCGCTCGCACAACCGCCGGGTGTTGACGAAGACCAGGGTCGTGCGATGCGCCAGGACCAGCTCGGAGAGCCGGTCGTAGATCTCCACCCACATCTCGTTGGACGCGACGACACCCAGTTCGTCTCTCGGCACCTCGACGGCGAGATCGAGCTGACGCCGATGGCCCGAGTCGATCACCGCAATAGTCGGCTTCAGGCTTCGGGCTTCGGGCTTCAGCGGCTCCTCGGTCCCGCTGCCATGCAGGAAACTCGCAACGTCCTCGATCGGACGGACGGTGGCCGACAGCCCGATACGCTGCGGCCGAGCGCCACCCGCGGTCAACACCAGGTCCTCGAGTCGCGCCAAGGTCAGCGCCAGATGCGATCCTCGCTTGTCGTCCACAAGCGCGTGGATCTCGTCGACGATTACCGTGCTGGTCCGTCGAAGCGCCTCGCGTCCCCGTTCGGCAGTCAGCAGGATGAACAGCGATTCCGGTGTGGTGACCAGGATGTGCGGCGGCCGTCGTATCATCCGCTCGCGCTCCCAGGCAGAGGTATCGCCGGTGCGAACCGCCGTGCGAACCCCGGGATTGGGCAACCCCTGGGAGGCCGCCATCGTCTCGATTTCAGCCAGCGGCGTCTCCAGGTTCTTGCCAATGTCGTTGCTCAGCGCCTTGAGCGGCGACACGTACACGACGTCGATTCGATCGTCGAGACGCCCCTCCAGCCCGACTGCCACCAACCGGTCCAGACAGATGAGAAACGCCGCAAGGGTCTTGCCGGACCCGGTGGGCGCCGACACAAGGACATCTCGCCCGGCCCGGATCCTCGGCCACGCCTCACGCTGCGGCGGGGTGGCTGCGGCGAACCGCCCACGAAACCACTCAGCGATCAGCGGATGAAAATCCTGCATCTGAGTGACGAGGGGTTGAATAGTGGTTACGCGCGTTCCCTGGAGCCAGATTCGTGGCGCCGTCCGGACCGCCGCCGGCGGGGAGCCCGTTCGCCCCGGGGAGCAGGTGGGCGGTCGGAGGCTTCTGGGGGGTGTTGCTGGAAAAATCGGTCGCAGGCTGTGCGGAATCGGTCCGACAGCTGGCGACCGGTCTCACCAGGCACCACGCCAAGCGCGCGGCGCTGTATCTGCGCCCGCTTGACTTCGTCCGTGTCTTCGCGTCGCTTCGCCTCCGTGTCCACGCGCGCACCCATCGTGTTGCTCGCCAACGCGTCGCGGAGCTGCGCCGCGAGAATCTCGGCCGGTGAGTGGCCGCCGGCCGTCGACGACGGGGCATCCTCGAGTAATCCTTCGACACGCTCGCACAACCGTTCCAGCGCGACCCGGTTGCGCTCCGGGTCGAGGTCCGACCCGCTGAACGCCTCCGGATACCGCTCGACCACGCCTGAGAGCGCCGTCTGGAACCGGGCCGTCAAGCTGCGCTCCTGCTGGCGGGGCACAGGTGGCAGCTGACGCCACTCGGCTCTGGCAGCCGAGACCGTCTCGGCGATCTTGTCCGGCAGCTCGGTCCCGGCGTCGCCATGCTCTGGCGTCTCCGACGTCGCCGTGGTCTTGGGCAACAGCGCTTCGAGACGCTCACAAACCGAGGCCCGCGCCGTGATCTTGTCGGCGAACTCGGCATCACTCGCCTCCTGTGCACGCGAGTAGACTCCGTCGCATGCCGCACGGAAGCGGCGCCACAACGCGTCGGACCGGGTACGCCGAACCGGTCCTACCGTTTTCCATTCCACCTGCAGCTGCTTGACGGTCTCCTTCGCGGTTCCGAGATCACTCTCACCTTTGAGCGCCTCGGCCTTCTCGCACAATGCCACTTTCAGCTTTGCGTTCTTCGCCCATACTTGTTTGCGCTCGGCGAGATCGTCGCGTCGCCGGTGAAAAAACCGGCCACACGCAGAGCGAAACCGGTTCCACGCTGCGTGCTCCTGCTTGCGGGTCGCCGCCCCGACCTGCTTCCATAGCGCCTGCAGCTCGGTAATCCGCTGCGCCGTCTTGATCCAGTCGGTCGACTCGGCGAGCCGCTCGGCCTCCTCGCACAGCGCAACCTTCCGCGCGAAATGCTCTTCGCGTAGGGCGTCCTGCTTGGCCAGGTAGGCCTCGGCCCTCGGACGTATCGCGTCATGGGCCGTCTTGAAGCGCTGCCAGAGCTCCTTCCCCTCGCCACGCGGCACATCGCTGGCCTGTCGCCAGGCCGCCATGACCTGCCGGAACTCCTGCGCCACGAGGACTTCGTCGTCGACCGCTCGGAGCGCTTCGAGCCGCTGACAGAGCTTGGCCTGGACTCCGCTGTTCGCCCACTGCTTCCATTCGGCCAGGCCGCGCAGCTCGCGAACCCGACCCGCCAAGACCGTCTGCGCCTCACGTAGACGCTTCGTGAGCCCGTCACGATCCTCCCGGGTCGGCAACCGCCCCAAGTTGCCCGGCAGTGACCGCGCCAAACGCAGCCAGCGCTCGGCGTCGTTGAGCTCGAGATTCTCGTCGACCAGCGCCTGCTCGAGCTCATCGCATCGCCGCTGCTGCTTGGCGAGATTCGCCCGCTCGCGCCGCTTGCGTTCCTCGCCGGCCTCAGCCAGGCGCTTGACCCGGTGGGCTTCGGCCGCCTCGACACGTGGCCCGAGCTCGCCCACTTCGTCCGGCGTCGACACCCGAATCAGTCCTGTCCACTCGGCGTGCGTACCGGTCCAGCGCTTCTTCAGATCGTCGACTTCGTCCGTCTGGCTGATTGTCTCGAGCGCACTGGCCAGTTCGGCGAGACGCGCGATGCGATCGGCGGCGGAGCTCTGCCGCTGGACCTGCGCCTCGACGCGCCCCACAAGCTCCTCGAAGCGTTGAACAATGCTGGCTCCGGGGCTTGGTGCGGGCGCCTCGCCCTCGACTTCCCCGCGTTCGGCATCCGGCACCGCTGGCAGCACCCTCCACTCGGCGCGGGCTCTCGCGACCTCCGCCGTCCGGACTGTCGCGTCGCATGACTCGTCGGCGACCACCGCGGCCAGGCGCTCGCACAGCGCGGTCCGCGCGGCGAGCACCTCGCTGCGTGTCCTGCGGAGGCGATCGGCCTCGCTCCGTGCCAGCTCCAGACGGTCCAGCTGCTCCCGGACCCGCTTGACGGCGCCGGCCCACCGCTTGGTCACAGCGGCGGTCAGGTCGGTCTGTTTCTCTTGCCCAACCCCTGCGCTGTCGCCAGCAGGCGCGGGGGCCACAGTCTCTGTCCCGACGAACGACGACCATTCCCGTTCCGCTTCGGCCAATTCGTCGCTCAGCAGATCCACATCGTCGATGCTCACCAGCGCCTCGACGCTCTCACAGAGCCGCTCTGGTCGCTGGTGCAGCTCCTCGGGCGAGGGCGGCGTTGGTTTCCCATCGAGCGCGGTCAGCGCCGTCTTGGCCCTACGCGCCACCGGCTTGGAGCGGGCCCGCACGGCCATGGTCTCCAACAGGTCGCGATTCTCCGTCCCGCCGACGGCGAGACGCTCGAAGGCAGCCAGTGCCACATCCTTGTGATCGCTCTTCACGGCAACAGCCAGCAGCTCGTCTTGGTCGTCCAGCCGCTCGAGCGCCAAGCGACGCGTAAGCGCGTGCGTGGCCCGGCGGGCCACCACGCTGATCACTTTCTGGGTGTCGAGCCGCTCGAGCGCCGAGACGCTGACGGCCTCGAGCCCGGCCACGCGCGCCACTTCGCCGAGATCGCGCGCCTCGGACAGACCGGCCAGTGCGACCGTGGCGCGCTCGAGGTTGGTGTCGTCGACAGCCATCGCGCGCAGCATCGCGGCCGCTTCAGCTCGCACGTCGTCCACCTGGTCGGTCCGGAGAATCCTTCCCAGCGTCGCCGGATCGGACAGCCGGACCACGGCGGCCGAGCGCACACCGGGGTCGGCATCCTCTGAGGCGATCGCCGCCAACAGCTCCTGGGCATCGTCCTCGAGATCGTCCACCGCGGACGCCCGGACCGACGGGTCCTCATGTTGCCATTCCGGCTGCCCGCGAAATCGGTCGAACACGCTCATGTGATTGGTTTCACCAGATCCGGCTGTGTACGGCGCCGCCGAGTGGATACTGGACAGCCAGACCGCAAATTATGCATACTCGGGGCCTAGGCTGGCGAACGAGCCCTTGCTCAGAAAAAGCGTGGGCACGGCTCCGCGATGCTGACCGGGAATGCGTGGTTCTCCGATTGTTTGGATCAAAGATACCAAATTTTGAACAAGCGATGTGTGATCGCTGGATGGAGGAACCCCGCCATGTCGGTTCGTAAACTGGTCATCCTCGTTACGTGCTGCCTCACCATGGCCGCGACCAGCGAGGATGCCGCCGCCCAGAGCAGCACCAACCCGGTCGTCGCGATCGAGACCAGCCTGGGAACCATCACCGCGGAGCTCGACCGAGCCAACGCGCCGCTTTCGGTCGAGAACTTCCTGCAGTATATCGAGAGCGGACATTACAACGGCACCATCTTCCATCGTGTCATCAAGGGTTTCATGGTCCAGGGTGGGGGCCGGACGGCCGACTTGACGGAAAAGCCGACGCGCCCCCCCATCAAGAACGAAGCGAGAAACGGGCTGACCAACGATCGCGGGACCCTGGCGATGGCTCGGACCCCCGTCGTCGACAGTGCGACCGCCCAGTTTTTCATCAACACCGTCGACAACAATGGGCTCAACAACAGCGGAATCACACCCGATGCCTACGGATACGCGGTGTTTGGCCGCGTCACCGCCGGCTTGGACGTCGTCGACCAGATCGAGGGAGTCGCAACCGGCACCCGTGGGCCACATCAGAACGTGCCAGACACGGCGGTCGAAATCCGCTCGATTACCGTGCAGTAGTGAGCCCGCATCACATCCCTTGCATAGATTAGCAGCACGCCGCACGACTGGGTGTGGCGAACATGGAAAGGAACACGTTGTGTCTCTACGCACACTGACAGTATTGCTGATGTGGACGCTGGTTGGCGTCTTTACCACCCCGGTCTTGGCGCAGGACGCCCCGCCCAATCCCAGGGTGCTCGTGGAGACGAGCGAAGGCGACTTCGAAATGGAGTTGTTCAAGGACAAGGTGCCAGCGACCGTCGTCAATTTCCTGATGTATGTGCAGGCGGGCTACTACGACGGAACCATCTTTCACCGCGTGATCCGCGACGTGATCATACAGGGTGGGGGCTACGTTGCGGAGGGGGACGACGCGATCAACCCGAGGATCGATGGGCTACGCGGACAGATATTGAACGAGGCCTCCAACAGCCTGCAGAACAGTCGAGGCACGGTGGCGATGGCCCGCCTCACAGATCCGAACAGCGCACGCGCGCAATTCTTCATCAACCTCGACAACAACTCCATGTTCAACCACAAGAACAGCACCCCGGATGGGTTCGGGTATGCGGTGTTCGGCCGCGTCACCGAAGGCATGAACGTGGTTCGTGAGATCGGACGGACCCGCACCACGAACAAGAGCAACCAGCGCGACGTGCCCCGCGATACGATCGTCATCCGGTCAATCAGCCAGACCGAAGCGAACTGAGACGGTTCTCTCGAGGAAGTCAGGGCACCCAGATGTCCCCCTGGACCCTGACTCGTTCCCGGTTTCACGACCCAGTGGGAGTATGATGGCGCCGGCGGGCGGGGTCCCGCCCGGCCGCTCCCATGACGCAACCAACCCCCGTGCCGGACGAGCACGCCGGACTCGAACGCCACATCCTGCAGCTGGTCGGTCAACTGGTCGGAGAGCTCAGACCCGGCTCGCCTACCGCCGGTATCGGTCCGGACGACTCACTGGAGCGCGAGCTCGGGATTGGCTCGCTTGAACGCGTCGAGCTGCTCACTCGGATCGAACGCGGGGTCGGCGTGCGACTCGCCGACAGTGTGATGGCGACGGCCGATACCCCGGCCGATCTGGTGCGGGCGGTCGCCGCCTCCGAACCGGCGGTCGCCGAAACACTGCCTGCGGTGCTGGCCCCGGTCGGCGCGGCCACCCCCGCGCCGTCTTCGGCCGCAACCCTGCTCGACGTGCTCCAGTGGCACGCCCAGACCTCCCCTGACCGCACACACGTTTTTCTGCGTCAGGACGATGGCACGGAGCAGCCCATCACGTACGCCCAGCTGTGGCAACGCGCGGTGGCGGTCGCAGCGGCGCTGCGCGCCCGCGGGATCGGGCGACGCGATACCGTCACGATCATGCTCCGCACCGAAGCGGCCTTTTTCCAGGCCTTTTTCGGGACGCTGTTGGCCGGCGCCATCCCGGTACCCATCTACCCGCCATTCCGTGCCGACCGGATCGCCGAATACGCCCAGCGACAGGTAGGCATCCTGTCGAACGCCGGCACCCGGCTGATGATCACGTTCGCCGAGGTGGAACGCCTGGCCGGTTTGCTGCGCGGGCAGATTCCGACGCTGACGGCGGTCACGACTCTGGACGACCTCGCCTCACCGACTGATGACGGCGGACCGCTCCCGGCGAAACCGCCGGTCTGGCTGACGGCCGAGGACCCCGCGCTCATCCAGTACACCTCCGGCAGCACGGGGCAGCCGAAGGGCGTGCTGTTAACCCACGCCAACCTGCTGGCCAACATCCGCGCGATCGGTGACGGCCTCGACATCAGCCGTGACGACATCGGCGTGAGCTGGCTGCCGCTGTATCACGACATGGGGCTGATCGGAGCCTGGCTCGGCACGCTGTACTTCGGAGTCCCGGTCGCCATACTGTCGCCGCTCGCCTTCCTGTCCCGACCCGCGCGTTGGCTGTGGACGATTCACGCGCATCGGGCAACACTGTCGGTCGCCCCGAACTTTGCATTCGATCTGTGTGTCAACAAGGTCAGCGACGCGGAGATCGAGGGGCTCGACCTCAGCTCGCTCCGGGTGGTGCTCAACGGCTCGGAAGCCGTACTGCCGGAAACACTGACCCGATTTGCCGAACGGTTCGCCGCCGCCGGATTCCGTCCCGATGCGATGCGACCGGTCTACGGGTTGGCCGAGTGCTCGGTCGGTCTCGCCGTCACGCCACGCCGGCACCCGGCACGTGTGGACCGGGTCGCACGTGGATTTCAGCTGACGGGACAGGCGGTACCGAGCGATGACACCGACGCCCTTTCCTTCGTCTCGTGCGGGGTTCCGCTACCGCGTCATGAGATCCGGACCGTGGACCCGACCGGCGCGTCGGTCGCCGAACGCATCGAAGGGCGCGTGCAGTTCCGGGGTCCGTCGATGATGGCCGGCTACTACCGCAACGAGGCCGCAACCCGGGCGATCACGACCGACGACGGCTGGATCGATTCGGGCGATCTCGGATATCTGGCAGACGCGGAGCTGTTCCTGACCGGACGCCGCAAGGATGTCGTCATCAAAGGCGGGCGCAACATTTACCCGCACGAGGCCGAGGGTGTCGTCGCAGCGGTCGATGGTGTCCGGAAGGGCTGTATCGCTGTGTTTGGGATCGCCGACGCCGCACTGGGCACCGAGCGGCTCGTCGTGGTGGCCGAGACACGGGAAACAGGCCCAGCCGCGCGTGACCGGCTGCATCAACGCATTCTGGAGGAGGTGTCGGAGGCGCTCGGCGTGCCGCCAGACATAGTGGAGTTGGCGAGACCCGGTGCAGTGCTGAAAACGTCCAGCGGTAAGGTGCGACGCGGCGCAACCCGGGATGCCTTCCTCGCGGGCACCCTCAACCGGGGCGCCGGGTCGATGGCGCGCCAGTGGCTGACGGTCGCCTGGCGCGCAATCGCGGCTCGCATCGGCCGATCGGCTGATCTCTTCCTGCGGGTGGCCTATACCACCTACATCGTCATCCTGCTCTTGGTGTTGGTGCCACCGCTCTGGGGGTTGGTGCGCATGAGCGGCCGCAGGGTCGCGAGAGGGTTGCTCAGCCGGTTCTCGCGTCTGATCGTGGCGGTGTCGGGCTGTCGACTCACGGTCTCTGGGCTCGAGCACCTTCGGGACCTCGGCCCCGCTATCTTCGTGGCCAATCACGCGAGTTACCTCGACGTCCTGGTCATGCTCGCCGTGCTGCCCCGGAACCTCCGATTCGCCGCCAAGGCTCGGCTAGCGACCTACCCAGTACTGGGAACCGTGATTCCCAGGGCGGGCTACATCGCAATCGAGAAAACGAAGCTGACCGAGCAGGTGGAAGGGGCCGACGAGGTGAGCGCGGCGCTGGGCGCCGGCGAATCGATGTTCGTCTTCCCCGAAGGCACGTTCGTGCGATCGCCGGGGCTGCTGCCGTTCCGCCTCGGGGCATTCCGTGCGGCTGCCGAGACCGGGCGCTCGTTGGTGCCGGTGGCCATCAGTGGCACCCGCCACATCTTTCCCGCGGGCACGCTGCTCCTGCGCCCGGGACGGATTACCCTGGCAATTCAACCAGCGCTCGAACCGCGCGACGCCGGGTGGAATGAGGTGGTCCGGCTCCGGGACGAAGCGCGACGCGTGATCGCGCGCAACGCAGGCGAAACCGTATGACTGCCGCTCAGCGCATCGTTCTCAGTTTGGGTATGCTCATCTTCAGCCTTATGGGACTGATGCCGCCCTGGGTGCACGTAAGAGACGGCGACCCGTCGGCGCGCGTGCCGGCCGGCTATGCCTTCATCACCATCGGCGCGCCAATTCGACCCGCCGAGCCTGATGGTCAAGACGACACGCGTCGGCGCGGCCGGTTCAGACGCACCTACCGAGGCGCCCCACTCCAGTCATGGTCGTCCGAGATCGATGCCCCACGCCTGTCACTTCAATGGGGCACGGTGACAGTGGCGACCGGAGGTGTGATCTGGCTGCTAGGCTCCACGCGTCGCCGGCGTCGCGGCGACCGACCCGATGCGGCCCGGACTCACGGCCCATCACATCCCCGATAGTCACTCGCCACCGGGTCCCTGGGCATTTGTTGTTCCGCAGGTCTGAAGACCCGCGGCTACGGCATCTTTTCAGGGCGTGAGCACCATCCGACCCACCGCCCGTCCATCGCGCAGGTCGTTCAGCACCGTCTGCGCGTCAGCGAGCGGTCTGGAACGTGTCGGGATCGCCGCCACCTTGCCGGTTTCGACCAGCTCCATCAACTCGCGCATCTCTTCGAGGCTGCCGACATAGGATCCCTGGATCGTCAAGCTCCGTAGCGGCAGCAGCGGCAGCGCCGCGCGGAGCTGCCCGCCAAACAAGCCCACGATGACAAGCAGACCGCCGGTCCCGAGCGTCCCGAGACCAAGGGTCGCGCTGGTCTCGGCCCCAACGAAATCGATTGCCGCCGGCGCCCCGCCGTCGGTGAGCCGACGTATCTGCTTCGCCGCGTCGTCGTCGCGCGCATCGACCACGGCAGCGCCGGTCTCGGCCGCCGCTTTCAACGTGGCCTCGTCGACATCGACCGCGATGATCGACGCGGTCGTAATCGCCTGTGCCAACCGCAGCGCCGCGAACCCGACGCCGCCCAGACCGATGATGACCAGCGGCCGTCCAGACACCCGGCTCAGCACCTTCCGCACGGCGCCATAAGCGGTCAGCCCCGAGCACCCATACGTGCAAGCCAGTGTGGCGGGTCGGTCGCCAAATTCGAACAGATACCGAGAGTGCGGCACCATGACATGGTCGCTGAATCCTCCATGCCGCGTAACGCCGAGCGCCTGCGGCCGCGGGCACAGATGCTCCTGCCCAGCCGCGCAGGTAGGACAGGCGCCACAACCGATCCAGGGATAGACCACACGACGCGCCCCGACCTCGACGCCACCGGCATCGGGCCCAAGCGCCACCACCGTACCGGCGATCTCGTGGCCGAGCGTCAGCGGCAGCTCGCGCCCCTTGGACAGGTCGAGCTGCATGCCGTCGCCCATGTTGAAGAAACCGTCCCGCAAGTTCAGGTCGCTGTGACACACGCCACACGCTTCAATCTGAACGAGCACTTCGGCGCTGACCGGGTCGGGACGGACGGTCTCGATCTGTTCGAGCGGCTGACCGTAACGCGTGAGCTGGTAGCAGATCATGATGGTCTCTGGTGCCACATGACGGCACCAGCCTTGTTGGCTTCAGGCTTCAGGCGCTCAAACGGGGTCGCCGTACCGTAGATGAAGAAATTGTCGGTTGTCCGCAGGTCGCCGCGCCAGCCAATCAGCTCGAGCCGCGCGGTGAGCCCTTCTGGATCGTTGAACACCTTGACGATCTCGAATGTGCGTCCGTCATTGAGCACTCGTCGCTGGGTTGTCCGACGCAGGTTCGCTCCATGGTTTGGTGCCGACGCGTCCGCATGATGCCGATTGTCGACGAAGAACACCGTTCCATCCGGTGCAAGCGCTGTGCGCAGGCGGTCCCAGAACGCGGCGAACCGCGATGGGGGCACGTGGGAGATCCAGAAACCGAAGAAGACAAAATCGTAGGTCTGGTCCGGCTCCCAGCGAAAGATGTCGCACGGCTGGTACCGCACGTCGACCGACCGGACCCGCGCGCGGTTGAGCGCCAGCACCTCCGGCGACGCATCGATCGCCGTCAGCGTACCGTTGTAGCGCGCGAGCTGCTCGGTCCACAACCCGGTGCCACAGGCCAGCTCGAGCATCCGACCCGACGGCTTCAGCGCGTCGAGCCTGTCGCGCACCAGGCCATACTCCTCGTGCCACAACCGGGTGTGGTCCGGCCCATGGTCGAAGTGCCCGCGTCGGTAGTACCACTCGTCATACTCCGGCGCCCGCTGGCGGTAGTAGCGAATCTGTGCGTCGACGAGTAACTGGTCGCTGTCAGGCATCTGTCTCGTGCGACCCACCGCGTGACGCGTCAGACCCGCACGGGAGCGCCTGCTCGAGGTCCGCCAGCAAGTCTTCGACAACCTCGATACCCACCGACAGCCGCAAGAGATCGTCCGGCACACCGGTTCCGGGACCCTCCACTGGCGCCCTGTGCTCGACGAGACTCTCGACGCCACCGAGTGACGTGGCGTTCTTGAACAACCGAAGACCTGCGGCCACCCGTTTCGCGGCGCCCCCGCCCCCCTCCACACGGAACGACAGCATCATCCCGAATCCACCGGACATCTGGCGCTCGGCAACCGCGTGACCTGGATGGGACGGCAGCCCCGGGTACAGGACCTCGGACACCGCCGGGTGCGTCGTCAGCCATTCGGCGATTCGTTGGGCGCTCGCCGACGAGCGAGGCACACGCAGAAAGAGCGTGCGCATGCCGCGCAGCAGGAGCCAGGCCTCGAACGGACCCAACACCGCACCGCGATAGCCGCGGTCGTGGGTGACGCGTTCCCACAGCTCGTCACGCCGCGCGGTGACCAACGCTCCCGCCAGCACATCGGCGTGCCCATTGAGCTGCTTGGTCGCCGAGTGCATGACGAGGTCGGCCCCATGCTCGATCGGACGACACAGCACCGGGGTGCTCAGGGTGCTGTCGGCCACCACACGGGCGCCGGCGGCGTGGGCCACGGCGGCAGTTGCCGCCAGATCGGTGACCGCGCAGGTCGGGTTGGCCGGGGTCTCGACCCAGACGATCTTGGTCCGACCAGGTCGAAGGACGTCCTCGAGGGCGGTCAGGTCGCCGTTGGGCACAAGATCGAGCACGATGCGCCCGCGACCGGCAAGCTCCTCGAGCCAGCGCTGAATCGTCCAGTACATCTGGCGCGGCGCGACCACGTGGTCGCCGGCGTCGAGGGTCTCGAACACCGTGGTCGCGGCCGCCATCCCCGAACTGAACAGCAGCGCGCCCTCGCCACCCTCAAGCCGAGTCAGCAGCGACTCGACCGGATCGTAGGTAGGATTCTGATCTCGCGTGTAGGTATGCCCGCCCGGGTAGCTGCCGTCCGGTGCCCGCTCGAACGTCGCCGAGGGGTAGACCGCCGGCACGATGGAGCGTGTCGTCGGATCGACCAGACCCAGCGCCTGCGCGGTCATCGTCGCGGGGTGGAACCGTGGTTCGTCAGGCATGGAAAAATCACGCACGCGCCGGACTGATATCCACCTCGATGTCACGCCACTTGCCTTGACGGAACCGTATCACGCTGAGGCCACACCTCGTCGTGTGGCCGATGACGATCGCCAGCCAGATGTTGTGCGCCTCGAGGCCCGAGGTCGCCTGCCAGACGCCGCAGATGCCCAACGGCACGATGACCTGGGAGACGACCGAGATATACAGCGGACTCCGTGTATCGCCCGTGCCTTGCAAACCGCCTGTGTAGGCCAGCGCTACGGTGATGAACAGCCCGGAGACCGCGAGATAGCTCAGCAACTCGACCCCGATGTCGGCGACAATCCCCTCCTGCATGCCGAAAATTGCGAGCAGTGGTCTCGGAATCGCGAAAAACAGCACTCCGACAATGACCGCCACCCCCAGCCCCATCATCGACGCCACGTGCACCGACCGGGCACTCCGATCGGGATGCCCCGCTCCCAGGTTCTGCCCGGCCACCGCGGCCGTGGCCCCCATCAGCCCGACCGACGTCCAGGTGATCAGCGAAAAAAGCTCCGTGTAGCCGACCGCGTAGGCCGCCTGCGCCTCGGCGCTGAAACGCAGCGACCCGATGAACCAGAAAATCAACACGCCGCCGAGGTTCATCGCGACGCCCTGGAACCCGGCCGGCAGCCCAAACCGGAAAAGCGAGCGGATGATGTCCCAGTCGGGCCGGAAGGACATATGCCGCGAAAAATGAATGACAAGTCGGTTGGAGAACAGCAGCCACATGAAGATGATGCCGGTGATCCCGCTCGCGATCGCGGTCCCCATCGCCGCACCACGGGTGCCGAAGGCCGGGATCGGCCCCAGCCCTCGAATCAGCACGATGTTCAGCAGGATGTTCATCGCGGTCATCAGGATGCCGAGCCGCATCGGCGTCTTGGCATCGCCAGCGGCGCGTAGGGCACCGCTGAACATGAAGAACATCAGCATCCCGATACTGAACACGAACATGATCCGGATGTAAGGCAACGCCTCGACCTGCACCTCCGGCTCCGCGTTGATCAGGGTCAGCAGCGTCGGCGCGAACCAGTACCCCAGCGGTGCCATCACACCCACCGCCAGCACGACCGAGACCAGAAAGGCCTGGTAGACCGACCGGTTCACCTTGTCGGCCTCGCCGGCGCCGGCGAATCGCGCCACCAGCACTCCCATCCCGGTGAAGACGGACGCCACGAAAACGATGACCAGGATGAAAATCTGTAGACTCACGCCAATGGCGGCGTTGCCGGTGAACCCGACGAAGTTGCCCACCATCGCCTGATCGATGATGCCCTGGAGACCGCCGATCACGTTCTGCACCATCGTGGGCCAGGCCAGGTGCCACACGGCGCGGCCCAGGGGCCCCTCGACGATCGACCGGTCAAACTCTTTCCTGGAGGGAACGGCGTCGGTCATGTTGACGGATATGCGGACACCGTGGTCAGACGCGGTAGGATAGACACTTCGGACGTGTCGACACTCTATCAGATCGAAGCGCAGGTTCGTGCCGCCCTCGACGACCCCGCACCGCGCGCTGACGTGCACATCGCGCTGGCGCCGCGGCCGCGACGCGGCTGGCAGGCGGGAGTGATTCCCCAAGCGGCGCGCCTCGCCGCAGCACTCGTGCTGCTCTACCCCATCGGGCAACATGTGCACCTGGTGCTGACCCGCCGGGCGGGCACACTCGACCAGCATGCCGGCCAGGTCTCGTTGCCCGGCGGGGCCGTCGACAGCGATGAGACGGTCGAGGCCGCGGCGCTTCGGGAGGCCCGCGAGGAAATCGGCCTCGAGCCCGCTGGCCTGCGGGTGATTGGACGGCTATCGGCGCTCTACATCCCGGTCAGCAACTTCGCGCTCCACCCGGTCGTGGCGGTCTCCGACCGGCGTCCGACCCTGGTGCCGGCGGCGGACGAGGTGGCCCACATCCTCGAGGTGCCGCTGAGCGAACTGCGAGACCCCGCCCGTCTGCGTCATGGACGACGCTGGCGCGGGGATGACGCGATCACCGTGCCCTATTTCGAGCTGCTCGGCGAGCGTGTCTGGGGCGCCACCGCCATGGTACTCGGCGAGCTGCTGCACGTGCTGCCTCCGCTCGAGGAGTCTGAGGTGGTGTCATAGTGCCCCGTCTCAGAAGTTCATTGCCACATTCCCGGGCGGGGCATCCCGCTATGGGCGGCACCGAGCTTCGACTCGGCGGGGTCACAAATACCCAAGTTGCTCCCTCGTCGCGCCTTGCCAGCCAGGCGCCGCACCCGGGACTTTACCAACGAACTTCTAAGGCGGGACACTAGTGGCGAAACGACGTAAGCGCCGCGGTGTACCGCTCTTCGACGGGCTCGATTCGGGCGCAGACACCGTCATCTCCCGACCGGAGCGCGAACCGACGGTCGAGCTGACCGACGCCGCCGAGAGCCGCTATCTGAACTACGCACTCTCGGTCATCACCTCGCGCGCGTTGCCGGACGTGCGCGACGGCTTGAAACCGGTGCAGCGACGAATCCTCTTCACGATGTGGGAACAGCGGATCACCGCCGACGCCAAACCCCGCAAGTCGGCCAAAGTGGTCGGCGACGTCATGGGTGGCTACCACCCGCATGGTGATACCGCGCTCTACGACACGCTGGTGCGTATGGCCCAGCCGTTTGCGTTGCGGTATCCGTTGATCGATGGACACGGCAACTTCGGGTCGCTCGACGGCGACAGCGCCGCCGCCATGCGATACACCGAGTGCCGCCTCGCCCCGCCGAGCGCCGAGCTCCTTGGTGAAATCAACCAGGACACCGTGCATTTCCGACCCAACTACGACGGCACCAAAGTGGAGCCGGTCGTCCTCCCGGCGCGTCTCCCCAACCTGTTGATCAACGGCGCGACCGGCATCGCGGTCGGCATGGCGACCAACATCCCACCCCATCACGTGGGTGAGGTCTGCACGGCGCTGCTAAAGCTGCTCGACAACCCGGAGCTGAGCAGCGAGCGCCTCTGTAGGTATATCAAGGGACCGGAGTTTCCGACCGGCGGCCAGGTCCTGAACACACCGGACGAGCTGAAGCAGCTCTACAAGACCGGCAGTGGGTCCATCCGGCTGCGCGCCACCTGGAAGTCGGGGCCAACGACCCGCGGCAGCAAGACCATTCACGTTACGAGCGTGCCCTACATGGTCAACAAGGCGCAGCTCGTGGAACGGATTGCCGAGGTGATACTGGCCCGCAAGCTGCCGCCGCTCGTCGACGTCAGGGACGAGTCCACCGACGAGGTCCGGATCGCGCTCGAGCTCAAACGGGATGCCGACGAGCGCCTGGTGATGGCGTATCTGTTTCGACACACGCCGTTGCAGACGAACTTCGCCGTCAATCTGACCTGCCTGGTTCCCACGGCGGTACCGGAAGTCGGCCGCCCGGAACGACTCGACCTGCACCAACTCCTATCCTACTTCCTGGGATTCCGGCTCGAGGTCGTGACCCGACGACTGGAGCACGAGCTCGCGGCGCTGCGGCGGCGCATCCACATCTTGGAGGGCTTCGAGACCGTCTTCGACGCGCTGGATGAGGTGCTGCGCATCGTGCGGAAGTCAGACGGAAAGGCCGATGCCGCGGCGAAGATCATGAAGCGTTTTGCGCTCGACGCCGAACAAACCGACGCCATACTCGAGCTGAAGGTCTATCGGCTGGCCAGGCTCGAGATTCTGGTCATTCGCCAGGAGCTGTCGGACAAACGAAAGCGCACCCGGCAGATCGGCGGACTGCTCAAGAACGAGGCGAAGCGCTGGGCGTTGGTGCGGGACGAAATCCGAGAGATCAACAAGACGTATGGTCAGGCCAAGACCGACCCGCGCCGGACCCTCATCGAGAGCGCGGAGGAAGAGGTCGAGTACCGCGCTGACGACTTCATCGTTGCCGAGGACAACATCGTGCTCGTGACGGCGGACGGCTGGGTCAAGCGTCAGAAGGAGGTCCGCGACGTGTCGACGACCCGGCTGCGAGAGGGGGACACGCTGCTGACGGCCCTGGCCGGTAGCACACGCGCCACGGTCGTCTTCTTCAGCAACTCCGGGGTCGCTTACACGGCACGGATAGCCGACGTGCCCGCCACGACCGGGCACGGCGAGCCGATACAGCGTCTCTTCAAGCTCAAAGACGGCGAGCGCATCGTGGCGGCGCTGAGCCTCGACCCGCGCGTCGCACCGAACATCGCGGCCAAACGCGCGGGGGCCACCCCGCCGGTGCACGCGGTCGCCGTCTCCAGCGACGGCTACAGCCTCCGGTTCAGCCTCGAGCCGTTTGTCGAACCGAGCACTCGGTCTGGCCGCCGATTCGCGCGGCCGACCTCCGGCGCCAGGGTGGTCGGAGTCGCCCGCACCACCGGCGCCGAGGTCATAATTGCCGCCACCGCTCAGGCACGTGCGATGCTCTGCGCGGCAAGCGACATCAATTTCCTCTCCGGTCCCGGAAAGGGCGTAATCCTGATCAAGCTGCCACGGGGGGCAGACCGAGTGCTCGGCTTCATCGCATCAACCGGAGACCGCGACCTCCTGACGGTCGAGACCAACCGAGGCGCCAGTCAGACTGTCAGCACGGCAAAATACAGCGTCACCGGTCGCGGTGGCAAGGGCCGGGAGCTGCTGCAGCGCGGGCAGTTCATCCGCGTGATCCGGCCGGCCGTCACCGTGCCCACCCTGGTCGATTGACGGCAATGGCGAAGACCTACACCGCTCAGGACATCACCGTACTCGAGGGGCTCGAACCGGTCCGCCGCCGCCCGGGAATGTACATCGGGGGCGTCGGACCGCCCGGGCTTCATCACCTGGTCTGGGAGATCCTCGACAACGCGGTCGACGAGGCGATGAACGGACATGCCTCGACCATCGGCGTCACGCTCCACGCCGACGGCGCATCGGTGACGATTACCGACGACGGTCGTGGTATCCCCGTCGACACCCACAAGAAGAGCAGGCGGAGCGCACTCGAAGTCATCTTCACGACGCTCCACGCCGGTGGCAAATTCGGGCACCGCACCTACCGGACCGCCGGGGGGCTACACGGGGTCGGCGCCAGCGTGGTCAATGCGCTCTCGAAAGAGCTCGTCGCCACCTCGAAGCGCGACGGCGCGCGGTGGGAGCAGCGCTTCAAACAGGGCAAACCGGTCAGCAAGCTGAGACGCGTTGGCGGGGCGCGGGGTACCGGCACCACGGTGTTCTTCCGCCCTGACGCCACGATTTTCCCGAAGACGACGTTCGATGCCGACCTGATCGCCGAGCGGCTCAATGTCGCAAGCTACCTGCACAAGGGCGTGAAGGTGGTCCTCGAGGACCAGACGGCCAGCCAAACACGCGTCTTCCAGCACGACGAAGGGCTCACCGACTATCTGCGGCAGATTCTCGCCGACCGGAGCGCACGCCCGGTCCATGAGGCGCCGTTCAGCGTCTCGAGGAACCACGAGACCACCAGCTCACGACTCGACCTGGTGCTGCAGTGGACCGAGTCGACCGACGAGCACCTTCGAAGCTACGTCAACGGCATTCCGACCGGATCCGGCGGTACACACGAGAACGGGCTCCGGGCCGGCATCGGCAAGGCGATCCGCAACTTCATCGATACGCACAGCCTGACCCCAAAAGGGGTGACGCTGACCACGGACGACATTCGCGAGGGTGTCACGGGGATCCTCAGCGTCTTCATTCCCGAGCCGCAGTTCCAGGGGCAGACAAAGGACCGGTTGAACAATCCCGAGTTGGCGTCGGTGGTCGACGGTGTCGTGCGGCCGGCGCTCGAGCACTGGCTGAATCACAACATCAGCGTGGCCGAGGCGATTGTGGCGCGGATCATCCTGGCGGCCCGCGCACGCGCAGCCAGCCGCGCCGCCCAGCAGGCGGTATCGCGCAAGAGCGCCACCTCGAACCGACTGAACCTCCCGGGAAAGCTCAGCGACTGCACCGCGCCGGGTGCGGCCGGCAGCGAGCTGTTCATCGTGGAGGGTGACTCGGCCGGCGGCTCGGCCAAGCAAGGCCGCGACCGGGTGCATCAGGCGATTCTGCCGCTCCGCGGTAAGGTGCTCAACGTCGAGAACGCGCCATTCGCCAAAGTGCTCGAGAACAAGGAGCTCTCAGATCTGGTCACGGCGCTGGGCTGCGGACTCGGAAAGAACTTCGAGCTGACGCGACTCCGCTACGACCGGGTCATCATCCTGGCCGACGCCGACGCCGACGGCAACCACATCGCGACGCTGCTGCTCACCTTCCTGTATCGCTATCTCCCCAAGCTCATCACCAACGGCAAGATCTATCTCGCCCAGCCGCCGCTCTACCGGATTGACGCCGGCAAACAGACGTTCTGGGCTCTCGACGACAGCCAGCGTGACGCAACCCTGGCCGAGATCAAACAAGGCAACGGACGGGTAAAGACCGAGGTGACGCGCTTCAAGGGGCTCGGAGAAATGATGCCGAAAATCCTGTGGGAGACGACCCTCAATCCCCGGACGCGCCGTTTGCTACGCGTCGGGATCGCGGATCAGATCCGGACCGACCGGGTCATCGCCGATCTCATGGGGCGGGACGCCTCGGCTCGCTTCCGGTTCATCATGGACCGTGCCGAGGATGCCGAGGCGCTCGATGTCTAGCCACCTCCGGCTAGCGGCCCGAAGGACCACCCGCGACGATACGCGCATCGAGGAACCCGAAGCGACGCTTGACGACGGTCTCCATCAACCGCGCGTCGGCCAGCGACGCATACGGACCGACCCACACCAAGTAGCCGGCGTCCCCCCCCTCGGTCGCAACAACGGCGGCGTCGGCGCCGAGCTCGCTCAGCATGGCCGCGGTCGCGTCGGCCGGTGGACGCGTTTCGAAGATCACGGTGCGGATCGAGTACGACTGCCGCTCACCAGGCCCGGCCCCCGCGGCAAATTCGACCGGCGCCGGCAGAGCGAGCCTGGCTAGCATCGCGGGCGGCGCTGGCACGGCGGGACCCGCCCCAGGCATCCACGGCACCAGCACCGCGAGCGCCGCACCGATCCCGACCCCCGCAACAACCCCGGCGGCCGCCGCCAACCAGCGCTTGGTCTGGGCCGCCACGACGCCGAGCGCAGGGGCCCGACCGGATCCTGGCTGGGGTGACGGAACCTCCGTGTTTCCGGCACGCGTGAACTCCAGCACACCGGCCGCCTTACCAACGAGCGTCTCATCGATCGTGGGACTCAGGGCGGCGAAGCCCGCCTCGAGCGACCGGTCGCAGATGAGGTTGATCTTCCTGGGGATCCCCTCGCTGAACTCGTAGATCAGATCCAACGCCCGCTCGGAGAACATCGTCTCGGCAACGCCACTCGCCAGCTGGACCCTGAAACCGACGTAACGATCGACCTCCTCGCGCGTCAGCGGACGGAGCGTGCACCGCCTGGCAATGCGCTGGTTGAGTTGCCGCATCTCGGGTGTTCCGAGCAGAGCCTGCAACTCCGGCTGGCCGACCAGGAGAATCTGGAGCAGCTTCTGTTGGTCGGTCTCGAGGGCAGTCAGCACCCTCAGCTGTTCGAGCACCGATGGCGCCAGGTCTTGCGCTTCGTCAACCACCGCGAGCGCGCTGGCCCCGACGTGAGCCAGGGACAGGAGGAACCGGTTCAGGGTCTCGACCAGACTCTGCCGGCTGGCGTCCTGGAGCGCACGACTGTCCGACACGACCCCGAAGTCCTGAAGCAGGACTCTCAGCAACTCGTTTTCACTCACAAACGGGTTCAGGACGAGCGCGGTGAAGACATCTCGGTCGACCAACTGGAGCAGCGCGCGGGTCGTGGTGGTCTTGCCAGTCCCGACGTCGCCCGTCAGCAGCAGCATCCCCTCGCGACGCCCGATGCCCCGCTGCAGCTGCTCCAGCGCCTGCTGATGTGAGGCGCTCTTGAAGAGGAACTCCGGGTCCGGCGTGGGGCTGAACGGCCGACGACGAAATCGATAATAGTCTTCGTACACGGATAACTCGTGGAATCAGGAGCCCGGAGACAGGCGCCAGGAAAAACCCGCCCGCCCGCCGAAGCCTCGGCGCCCGTGGGTGGGCTTCGCCACCATCCGATTCAATTCCGGCTTTCGCACCGCGTCACCACCCGCGTGAGAGTAAACACCGACCTTGTTCAACTCGTCTTCCAGCTGGTGGAACCGGGTGCCACAACGCTGATAGCATAAGGGAATGCCCCCGGCGAGGTACAGCGTTTCTTTGGAAGGGGCGATGCTGTTCGCCCGAACGTAAGTCACTCGCGGTTCGCCACCGTTGCATGGGACGGCGGAGCCGCCTCCACGATACCAGGAGTCCTTGGTGATCAAGCGAGTTCTCTTCTTCTGCATGGTCACACTGTGTCTGGCCAGCACAGTAGCCGCGCAGACTCATCTCGGCGCCATCCGCGGGACCCTCAGCTCTGCATCGGGCTCCGGGATCCCAAGGGCACCGTTCACGCTCATCGACGAAACGACCAACCTGACCCGCAGTGGCATTACCGGTTCCGACGGTCGATTCAGCCTGACCCAGCTCGAACCGGGGTCCTACCGCGTCGAAATCGCTGCGCCAGGATACAAGACCACGATCCGCCGGGCGACCCTGCAGGTGAACCAGCAGCTCCAGCTCGACCTGGTGCTGGAGCTGGGAACGCTCACCGAGGAAGTGGTCGTCACGGCGCCAGACCTGACCGTCAACCGCGAACCAAACGGTCTGAGCATCGTTATCGACAACGTGCAGCTGACAAACCTGCCGCTCGATGGCCGAAACTTCCTGGAGCTGTCGTTGTTGGCGCCCGGCGCGGTGCCGGCAGCCCAGGGCTCGGCGGGGTCAGTGCGCGGCGCCTTCACACTCAACGTCAATGGAGCACGCGAGGGGGCCAACGCCTACCTGCTTGACGGCGCCTACAACGTCGATCCGAAGCTGAACACTGTCGCCGTGCGTCCGCCGGTGGACGCCATCGACGAGTTCCGCCTCCTGACAAGCAGCTACGACGCTGCATTTGGCCGCCACGCGGGAGCGCAAGTCAATGTCATTACCAAGTCGGGGTCGAATCAACTCCATGGCACCGTGTATGAGTTCTTCAGAAACGATGCGCTGAATGCCGCCAATTTCTTTGCGCCTCGCAACGAACCGGACCCGACCCTGGAGCGCAACCAGTTTGGGCTGTCCCTCGGCGGTCCCATCGTCACCGACCGGACCTTCTTCTTCGTGGACTACGAGGGCACCCGGCTGACTGAAGGCATTACGCGGGTCACGACCGTCCCGACCCTGGCCGAGCGACAAGGAGATTTTTCGAACAGCCTCTTCCCGGCGCCGGTGATTCCAGGCACCCAGTTTCCATTTCCGAACGACCAGATCCCGGCACCCTTCCAAGACCCGATCGGCGCCGCGATCGCCGCGCTCTATCCCTTGCCAAATCGGGACGCACCGGGCGGCAACTTCGTGTCCTCTCCCGAGTTCACCGACCGCAACGACCAGGTGGACCTGCGGGTGGACCATCGTCTGGGGGCCGGCTCCTCGCTCACGGTGCGTTACAGCCTCAGGGACCGCGAACTGTTCGAGCCGTTTTCTGGCGTCGGCTTCGCCGAGGTGCCAGGCTTCGGCACCAATGTGCCGCAACGCAGCCAGAACCTGCTGACGAGCAACACGCAGGTGCTCTCGCCGTCGTTGGTGAACGACATTCGGGTCAGCTACACGCGGGTCTCGGCCGGCGCGTTCCACGAGAACACGGGCCTGAGCTTGAACGAACAGGTGGGACTGCCCGAGCTGTCGGACAACACGCGCGACTTCGGGCTCAGTTTCATCACGGTGACCGGGTTCTCTCCGCTCGGCGACGAATTCAACAACCCGCAGCAGAGCACGACCAACACCGTGCAGGCGATCGACACGATGACCTACGCCCGGGGTCGCCACCTGTTGAAATTCGGCGCCGACCTCCAGTTCACGCGACAGGATGCGTTTCGCGACGTGCAGTCTCGCGGGTTGCTCACCTTCTCGTCGTTTCCGCCGTTCTTCACCGGAAACGCTCTCGCGGACCTGCTGCTTGGTCTGCCGCTCGTCACCGGCGGGGCGCGACTCGACAACCAGCAGCAGCTCCGCACCGAGAGCTACAATCTCTTCCTGCAGGACAGCGTCCAGATCGGCTCGAACCTGACGGTGTCCGCCGGTCTGCGCTACGAGTTCAGCTCGCCACCGGTCGACGCCGACAACCGGGCGAACGTGTACGACCCGGCCACCCAATCGCTCGTGCCGGTCGGCAGTGCCGGAATCCCCCGTAGCGGCTACGAGGCCGACCGGAACAACGTCGCGCCGCGGATCGGCGCCGCCTGGACGCTGAACGACGCCCGGACGGTGGTGCGCGGAGGCTGGGGCGTCTATTACGACCAGTCGGCGCTGGCGCCAGGAGAGGGGCTCTATTTCAACTCGCCGTTCTTTGACTTCAACCTGTTCTTCCCATTGCCCGGGCTGCCACTGACCCTGGCCGACCCGTTCCCCAGCTTCTTTCCGGTCGCCCTGCCCCCATCGGCGCTGACCTTCCAGCGAGATCTGCAGACCCCGTATCTGCAGCACTGGAACGCCGCAGTACAGCAAGAGTTGGGACCGGGTCGCTCGGTGGAGATTGCCTACGTTGGCTCGCGCGGCCGCAACCTGCTGCGCGGACGCGACATCAATCAGGCCGACGCGGACCCGTCCCCCGTGAACCTGCGACCGGTGCCCCAGTTTGCCGACATCGTGTCGCTGGAATCGACCGGCCGCTCGCGCTATCACGCGCTCCAGTTGAAGGCGGAGCAACGACTGCGGTCGGGGCTCTCGCTGCTGGCCGCCTACACGCTCGGCCAGTCGGAGGACGATGTCTCGGACTTTTTCTCGAGTTCGGGCGACCCGAACTTTCCGCAGGACAGCAACAACCCGGACGCCGAGTTTGGCCGGTCGAACTTCGACGTCCGCCACCGCTTCTCGCTGAGCTTTTCCTATGACCTCCCATTCGGCCGAAACGGGCGGTTCGCCACCGGCGATGGAGGTTTCGCCGCGCTCTTGAGCGACTGGCAGGTGGCCGGCGTGGTCACGCTGCAGAGCGGACGTCCGTTCACGGTCGGACTGCTGCCGGCCATCGACAACAGCAACACCGGACGGGCCGCGCTCGGCTTCGGGTCGAACGACCGACCAAACCAGACCGGCTCCCCGGCACTGAGCGACGCTTCGGTGGAGCGCTGGTTCGACACCGAGGCGTTCGTCTTTCCGGCCTTCGGCAGTTTCGGGAACACCGGACGCAACACGCTCGAGGGTCCTGGATTCGCGAACGTCAATCTCGCGCTGCTGAAGGGCGTGGCCCTCAGCGACGCGGCCCGGGTCCAACTGCGGCTCGAGGCATTCAACCTGTTCAATCGCACAAACCTCGACCTACCCGACGCCTTCCTCGGGTCGCCGACCTTTGGGCAGATCCGCTCGGCGCGGCCGGCCCGCCGGCTGCAGCTGGGGCTGAAACTCATGTTTTAGAGCGAGACGGCTCTCAGGAATTATGACTGCAGCCTCGGGGGAAGCCACGGCGTCTAACATGCAAGACACGGTTGCGCCGGTCGTCGAACAGGACGTGATGACGCCGTTCGACTTTCAGCCTCGCACACGTCTGGTGTACGGGTACGGGGTCGTTGGTCGCCTGGGCGCCCTCGCCGCCGAGTTGGGTTTCAGGCGGCCGCTCCTGGTGGCCGACCTTGGACTGGTCGCCGCCGGGCATGTCGCGCGCGCCGAGCGACACCTGGTCGATGCGGGTCTCAATGTGGCGTATTTCAACGACTTCGACGTCAACCCCGACACGACGATGGTCGATGCTGGCTGCAGCGTGGCACGACGCGACGACATCGACAGCATCATCGGGCTGGGCGGCGGTAGCTCCTTGGACTGCGCCAAAGGCATCAACCTGCTGCTGACCAACGGCGGCCGCATGGAAGACTATCGGGGTTACGGCAAGGCGTCGCGCCCGATGTTACCGATGATCGGTGTCCCGACGACCGCGGGCACCGGCAGCGAGGCCCAGAGCTACGCAGTCATCGCAGACGCCACCACCCACATGAAGATGGCCTGCGGCGACCCGAAGGCCGCGTTCGGTGTAGCAATCCTCGACCCGGAACTGACCCTCTCACAGCCAGCTTCCGTCACCGCGACGTCTGGGTTCGATGCGATCGCGCATGCGGTGGAAAGCGCGGTGACTACCCGCCGAACGGCGATGTCAGACTGCTTCGCGCGCGAAGCATGGCGGCTGTTGAACGGCAGCTTCGAGAGGGTGCTCGACCGGCCCGATGACCTCAACGCCCGTGCTGCCATGCACCTCGGCGCGTTCTACGGCGGGCTGGCAATCGAACAGTCGATGCTTGGCGCAGCGCACGCCTGTGCCAACCCGCTCACGGCGCGTCACCAGATCACGCATGGGGTGGCGTTGGCGATTCTGCTCCCCCACGTCGTGCGCTGGAACAGCGCCGCGGTCGCGCCACTCTACCGACGGTTGCTCCCGCCCACAATCGATGATGATGATGACGATACGGGTGCCGGCGATCCGGGTGAACGCCTGGCCACGCGCCTGCGTGCACTCGCCAGCCATGCCGGTCTGCCGCACCAACTCCGCACGGAGGGTGTCGTCCTGGACGATCTGCCACAGCTGGCCAACGACGCCGCTCAGCAGTGGACCGGCACGTTCAACCCCAGGCCGTTGACCGCAACCGACGCACGAGAGGTTTACCGATGCGCTTTCTGAAGACGACCGTGCCATTGCCGGTGCTCGTGGCAATGCTGCTAGCGGCGCCGGCCACTGGCCAAAATGCGACACCGGACATCGCCACAACCGCCCCAGCGGACGCCTGGCGGCAGTTCCGGGGCAACCCATCGCTGACTGGAGTGTCCGAGGCGATCTTGCCTAAAGAGTTGACTTTGCTATGGACCTACGAGGCCGACGAGGCGATCGACTCGTCGGCGGCGATCGCCGACGGCATGGTATATGTCGGCACCTATGCGGGCACATTGATCGCGCTGGACCTGGAAACAGGCGCAGAGCGCTGGACCTACTCAACTGGCGATCTGGGTATCGGCGAATCGTCGCCGGCAGTGGCCGGCGACCTGGTCTTCATCGGCGATCTGGGTGGCGTCTTCCATGCCGTCGACACCCAGACCGGTGCCGCCCGGTGGACCTTCGAGACGATGGGCGAGATCAAGTCGTCGCCGGTGATTCTCGGCGACCAGGTGCTGATCGGTTCCTATGATGGCTATCTGTATGCGCTGGCGACTGCCGATGGGGCCCTGAAGTGGAAGTACGAGACGCTCAACTACGTGCACGCTACGCCCGCGATTTGGAACGGCGTCGCGTATTTCGGCGGATGTGACGAACTGTTTCACGGGGTCCGCGTCAGCGACGGCACCGAGGTGGTCAGTCTGTCGGCGGGAGCCTACACCGCGGCGTCTCCCGTCATCACCGACGGCAAGGTCTTCTTCGGCACGTTCGACAACGAGGTGCTGGGGCTCGACCTTGCCACACAGGAACCGATCTGGCACTACGAACACCCGCAACGGCACTTCCCGTTCTATTCCTCCGCGCTGGCGGTGGACGGCACGATTGTCATCGGCGGACGCGACAAGATGGTGCACGCCATCGACGAACGGACCGGCGAGGCGCGGTGGACCTTCATGACCCGGGCACGGGTCGATTCGTCGCCCGTGGCGAGCGGTGGCCGCGTCTACGCCGGCTCGAGCGACGGGCGGCTGTACGTGCTCGACCTGGCGACCGGCGAGAAGCTGTGGGAATTCGACACGGCGGCGCCGCTGGTGGCGTCACCGGCGATCGCCGAGGGCCGGCTGGTCATCGGGTCAGAGGACGGCGTGCTGTATTGCTTTGGGTGATCACCCTAAGTGGTCCCGGTCATAAGTACGGTCACGCACCGAGGGCTCGCTGAGTGAGGTCGCGCTCGCTCCGCCCTGCGCGAGGAGGGAGCATACCGGCAGTATTCGACCGACGAGCAACGCCGCGGTGTGGGATGCATCGGCGGCCGAATGCAACCGTATTCATGACCGGGGCCACTAAGCCCCCGAAGGAGACAGGAGAAGGCGGTAGCGCTCGTGTATAGTGAAATCGATGAGTGACACCGGGCGGACCGCGGCGGCCGAGAAGACCGGCGTGGGCAGCCACTTCATCGCCAACTATCCCCCGTTTTCGCTGTGGACACACGAAGCCGTCGAAACCGACGCCAAGCCGGCGCTTGCCCATCGTCCAGCCGACGTCCCGCTCGGGCTGTATCTCCACATCCCGTTCTGTCGTAAGCGCTGTCATTTCTGCTACTACCGTGTCTACACCGACAGGAACGCGAGCGAGGTGGCGGAGTATCTGGATCTCCTGGGCCGCGAATGGGAGCTCTACGCCACGCAGCCGGCAGTTGCCGGCCGGCCGCTGCGGTTCGTCTACTTCGGTGGCGGGACCCCGTCGTTCCTATCAGTGCGCCAGTTGCAGGGTTTGATCGACCGCCTGTCGTGCGTCACTCCGTGGACCGACGCCGATGAAATCACTTTCGAGTGCGAGCCCGGCACCCTGACCGAGCCGAAGTTGGCCGCCATTCGCGAAATGGGCATCACCCGGCTCAGTCTGGGACTCGAACACTTCGACGACCAGGTGCTCGAGTTCAATGGCCGCGCCCACCGCTCGGCCGAAATCTTTCGCGCATACACGTTCGCCCAGTCGCTCGACTTCCCGCAAGTGAACATCGACCTGATCGCCGGCATGCTGGGCGACACCGACGAGAAGTGGCGTGCCGCGGTCGACCAGACGATTGAGCTCAGCCCTGACAGCGTGACGATCTACCAGATGGAGCTGCCGTTCAATACGACGATCAGCAGCGACCTGCTGACCGGCACGGGGCGATTCACCGACACGGTGGCTGACTGGCCGACCAAGCGTCGTTGGGTTCGGGAAGCCTTCGAGACGCTCGAGCAAACCGGCTATACGGTTGTCAGCGCCTACACCGCAGTCAAGGACCCGGCGACCACCCGGTTCGTCTATCGGGACCAGCTCTGGCAGGGCGCGGACCTCGCGGCCCTGGGAGTCGCCTCGTTCGGGCATGTCAACGGCGTCCACATGCAGAACCTCGACACTTGGAGACCGTATGCGGCCGCTGTCCAGCGCGGTGAAATCCCCCTGAACCGCGCCTTTCGGCCGAGCGACGAGGAACGGCTCATCCGGGAGCTCGTGTTGCAGCTCAAACTGGGGTCGGTCCGGCCGGCGTATTTCCAGGGCAAGTACGGCGTCGACGTGCTCGAGCGCTTTGCCGGCGCGTTGGCGTCGCTCCGGGACGACGGCTATCTCATGGCGGCCGACGCCGGTCAGATCGCATTGACCCGCGACGGGTTACTGCAGGTGGACGGCCTCTTGCCCCGGTTCTTCCTACCCGAGCACACCAATCTCAGGTATACCTAAAACCCGACCGCTTCCAGGAGGCAGGAGGCCGGAGACAGGAGAAGCCGGAGGGCTTCGCCGCGTATTGCAGCAACCTGCCCATCGCCCATCCGTACCCGATGGCCAAGTCGACCCGATCCACCCACAAGACACGTGTCCGGCGCCCGACGACGTGCCGGTCCTCGTCACGCGACACGCTCTATCCACTCGATGTCGTGTATCGGCGAGCGGGCGTCGAAATGCCGGCCATGCGGATCGTGGCACCAGACGAGATCCCGCTGCCATATCGCTCGCTGCTGGTGCACGAGACCGACATGACGATCACCCTCGAGCGTCATTTCGGTGGCCCGGTGGCCCTGCGCGCCCTGTCGACCTTTAGGAGCGGCGCCTGGTATTTCCGCCGAGTCCTTCTGGTGCAGGAGTATTCCGGACGTCCGGTCGAGATGGGCGCCATCCGGATAAAGCTGGAGGCGTTCGGCGCCCGGCTGAAGAAAGAAATTCTGCGGAACGAGATACCGCTCGGTCGCATTCTGCGAGACAGCGGCTTCAAGTATGTCAGTCACGCCATGGCCTTCCTCGCCATCATGCCCAACCCGGAGATGATGGGAGTCTTCTGGATGAGGGAGCCGAAGACCTTGTACGGCCGGCGCACGGAGATCGTGCGAGACGGCACGAAGATTTGCGATATTGTCGAGGTGCTGCCGCTCGTGTAGGTTTTCGGGCGGGGCATCCCGTCTGGCTGCGTTGCTTCCTCGGTCACAGCCCGCCTGGCTGCTCCCTCGTTACGCCTGACCAGCCTGGCGCCGCGCTCCGAAAACCGACTTTCGGGGCTTCCAAGCAACGTGCGGTACTCGGCAGGAGGTAGAACAGGAGGAAGCTGGAAGGCTATGCCAGCATTCTTGTCTGAAACATGATGTCTTCTCCCAGCTACGACGCGATTGTCATCGGCGGTGGACCGGCAGGCGCCACCACAGCGACCGTGCTCGCGCAGCACGGGCGGCGGGTGCTGCTCCTGGAGCGCGAGTCGTTTCCCCGGTATCACATCGGCGAGTCGCTGATGCCCTACACGTGGTTTAGCTTCGAGCGGCTGGGGGTGCTCGACTGGCTGAAGCAGTCTGGTAGCCCGATCAAGCACAGCGTCCAGTTTGTCTCGACCAGCGGGAAGATCTCGCAGCCGTTCTATTTTTTCGAGACGATCAAGCACGAGTGCGCCAGCACGTGGCAGATCCTGCGCAGCGACTTCGACAAGATGATGCTGGAGAACGCTGCCGCCAAGGGCGCGGAGGTGCGCCAGGGTGCTACGGTGCGGGATGTGCTGATGGAGGGTGACCGTGTGGTCGGCGTGGAGGCGGACATCGCTGGCAGCGACCGTGAGACGCACCGTGCAAAGGTCGTCGTCGACGCCACCGGTCGCGACACTCTTATGGCCAGCCGGCTCGGATGGAAACGCCGCGATCCTGACCTGAACAAGATCGCTATCTTCACCTATTTTGCAGGCGCGATGCGAGATCCCGGTCTTGACGAAGGCGCCACAACCGTCGCCTACATCCCGGACAAGGGCTGGTTCTGGTATATCCCGCTCGCGAACGACACCATCAGCGTCGGCGTCGTGGCGGAGCACGACTATCTGTATCGCGAGACGCGCGACCCCGAGATGATCTTTCAGCGCGAGGCGAAGGGGTGCCGCTGGATCCGCGAGCATCTGGCACCAGGCACCCACCAGGGGCCGATGCGGGTGACCGGCGAATTCGGCTATCACGCGACCGCCGCAGCCGGAGACGGATTCTGTCTTGTCGGGGACGCCTTCTCGTTTCTCGACCCGGTGTTCTCGTCGGGCGTGTTCCTCGCGCTCAAGAGCGGCGAGCTGGCCGCCGACGCGATTCACGCCGCGCTGGACGACGGTGATGTCACGGCGACGGCGTTCGACGACTACGCCCGCGAGATACGCCACACGCTCGACAGCTTCCGCCAGATTGTCATGGCGTTCTACGACCAGACGTTCAGCTTCGGTGCGTTTATCGGCGCACACCCCGATCTGCAGCCGCTGCTGGTCGACGCGCTGGTCGGCAACGTTTCTGGCGGTCTGCAGCCACTGCTGGACGCGCTCGGAACGTTCTTGCAACGCACGGACCGGCGACCCGCCGATGCGATGAGCCCATGAGGCTCTAAGCAGGGTCCCCGCGCAGCGCCCGCGGGGGGTTCGGGGCGCAGCCCCGTCAGCCGGCCGCGTGACCACCGTCGCCGGCAGGGCGCGCACGGCGCGCCTCGCGGGGGCGGCGTGGGGCGATGGGGCCCCACAAGCCCCCGCGGGGGTTCGGGGCACAGCCCCGTCTGAAAATGACACCACTCACTGAATTCCGGCTCACACGTCGCGTGCAGTTCTACGAGACCGACGCGGCCGGCATCGTACACTTCAGCGTCTTCTTCCGGTATCTGGAGGAAGCGGAGCACGCGATGTGGCGCGCTGCCGGTCTCAGCATCGCGGCCCCGGGTGCCCCCATCGGCTTCCCACGGGTGGCGACGAGCTTCGACTTCCTCAAGCCACTGCGGTTCGAGGACGAATTCGACGTCTGGCTGCGAGTGACCGGCAAGACGCCAAAGACGCTTTCCTACAGTGCAACGGTCGAGAAAGACGGCACGACGGTGGCGCGCGGTAGTCTGACCATCGCCTGCGTGCGCAAGCGCCCCGGTGAGCCGATGCGTGGCACCGAGATCCCGGCCGACATCGCTGACCGATTCGCGGTCGCGCCCGTCAAGCCGAATGGACAGGACGGAGCGGACCACTGATGCCCCCAGCCCCTCCCGAAGCCGAGTGCCAATCGCGCGCGGCCCTTGTCACGCTCCAGCATCAGCGGCTCAGAGCGCTGCTCGCTGACGTCCACGGCCGCAACCGGTTCTACACGCGCAAGCTCGACGACGCCGGCGTGCGACTCGATTCGCTCCGCCTCCCAGACGATTTCAAGACGCTTCCGCTAACCACTAAACATGAGCTGGCTGCTGACCAGGACATCTCGCCGCCATGGGGCACGGTCCACACCGAGCCGCTCGACCGCTACACTCGCTACAACCAGACCTCGTCAACGACTGGGCGGCCGTTGCGCTGGCTCGACACGAACGAAAGCTGGCAGTGGGTGCTCGACTGCTGGCAGGCGGTGTATCGTGCAGCGCGTGTGGTTGCTGCGGACCGCATCTTCTTCCCGTTCGGGTTCGGTCCGTTTCTTGGCTTCTGGTCGGCGTTCGACGCCGGTGCGCAGCTCGGGGCACTGTGCGTGCCCGGGGGCGGCATGTCGAGCCAGACCAGGCTGGGTGTGCTCGAGACGGTGCGACCGACCGTGGTCTGCTGCACCCCGACCTACGCCCTCAGGCTGGTCGAGGTGGCGCACGCCGCCCGAGGATTCGATCTCGCCAGTAGCGGGGTCCGCGTGGTCATTGTGGCCGGCGAGCCCGGTGGGAGCATCCCGGCCACGCGGGAGCGGATCGAGCAGGGTTGGGGCGCGCGGGTCATCGACCATCACGGGCTGACCGAGGTGGGTCCGGTGAGCTTCGAGTGCTGGGAATCGCCCGGTTCGCTGCATCTCAACGAGTGCGAGTTCCTGTGCGAGGTCATCGACCCGATGTCTGGCGACCCGATGCCGGATGGCGAGGCCGGAGAGCTGGTCATCACCAACCTGGGTCGCACCGCCAGCCCGGTCATTCGCTATCGCACTCGGGATGTCATCGTCCTCGGCCGCGAACCCTGCGTGTGCGGCCGCACCCTGGCCCGAGCCGAGGGAGGCATCCTGTCGCGGGCGGACGACATGGTGTGCGTGCGTGGTGTCAATGTCTACCCGACGGCGGTCGAAGCTGTGGTCCGCCGGTTTCCCGAAGTGGCGGAATTTCGTTCGACTGTGTCGACACGCGCGACGCTCGGTTCGCTCAGGGTCGAGATTGAGCTCGAGCCGGACGCACCCGACGACACGGACGTGGCGACGCGGGTGGCCCAGGCGGTGCGCGAGGCGATGGGACTGTCAGTGCCGGTGCAGGTCGTCGAGCCCCTGACGCTGCCCCGTTTCGAGATGAAGGCGCGACGCTTCGTCGTCGCCGATGAACCCGGGAGAGGTCAGGAGTCAGAAGTCAGAAGTCAGAAGGACTAGAGTGGGCGGCCTTCGGCCGCCGACTTCAGGGCCTCGTGCGGGAGAATCCGATGAGCGAGTTCGCACTGACACAGATAAGCAACATCATTCTCGGCACCACGGACCTGGCACGCTCGGTGGCGTTCTATCGAGATACGCTCGGGCTGCCGCTCCTGATCGAAACCGAAGGCTTCGCATTCTTCAACGCCGGCGGCGTGACGCTGTCACTGAGCACCGCGCATGCCGCGCTGGCGGACCCACCGGCCGGCGCGGCCGAGATGGTCTTCGGCGTGCCTGACGTCACGGCGGCGCATGCCGCGCTCAGCGAGCAGGGTGTCGCGTTCATGAACGCGCCCCGCAATGTGACGGGTGACCAGTGGGCCGCCAACTTCCGTGACCCGGATGGACATCTGCTGTCGGTGTTCGGTCCAGAGAAGGCGTAGGTTGCCGGGCGGGGCGCCCGCCTGGACGGCGTTGCTTCCTCGGTCACAGACCGCCAGTCTGCTCCCTCGTCGCGCCTTGCCAGGCAGACGCCCCACTCCGGCAACCGCTCTGGGCTGCCCTTAGGACGCTCGTGTCTCAGTTCAACGTGAGTCACCACCCTTGGAACTGCCGGCTGGCTCGGGCCGGGGGCCCTGGAGTAGTATCAGAGGTTCGATGTGAGCGTTACTCACCGACTCGCGCTACGCGCGGATCGTCTCGAAGGGACAGAGGGAATGCGTCGAGTTGGGTTCTTGGTTGCGTTGATGGTGTCCGCACTTTTCGTCGCCTGTGGCGGCGGGGGCGGCGGGGGCGGCGATGGTGACGACGCGAGCGAGAGTGCGCCGTCGCGAGTGTTCCTGAGCCTCGGGACCGCACCGCCCGGAGGCACATTCTTCGTCTTCGGCAGCGCCCTGGCCGAGACGATGAACGAGTTCGGCGGTGGCTTCGGCTGGAACACCACTGCCGAGGCGACCAGCGGGTCGCAAGAGAACATCAGGCGCCTCGACAGCGGCGAGCTCGACTTCGCTCTTTCGAATGCCGCCATCACGTATTTTGCCGTCCGCGGCACGGAAGGCTGGGAAAAGGCCTACCAGATGCGCACTGTGATGACCCTGGCGCCAAACGTTGCCCTGTGGATCTCCCCGGCCGACTCTGGAGTCGAGACCATGGCCGACCTGCGCGGCCAACGGGTGGGGGTCGGCGTGGCCGGCGCCGGATTCGAATATTTCATCCGTCCGCTCCTCGGAGCCCACGGCATCACCTACGACGACATCACCCCACTGAACGCCACCCAGTCTGGCGCGGTGGACCTGCTGGCCGACGGGTCGGCAGCCGCTGTGTTCGTGGGCGGCGCCATCCCGAACCCCGCCATCACCCAGGCCTCGGCGTCGCAGGAGATCAACTTCATCCCGTTCGACGAAACCGCGAAGCAGCAACTCATCGACGAGTATCTGTTCTTCCGCCCCGCCACGATTCCGGCCGAGACCTATCGCGGCCAGACCGAGCCGTTCAACGGGCTCGATGTCGGATCGATGCACCTGATCACCATGGCCAATGCCGACGAAGAGCTGGTCTACACCGTGACCAAGACACTGTATGAAAATAGCGCGAGCGTCGTCGAGAAGCATGGCGCCGGCCGCGCCATCGTCGCCGCCAACGTCGTGCGCGATAGCGGCACCGAGTTCCATCCGGGCGCCATCCGCTTCTATCAGGAGATCGGGATCTGGCCGTAGGAGAGACGGCCGACGGCCCGGCTGATCTCAGGCAGCTCGTCACCCGCGTGCTGTCGGTTGGGCTGTGCGTGTTCACGCTGCTACAGGTGAACTACCCGATCCTGGCACCACAGCCGCAGCTAGCGGTGTTCGCGCTGCTTGGGCTCGTCATCTGCTTCTTGAACGTCCCGGTTCACCCCAAGCTCGAGAAGAACGCCGTCGCCCGGGCCGCCGACGTCCTGCTGGCGCTGGCGGCCACCGTCTGCTGCGGGTGGATTCTCGTCCAGAACGAGCCGTTCTTCGAAGAGTTCTGGCAGAACGGGTCGACCCTGGGCAACCGCGCCGGGTCCGAGACCTCGACCGACATCACGGTCGGTGTAATCGGGCTGCTGCTGGTCATCGAGGCGGCCAGGCGGTCGCTCGGGCTGGCGCTGCCGATCCTCTCCGGGCTGTTCCTGGTCTACGCCTACATCGGGCCCAGCATGCCCGACTGGTTCTTCCCACACCGTGGCTACTCGATTGAGCGGATCGTGGCGCAGGCGTTTCTGCAGGCTCAGGGCACGTTCGGGGTGGCCCTGGGAGTCATGTTCACCTATGTGTTCCTGTTCGTCATCTTCGGGGCGTTCCTCGGCGCGACCGGCGCGACTCGATTCATCATCGACTTCGCACAGTCGGTCTTCGGCGGCAGCCCGGGCGGACCGGCCAAGGTGGCCGTGCTCAGCAGTGGGCTGATGGGGTCGCTGTCGGGTAGCGCGGTCGCCAACACGGCGACCACCGGCACCTTCACGATTCCGATGATGCGCAGCGCCGGCTTCAAGGCGACCACCGCCGCCGGCATCCAGGCGGCCGCCAGCTCGGGGGGGGCGCTGATGCCACCGGTGATGGGCGCCGGCGCCTACATGATGCTGGAGATCGTCGACCCGCCGGTGACCTATCTGCAGATCATCCGTGCGGCGTTGATCCCGGCGATCCTGTATTACCTCTCGCTGTTCCTGATTACGCACTTCCATGCACGCAGGACGGCCGGCGGCGAGACCAACCAGGCGGACCGCGCCGCCGCGGCGACCGCGGCGTCCCACACGCTGGCCGAGTCGCGCATGGAGGGCATCGTCTTCGCTACCGCGCTCGGGACACTGATTGTGATGCTGATTCTCGGCTACACGCCGTTTCGGGCCGTCAGTGTGTCGCTGCTAGCCATCGTCGTGGTCGGCGCTTTCAACCCGCGCACACGGTTGTCGATCGGCGCGGTGATCAAGGCGTTCGTCAAATCGTCACGCGACGTCATCTCGCTCGTCGCCGCCTCCGCGTCGGTCGGCATCATCATCGGCATCGTCACCCTGACCGGGATAGGCACCCGGCTGCCCGCCGCCATCCTGCCGCTGGCCGAGCAGAGCCTGTTCCTGGCGCTGGTGTTGCTCATGCTGTCGTCGATCGTCCTCGGCATGGGCCTGCCCTCGGCGGTCTGCTACCTGCTGCTGGCCACGCTGATTGGCCCGGTGCTGGGCAACCTGGGTGTCGTGCCGCTGGCGGCGCACCTCTTCATCTTCTACTTCGGCATGATGTCGATGGTGACGCCGCCGGTCGCGCTCGCCGGATACGCCGCCGCATCAATCGCCGGCACCAGTATCATGCCGACCAGCTTCGCGGCGTTCCGCTTCGCGCTGGTTGGTTTCACGCTGCCCTACATCTTCGTCTACCGTCCCGAGCTCCTGATGCTGACCGCGACCGGCGAGACGGCCGGGCCGATGGCCATGCTGGTGCCGGTGGCGATCGGCACATTGGGCGTGGTCTGCTTCGCCTCCGGGATCACCGGACAGCTCCGAAGCGCACTCACCGCCTCATTGCGCATCGCCATGTTCGTTGCCGCGGCGCTCCTGCTCGCGCCGGGGCCCACGGTCTCGATGGCGAGCATGCCGGTTCCGATTCTCGACGCCGCCGGGGTCGTCCTCTTCGGAGCAATCTTCGTGATGAACCGAAGCCAATGAGCAGTATCGTCGAATCTATCGAGGCCGAGTACCGACGCTACAAGGCGCTTGGGGAAGGCGTGTTCGCGCAAGTGGACGATGACGAGCTCAGCGCACCTGGCCCGCGCGACGGCAACTCCATCGCGGTGATCGTCTGGCATGTCGCAGGCAATCTCGCCTCTCGATTTACCGACTTTCTTACCGCTGACGGAGAGAAACCATGGCGGCAGCGCGAGGAAGAGTTCGCCCGACGCACCGTATCCCGCCAGGAGCTGATGACGAAGTGGGAACACGGATGGTCGAGTCTTCTCGACGCACTCTCCGAACTGACGGACGATCACCTGACGCACACCGTCACGATTCGCGAGCAGCCATTGCGGGTTCACGAGGCGCTGCATCGCTCGCTTGCCCACGTGAGCTACCACGTTGGTCAGATCGTCTACCTGGCCAAGTTACACCGCGGAGACGCGTGGAGATCTTTGAGCATTCCGCCCGGCACATCAGCCGTCTACAACGAGAATCCGACGCTCGAGCGTCCGGTCGACCACGCAACGACCTTGAATCGACGGAGCGGTAGAGACTGACGGAGAGAGGATGTCGATTCGCATCGTTCAGCTGGGGAGCCCACGCGCGAAGGGCGAAAGGCACCGTGCTCGGCGAGCTGCTCGCCGAGCACGGTGCGCTCCTGGCGTGACCTGCGCTCCCCGCTGTTGACCTGCTGCCCGCTTCCCAACAGCCCGCGGTGGCGAATAGCCACCGCGGAGCTGCGTATCTGAGGAAGAGGAAGACGCATGATTCAGGTCGAGGAACGAAACGACGTCACACCGCTCTGCCCCCACTGCGGCGAGTCCGTGCGCTCGGTCCATTACCGCCAGCTCGAAGGGTTCTTCGGCCGCCGATACGTGTATTTCTGCGCCGTGTGCCAGAAGGTACTCGGCGTATCCCACCGCAAGGGCTTCTGGATGGGGTAGCAGTAGACAGCCTCGAGCGCTTGGGGAACACTACACGAGAGCCGCTGGAATTCGTCCCGTTGCTGGCGATCCGGCGTGAACCGCAGGCGGAGCCCGCATGACGGCCACTCGACTCGTGTATCTGCTCGCCATCGCGGGCGTGCTGTGCGGCCCGAGGGTGGTCCACACCCAGACCGCCACCCCGACCCAGGCGTTCGAGGCCGGCGAGCTTCCCCCGACGATCCCGATTTTTCCGCTGGATGACGTCATGCTGTTCCCGCACGCGACCCGACCGCTGCATATTTTCGAGCCGCGTTACCGCGACATGGTGACCGACGCCCTGGAGGGCAACCGACTCATCGGGATGGTGCTGCTCGAGCCGGGCCACGAGGCGGAGTACGAGGGCCGACCGCCGATCTTCCCGGTGGGGTGCGCGGGCCTCATCGCCAGCGTCGAGGAGCTGCCGGACGGACGCTTCAACATCGTGCTGCGGGGACTGACCAAGTTTCGCGTCACCGGGGAAGACCAGAGTCGCTCCTACCGGCTGGCTCATGTCGAGGCCATTCGCGAAGAGTTGACCGCCACCGAGCGGGTGGCGCTTGGCGACCTCGAGGAGGACCTGTCGGCGCTGCTGCCGTCCACTCTGCCGGGGCTCCAGATACCGGCCGGGGTGCCGGACGAGGAGCTCGTCAACGGGGTCGCCCAGATCATCAACATCGACCCTCTCGACCGACTGGGACTTCTGGAACAGCCTGGTCCACTGGCCCGCGCACGGGCCCTCATCGACCTGCTGTACATCCGGTCTGTCCTGCCACGCTGAGCGCACCCATTGCTGGACGCCGCCACTCACGCATGCTGGCTTTCCTGAAGACCGTGCTCGTCTACGTGTGGGCGCCCGTCGCCAATCTGCTGTGGTATACGCACACGGTGGTCATGGGCAGCCTGTCGCTGCTCCTGTGGCCGTTCGACCGGACCGGGGAGATGCAGTTCTGGTGCTCGCGATGGTGGTGCCGGCTGGTCGCCTGGTCGATTCTCGCCCGCATCCGCGTACACGGGGTCGAGCATGTCCGTGCCGGTCAGCCTTACGTCTATATGGCGAACCACTCGAGTCTCATCGACACGCCGGCGCTGTTCGCGTATCTGCCCTACCCGTTCCGGATTATGGCCAAGCGCGAGCTGTTCCTCGTGCCGTTCATGGGGTGGCACCTGTGGACCGCCGGCCACTTCCCGATTGACCGCAGGAATGCCCGCAAGACGGTTCGCAGTGTGCGACGGGTAATCGAAGGTGTGCGCGACGGCGCATCGCTTGCCCTGTTCCCCGAGGGCACCCGTACCCCGGACGGGCGTCTGCAAGAGTTCAAGTCGGGCGCCTTCAAGATTGCACTCAAAGCCGGCGTGCCGATCGTGCCGGTGACGATTCGCGGCACGTTCGCGCTGCTGCCAAAGACCACGCTGGCGCCGCGACCGGGACGGGTCGACGTCATCCTGAGCGCACCGATCGACACACGCGACTACGACGAGCGGCGGTTACCCGAGCTGATCGCGCGGACCAAGGGCGTCATCGAGCAGACGTTATCCGGCGGGCCGCCGGACGGCGGCTTATCCACACCCGCGACGCCGTCTGCCTGATCTGCGACGCATGAGACCTATGACCCACATCGCCCTCCTGCGTGGCATCAATGTCGGAGGACAGAATCGTCTGTCAATGGCCGACCTTGTGCGCCTCTTCGATGAGGCGGGCGCGGAGCGGGTCCGAACCTACATTCAGAGCGGGAACGTGGTCTTTGACGCCCCCGCCAACCGCGCCGGTCGAGTGGCAACCACGGTCTCGTCGGCGATCGCGTCGCAAATCGGACTGGAGGTCCCGATCGTGACCAGGACGGCGACCGACCTCTCGCGGATCGTCGGCGCGAGCCCGTTCGCCAAGACCGGCGACGACCCCACGCTGCTGCACGTCGGCTTTCTGGCCGGCCGTCCCGCCGCCGCCGCGAGTGCGGCCCTCGACCCCGACCGATCTCCCCCCGACGAATGTGTCCTGCAGGGTCGCGAGCTGTATCTCCACTGTCCGAATGGTATGGCGCGCACGAAGTTCACGAACGCCTATCTCGACCGGACGCTTGGGACCGTCACCACCATCCGGAACTGGCGCACCACGTTGAAGCTCCTCGAGATGGTCGGCGAGTGATCGCCCAAAGGAAGCCGGGCGCATGATGAGTCGGCTCGACCTCTTCTCTCCCAGGTACGAGATCGCACGGCGGCGTTTCCGCGATGCGGCGAACGAGGCAGGTGCCACACTCGAGCATCATCCAATCGACCCCGGCACGGAGAATGGGGACCTGACCATCGACGTTGCCACGTTAGGTCACGCCAAGCCGCGTTGGGCCGTCGTCGTCACATCTGGTCTTCACGGTGTCGAGGGTTTCTTCGGTTCGGCGATCCAGCTCGCGTGGCTCACGCGCCTGACGAACGGCGGGCCTCCACCGGCTGGCGGCGCCATCGTGCTCATACACGCGGTGAACCCGTACGGCTTCGCGCGCCTCCGCCGAACCAACGAGGACAACGTCGACCTGAATCGGAACTTTCTCGACACCCGTGATTCGTATACCGGCGCCCCAGCCGGCTACGCAGCGCTGGACCTATTTCTCAATCCGGCGTCTCCGCCCTCCCTGCTCGAGCCATTCCGACTCAAGGCGCTCTGGCACATCAAACGAAACGGATTGCCGATGCTGAAGAACACCGTCGCCGGCGGGCAATACCGATTTCCACAGGGGCTGTTCTTCGGTGGACGCGAGCCAGCTTCGTCCACCCGGATCACGCAGCAGCATCTGGCGGGCTGGCTTGGTGGAGCGCCACGGACGGTACACGTCGATCTCCACAGCGGACTGGGTGCGTACGGCCAATATCGGTTGCTCCTCGAGGAGTCAGCAGCCTCACCTCGCGTCGAGTGGTACCGTGACGCGTTCGGGGCCGAGCGCGTCGAGCCCCTCGCGGACGCCAGTGGCACATCCTACACAGCATCGGGTACGCTCGGTGGCTGGGCCGTGACACACCTCACCGGGACACGACATCGTTTCGTGAACGCAGAGTTCGGCACCTACCCGATCCTCCGGGTACTTGGCGCCCTGCGCGCCGAGAACCGCGCGCATTTCTTCGGTCGACCGGACACCGGCGCTACCCGGCGAGCGAAGTCCGAATTGCTGGAGTGCTTCTGTCCGCACGACGGTCGCTGGAGGCAGCTGGTCGTCGAGCAGGGCCTGGCAATCATCGATCGGGCCGTGCGCGCGCTGAGTAAGGAACAGTCTGCCAAGCTAGACTCTGCAACTGACGAGAACAAGTCAAGAATCGACAGGTGACACCATGCGGTCAGAAGCGCGAACGGTACGAGAGTATCTGTCGGCCCTGCCGGTGGATCGGCGCAAAGCGATCACGGCAGTCCGGAAAATCATCCGGGCCAACTTGCCAGATGGCTACGAAGAGGCGATGAACTGGGGGATGATCACCTACCAGGTCCCGCTGGCGACCTATCCTGACACCTACAACGGGCAGCCGCTGATGTACGCGGCGCTGGCGTCACAGAAGAACCACATGGCGGTCTACCTGACCGGCATCTACACGTCGCAGCATACGCGCGACGGCTTCGAGGCTGCGTACCGGGCAACAGGCAAGCGGTTCGACGTCGGCCAGTCGTGTGTCCGCTTCAAGACGCTGGACGATCTGCCGCTGCCGCTCATCGGGGAAACGATTAAGTCGCTGCCGGTCAGCGAGCTCGTAGAGGCGGTGCGGCAGGCCACCTCTGGCCGCAAGCCACGCGCAAAGACAAGAAGGACAAAGACGACCGCAACCAAGACCAGGTCTCGTCGGGGCGCCAAGAAGCGGTAGTTTGGGCCGCCACGGGTCCGCCGTGGGTTGCCAATCGGCCGGGCAATGAGTAGCCTGTTACCGTTCGGATCGCGACACAATCCGGCGGAGCCACGGTTCTGTTCGAGAAGGAGTGTTCATGCGCACGCTGCTGACAGCCATGTTTCTGGCGCTGGTTGGGATCGGGTCGCTGACGACCGCGCAGACCCAGAAGCCAGTCGTCGAGGTCTACAAGTCACCCACTTGAGGGTGTTGCGGGGGATGGGTCTCACATCTCCGCGAGAATGGTTTCACGGTGCGGACGACCAACGTCGCTGACGTCAGCCCGCTCAAAGCCGAGCACGGCGTGCCGGGGCGAGTCACCTCCTGCCACACGGCCGTGGTCGATGGCTACGTCGTCGAGGGGCACGTTCCCGCCGAGGACATCGAGCGGTTGCTCGACGAGCGGCCGGATATCGCGGGAATCTCGGTTCCCGGCATGCCGGTCGGCGCGCCCGGCATGGAGGGGCCGAATCCGAAGGGGTTCGCCGTCATCTCGTTCGACGACGACGGCGAGCTGGCGGTGTTCTCCGAGCACAAACCCTGACACGACGCGAGTGCCCATGCTCCGGACCCCGCCGCGCGTCGGTGGCGTCCGGAGCCGCCTCGTCTCGGCAGGCGACCCGCGCCATGCCTCGCTTTCGGCACGCCTTGCCACAGCTCGACGGCCGCCTCTTCCTGGCCGACGGCGGCATGGAAACCACGCTTATCTTTCTCGACGGGCTCGACCTACCGGATTTCGCCGCCTTCGACCTGCTGCGTCGAACAGGCGGCCGAGCAGTGCTCGAACGCTACATCCGCCCGTATGCCGAGCTGGCCCGGCGCTTGGGCACTGGTTTCATCCTCGACAGCGCGACCTGGCGGGCCAGTGCGGATTGGGGCACGCGACTGGGCTACACCCCGAAAACGCTGGCCGACGCGAATCGTGAGGCGATCGCGATGCTCGAACCGCTCAGGGAGGAGTTCCAGACACCACAGACTCCGGTGGTCCTCAACGGATGCGTCTGGCCACGCGGCGACGACTACAGCGCCGACCGACTGCTGTCGGTGACCGAATCTGAGAGTTATCACCGCGAGCAGATAGACACGTTTGTCGGCACCGAGGCCGACATGGTGAGCGCGATCACCATGAACTACGTCGAGGAGGCGATCGGTATCACTCAGGCCGCCCGCCAGGCCGCCATGCCAGTCGTGATCTTCTTCACGGTGGAGACCGACGGCCGCCTGCCAACCGGACAGACCCTTCAGGCCGCAGTCGACCAGGTCGACGCTGCAACCGACGCCTATCCGGCCTACTTCATGATCAACTGCACTCATCCCACCCACTTCGACCAGGTGCTGGAGACCCGGGCTCCGTGGCTCGACCGTCTGGGTGGTCTGCGCGCCAACGCCTCACGAAAGAGTCACGCGGAGCTCGACGAGTCGACCGACCTCGACGACGGCGACCCGTCCGAGCTCGGCCGACAATACGCCGCGATCAAGCAACGGGCACCTCGCCTGAACGTGCTGGGCGGCTGCTGCGGAACCGACCACCGCCACATCGAGCAGATTGCCGCAACCTGCGGTCCGCTGTTTCCGCAAGCAGACTGACCCACCAGACACCCGGTTTTCACCGACCCCGCAGTTCGACCCGGAGCACCCGCTGCTCGAATGCGGCATATCGGCGCCGAAGTCGTACGCTGGAGATACCCCGACAACAGCTACAATGATGCGCCACGGGAACCGACCGCGGGACGTGTTGTTGACAGCCCGGTCGGCTACCATGACAGCACCAAAGACAATGGCGGCAGCCATGAAGGAGCGTACGATGACATCCAGCAGGCGTTATCTCGTCGTTTTCGGTGTCGCGGTCTTCGTCGCCGGCTTCACCGCCGGCACCATATGGCAACCCGATACCGGCGTCCAGGCGCAAGGCAGCGGCAAGGTCTTCGAGCTGCGGACCTACACGACAGCCGAAGGCAAGTTGCCCAACCTGCAGGCCCGGTTCCGCGACCACACGATGCGTATCTTCGATCGGCACAACATGGAGAGCGTCGGCTACTGGGTACCCCAGGAGCTGCCGAACACGCTGATCTACATCATCTCGCACGACAGCCGGCAGGCGGCTCAGGAGAACTGGCAGGGCTTCCGTGACGACTCTGAATGGCCCGGCGTGGCCGAGGCCTCAGGGGTGGGACGCGTCAACGTCGAGTCGGTGTTCATGGAAGCAGCCGACTATTCGCCGCTCAAGTAGCCCAGTGACACCAGCGGAATAAGGAGAAGCGATGCGCGCCACACACATATCCCTCACCGTCGCCGTCTGCGCACTGCTGGCCCTCGGCACCGTCTCGGACGCCGAGGCCCAGCGGATGTACAACACCGCGAAACAGAAGCTAATGTCGGGCCAGCAGATCGTCGGCGGCACCGTCGACACCCCAGACCCCCAGATCTACTGTGCGATGGCCAATGCCGGATTCGACTTCATCTGGATCGAGATGCAGCACAGCCCGCTGAGCTTCCAGGAAGTCGCCCGCATGATCTGGGCGTGCAAGGATGCGCCGGCCATTCCGTTCATCCGGATCCCGGACGCGACCGAGGGTGACATCCAGAAAGCAACCGACATTGGCGCTCTCGGCATCATCGTGCCAATGGTCATCACTCCGGAGGAGATGGAGAACGCCGTCCAGTGGGCGAAATACCCGCCCATGGGCATCCGGAGCCAGGGAGGCGGACAGTATCGCGCGCTCTGGGGCAACGACTACCGCCAGACCGCGAATGACAACATCATGATCGTCGCGATGATCGAGCAGCCGGACGGTGTTGCGCGGGCGGGCGACATCGCCGGTGTCCCTGGCGTCGACGCCATCTTCGTCGCCAGCAGCGACCTCGGCAGCTTCTCTGGCAAACGCCAGGGCGACCCCGAATATGAGGCGCTGGTCACGACGATCCACGACGACACGCTGAGCGCCGGAAAGATCCTGGGCGGCCCCTCGGCCTGGCGCGACCGGGACGATTTCCTGTTCTTCCAGGGTCCCGGCACGACGTCTCTCATCCGTAGCGGGGCGCGCGCGGCGCTCGAGACCCAGTCCAACGTCGCGGAGATCGAGGGCACTGCTCCTCGGCGGTAGCAGGCCCAGCGATAGGGAACGCACCAGCCCCCCCCGCTCTCAAGGGAGGGAGCCGGGCTCCGGTGTCGGGCGGGGCCAACCTACGCGGTCATCCCGCCGGATGACGAGATTACCTGATGTCAGAACAGAACAAGGCGTTGGTGCGGAGATTCCTCGAAGAGGTGTTCAACAACGCCCGCCCGGAGGTGATCCCTGAGCTGATCGCCGACGACTACGTCGACCACGGCGCATCCCCCGGTCAGGCGGCTGGCGCTGAAGGCGCCCGCCAGATCTACGACGTGTTCCGCGCGGCATTTCCCGATCTGCGAGTGGAGATTCACGACCTGGTGGCCGAGAACGACCTCGTGGCCGTTCGGGCCACGTTCTCCGGGACCAGCCAAGGGCCGCTGATGGGGGCGCCGCCAACAGGCAAGCCGGTCGAGCTCGCGTCGATGGTCTTCATCCGCATCCGCGACGGACGACTGGTGGAACGATGGGAACAGGCGGACATGATGGGCCTCATGCTGCAGCTCGGTGTCCTCGCACAATCGGGTGAGAGCGGAGGAGACACATGAGCGGTCAGCAGGGATACGTCGTTGTCTCGACCGTGCAGGGCCAATTCGTCGAGGCGCAAATCAAGGCATTTCTGGAGGCCCACGACGTACCCTGCCAGCTCCGAGGCGAGTCGCTGCGCCTCACCCACGCCATCTCGATCGACGGCATCGGCGCCGCCGAGGTGCTCGTGCCGGCCGAACTGGCCGACAAGGCCCGCGACCTGCTCGCCCGCGCCGAACGCGGTGAGCTCGCCATCGACGAGGTCCCGGGCGAGCGCTACACGGACGAGTAGCGCGGGTAGCCGGCGTCAGAGCGCAAGTCCGGGTTTCCACGAACGTCGCCATCTGACGCAAGCCGTGAAGGGGCGCTTTTCCCAGCAGTCTGTTCGGTCCCAGTCGCCGTGACGCGCGGTGACGCTTCACTCCACCCACTGGCCCCATGAACGAAACAGTCCAGGTCATTCCGCTCAGCCGACTCGCCCTGGCGTTGATCCCGGTGTGCGTCGTCCTGACGATCATTCACCGGTGGTCGCTGGGCACCAGAGCCGGTCTCGTCGCAGTTCTCCGGATGGTCACACAGCTGCTGCTGGTGGGCTACGTGCTGACCTTCGTCTTCGGGTCGAATAGCGTCGCGGTGGTGCTGTCGGTCGTGAGCGTCATGCTGGCAGCCGCCGGCTGGATCGCACTCCGACCACTCGGCGACGAACGCGGCGCCGAGTATCCCAAGGTCCTGGTCGCGATCGGCGTCGGCGCGCTGACAGTGCTCCTCACGGCGACCCAGGGAGTCCTCACCCTCAGCCCCTGGCACGATGTCAGCGTCGTCATCCCGTTAGCCGGCATCGTGCTCGCCAACTCGATGAACACCGTCAGTCTGGCGGCGGAGCGATTTCGGGCGGAGCGCCAACGCGGCGCCGGATATCTCGACGCGCGTCACATCGCGATGAGCACTGCGTTGATCCCGATGACGAACTCGCTCCTGGCGGTCGGCCTGGTCTCGCTCCCCGGCATGATGACCGGTCAGATCCTGTCGGGTGTGGCGCCGCTCATCGCCGTCCGGTATCAGATCCTGGTGATGTGCATGATCTTCGGGTCGGCCGGACTGGCCACCAGCTGCTATCTGGTGCTGCAACGGCCTGCAGACGGAGCCACCACCCCGTAATCGAGCAGCTCATCAAGGGTCATGCCCAGCGCCGACCTGTCTTCGAGCGAGGCTCGCCGTGTGGCTCTGGCGGCGCAGGGGTTCGACCGTCCGCGCCCTCATGGCCGGGTCGACGTCCGTCATCTGCGGCGGGTCATCCATCAGCTTGGACTGCTCCAGATCGACTACGTCAACGTCCTGGTACCGGCGCAGTACCAGGTGCCGTTCTCTCGCGTCGGGCCGTATGACCGAACGCGCCTCGACGAACTGGTCTATCGCCGGCGCGAGTTCACCGAACACTGGGCCCACGAGGCATCGATCGTGCCGATGGCCGCCTACCCGCTGCTGCGCTACCGGCGGCTCTCGCACCGTGCGCGCCCGCACGGTTTCGACCGCTTCCTGTCGCGCGACCCGGGCTACGCGCGTCTCGTGCTGCGTGAAGTCCGCGCGCGCGGTCCACTCGCCGCCGCGGCGCTGCCGTCTCCCCAGGGAGGTAACCGGCGGATGCCGGGCGCCTGGCTGGGGACCGTGCCGCGCGCGGTGCTCGAGGCGCATTTCGGTCGTGGCACGCTGGCGATCGCCGACCGGCGACCAGACTTCAGCCGCGTCTATGACCTGAGCGAACGGGTTATCCCCCCCGAGCGCCGACGCACCCGGATCCCGAACGCCGAGGCCCATCGGACGCTGCTGCGGCTCGCCGCACGAGCGCACGGCGTGGCGACCGCCGGCGACCTCGCCGACTACTACCGGATGCCGCTTGGCCTGGCGCGTCCACGGCTGGGGGAGCTGGTGGCGGCCGCGGAGCTACGTGAGGTCAGGGTCGAGGGCTGGGCCGAACCAGGATACCTCGACCCCGCCGCACGCCGTCCGCGGCGGATCGAGGCAGCGGCGCTGCTCTCCCCGTTCGACCCGGTGGTCTGGCACCGCCCACGCGCGGCGCGTCTGTTCGGCTTCGACTACCGGACAGAAACCTTCGTGCCGGCGCCGAAGCGAAAATGGGGATACTACGTGCTACCGTTCCTGCTCGGGGACAACATCGTCGCCCGGGTGGACCTCAAGGCGGACCGCCCCGGGCAACGGCTTGTGGTGCGTGCCGCCTATCGCGAGCCCGAGACCGACGCCGCTCGGGTGGCGGACGCGCTCGCCGGCGAGCTTCGACTCATGGCTGGCTGGCTCGGGCTGGATGCGGTGACGGTCGAGCGACGGGGTCCATTTGCGCGCCACCTCTCGACCGCAGTGGGGCGCTAGTGGTGTTTCCGGTCGAGCATCAGGCATGACGGTGCGATATTTCGCCTACGGCTCGAACCTGCTGGCAGCCAGGCTCCGGGAACGGACCCCGTCGGCCAGGCGGATCGGGCGCGGCAGACTGTCGGCTCACCGGCTCCGCTGGCACAAGCGCGGCGTGGTGGATGGGTCCGGGAAGTGCGATGCGTCCATGAACGGGGACAACGCGGACTGTGTCTGGGGCGCGCTGTTCGAGATTGCGGACACGGAGTGCGCCCAGCTCGACTCGGCCGAGGGCCTTGGCCGAGGGTATCGCAACCGGCCGGTACGGATCGAGACGGCGAGCGGCATGCTGACTGCTTTCGCGTATGTCGCCACGCCGGACGCCGTGGACGACACCTTGGCACCGTTTGACTGGTATCGCGACCTCGTGGTGGCCGGGGCGAGGGAAAGCGGGTTGCCAGATCGATACATCGGCGTGCTCGCCGCCGTGCGGGCGGTCGCCGACCCCGACCACGGGAGAGCGCGCCATCACCGCCGCTTGCTCGGCACGGCGCGCGGTCGGCGCCGCAGTATGAACACGCGGTAGTCGTGACCCGAGACGGACCACTGGTCGTGACCACCGCGTGAGCCAGGCGAGCCTCGTCGAGATGCAGACACGCCGCACAGACCACGTCCGCCTACGTTGGGCGACCGCCGCCGACCAGCCGGCGATCGTCGACATCTGCAAGACCTCCATCACGACGACCTATGGCGCTTTCATGGACCCGGAGCGGATGCGCCCCTGGGTCGAGGGCCGGGAAGTGGAAGACTACGTCGCGAGGATGTGGTCACAGATGACCGTGGCGGAAGGCGCGGAAGGCCTGGACGACGAGCAGGTCCTCGGCGTTGTTGCGATCGATGGTCGGGTGGTCGATCTGCTGTGGATCCGCGCTGATCTTCGAGGACAGGGCATCGGCTCGGCGTTGATGGACCAGGCGGAATCGCTGCTGGCGGAGGACCACGACGTGGCCGAGCTCGAGTGCTTCGCGCCAAACGACGCGAGCATCGCCTTCTACGAGGCGCGCGGGTATGCGGCCGTGCGGACGTACCACGAGGTGGCGTCCGGGGTCGACAAGGTGGTCATGACCAAGCACCTCCGCTCCCTCTCTGCGGCTGGGGGACAGGGCTGACCGGAGCCAGCCACGCGCCTGCGTCGGCTGGCGTCTCAGGATGAGCGACACCGGCCGCGACACCGACCGACTCGTGCGGAGACACGCAGACGTCACCGTCAGACCGGTGCGTCCGGACGACGCCGAGGGCGTGACCGCTGTCCTCAATCCAATCATCGAAGCACGCACGTTCACGGCACTCGACACGCCCTGAACGACGGACGATACATAGACGAGATCCTGATCGAGAGACTGCTCCCATGACGCCCACGATAGACGCGCTCCGGTATCCGATCGGAGGATTCACGCCACCCGACATCGTCACCCCGGAACAGATCGACAGCTGGATCGGCGAGATCGCGTCGCTGCCCGCCGCGCTCGTCCGGGTGGTAGGACCCCTGACCGAGCGCCAGCTCGACACGGCGTATCGCCCCGGCGGCTGGACCGTGCGTCAGGTGGTTCACCACGTGCCGGATAGCCATCTGAACAGCCTCATCCGGTTCAAGTGGGCGCTCACCGAGGATCGGCCAATCATCAAGCCATACGACGAGAAGGGCTGGGCCACGCTGCCTGATTATGCGGCGGTACCGATCGCACACTCGTTGGCCCTGCTCGACGCGCTGCACGTGCGTCGGGTGGGACTGTTGGGAACCTTGAGCTGGCATCAGCTGCAGCGTCAGTTCGTTCATCCCGAGTCGGGACCGTCATCGCTTGCGGTGACCCTCGGCACCTATGCCTGGCATGGCCGGCATCACCTCGCGCACATCGAGGGGTTAATCGAGCGCGAGGGCTGGAACGCGAGTCCATAGGAGACGGTACGATGATGTCCGAACGGATCACCTATCAGGAGGAGCCGGGCCTGGGAGTCCAGGAGTTCATCGAGGTCCTCGAGGCATCGACGCTCGCCAAGCGGCGACCGGTGTCCGATCGACTCTGCATCGAAGGGATGCTGGCGCATGCCGACCTCATCATCACCGCGCGTGATGCGACGCGATTGGTGCGGGTGGCGCGCTCGGTCACCGACTTCCACTACTGCTGCTATCTCGCCGACCTGGCGGTCGACGACCGGTGCCAGCACCAGGGCATCGGCACCCGGCTGATTCGTGACACCCAGGATCGGTTGCGCCCAACCTGCCGGCTCCTCCTGCTATCGGCGCCGGCGGCAGTCGACTACTACCGCAAGGTCGGCTTCGAACGTCACCCGCAAGCGTGGACCTTGCCCCGTGGACGGACCGTGAGACGGTCCTGAGCGTCCTCATCACGTACAACAGCTCGTTGCATGAGGGCCCCAGGTCCTTGCTCCTCGCGGTGGACTCTTGCGCCCGGTTGAGAGGCTTGGTACAGTAGCGGTGATGGTCAACCGACACCCTGTCGGTCGCTCGGGTCCGACACCGATCTGGCGCGTCTGGCTCGTCGCGCTGGCAGTTGCGGTGGTCGGCGCCGCCGCTGTGTCGGTCGCCGGGCATGCCGAGCACGACGCCGACCCGAACTGCGTCGTCTGCAAGCTCCGCCACCAGCCGTTGGCCGCCTTATCGGGAAACCTCCAGGTCAGCCTGGTCGATGCCTCCGAGCTGGTGATGTGTGCGACGGTCATCACATGGATCCCGTCGCAAACGGACGCGCAAGTCCCCACCCGCGGCCCCCCGCTCTCCTAGCTTCGTCCGCTGCCGACGAAGTTCGAGCAATAGCAGACGTTACCCTCACGGCGATTGCCGGCGTCGGTGTACGACGCCGGCTCGAACCGCGGGGGCGTGTGGCGTGCCAGACGGCACAGGAATCGCAGGAGCAAGAGTCATGCGGAAATGGCGACGGACGCCGATCCTGGCGAGCCTGTTCGCAGCGGTGCTGGCACCGACGGCGTATGCACAGGACACCGGCACCGTCCGCGGGACGGTGACCTTCACCGCCAGCAGCGAGCCGGTCCACGGCGCGGTCGTCCTGGTCGTCGGGCCGTCGCTTGTCGCGCTCACCGACGAGAATGGGTTGTTCGAGATCCCGGACGTGCCGGCCGGCACACACGAAGTGCTCGCCCAGCGGGAGCATCTCACCGCAGCGCGCCAGACGGTCACGGTCCAGACGGGCGATGCGACCGTCGTCGACTTCACCCTGGACCTGACAACCGTGCACGAAGAGCTGACGGTAACCGCCACGGCGGGCGGACAAACCACCGCCTTCGAGGCATTCAACGCGGTCTCCACGCTGGACGCGTTCGACCTGACGACCGACGCGCAGGGCTCGCTGGGTGAGGCATTGCAGCACGAGCCTGGCGTGGCCAACCGGAGCTTCGGTCCAGGCGCGAGCCGCCCGATCATCAGAGGCTTCGACGGCGACCGTGTCCTGCTGATGGAAGACGGGATCCGCTCCGGCGACCTCTCGAGCCAATCTGGCGACCACGGTGTTACGATCGATCCGAACAGTCTCGAACGGGTAGAGATCGTGCGCGGACCGGCCACGCTGCTCTACGGCTCGAACGCCGTCGGTGGAGTAGTGAACGCGATCACACCACACGAAAACTACCGGGAATCGGCAGTGGCGGGCACCCACGGTCAGTTCAGCGCCGACACAGGGAGCGCGAACGGCCAGGCCGGAACCAATGCCAGCCTGCAGCACGCGTCCGGTCGCCTGCTGACCTGGGCAAGTGGCGGCACCCGAAGCACCCGTGATTACGAGACGCCGTCTGGCGCGATCGACAACTCGGCGTCCGACCTCTCGAACGGCCGTGTTGGGTTGGGTTTCCTGGGCGAACGCCTGTTTGCCAGCGCTGGCGCACAAATCGAGGACGGCCGGCATGGCATTCCGTTCGCCGGCGCGGTCGAAGGCGGCGCGGCCGACTCCGACGAGGTGCTGATCGAGCTAGCATCCCGCCGTCGCGTCGGCAGGTTCGACGCCGGGATGCGAAACCTGACCAACGGCGTCATCGACGGGTTCCGGGTCGTCGTCAACGTCATCGACTGGGAACACGATGAGCTGGAGACGGCCGGCAGCGCCAGGATCCTCGGCACCAAGTTCGACAATCGGGTCTATGTGCTGCGCGCCGAGATGAACCAGCGTCAGACTGGGACATTGGCCGGCAAGTTCGGTGTCTGGAGCAAGGTTCGGCAGTATGTGGCGACGGGCGAGGAAGCGCTTGCGCCGGCAACCGACCAGACCGCGCTGGCGGCGTTTGCCTACGAGGAACTGGACTTCGGGCGCTTTCGGGTGCAGGTCGGCGGACGCATCGAGCGAAACGCCTACACGGTTGACTCGCGAGCCAAGGCCGACCAGAACGACGGTGACGGCATGTCTGTCGGCGTGGGGCTCGTTCCTTCAGACGTGCGTGACCGCGCCTTCACCGGCGCCTCGGCATCGGCCGGCATGCAGGTCGACCTCGGCCAGCACGTCGCCTTCGTCGCCAACGCCACGCGTTCCTACCGAGCCCCCGCGCTCGAGGAGCTCTACAACTTCGGTCCCCACGTCGGCAACCTGGTGTTCGAGATCGGAAACCCGGACCTCGAGCGGGAGGCCACGCTCGGTCTCGACCTCAGCCTGCGTCATCAGTCGGCACGGTTCCGGAGCACGTTGAACGCCTATGTTTACGACATCGACAACTTCGTCTTTGCTGGGGTCGGTGATGCCGAGCTCGACGGGCTCCGTGTCGCGCCTTTCCTGCAGGGCAACAGCCGCTTCGTCGGGTTCGAGGCGACAGCCAGCGCGGAGCTGGCCGACGCGCTCTGGGTGAACATCGGCATAGGGATGGTGGACGCGGAGCTGACGGACACCAACGAATCGCTGCCGCGGATTCCGCCGCTACGGGGGCAGGTGAGCGTCGATCTCCCGTATCGCGGTTTCACCCTCAGCCCTGAATGGTCATTCGCCGCGGCGCAGAACCGCGTCTTCCGGAACGAGACGCGGACCGACGGTCACGCCGTCTTCAGCCTCAAGGCCTCCCATGTCTGGCCGCTGCAGCACGTGGCCCATATCCTGAGTGTGACCGGCTACAACCTGACCGACAAGCTCTATCGAAGTCACACCTCGTTCATCAAGGACCTGGCGCCCGAGATTGGCCGCGGCGTGAAACTGGCCTATTCGATGCGGTTCTATTAGGCGATTGCCGTCTCGAGCCGAGCCTTCGCGGCGAGCGCAATCGAGCACCTGCCGTCAGCGAGACGTTGATATGGCTGTCTAGTGTCAAGAGGGCACAGTTCTCCTGCCTCAACGTCTTCTCCTGATTCACTGTCGCGTTCTCCCCCGATCCGACGCACGCGCGGCACCGCGAGCGAGCGATGGTTGATCTGCTGATATTCG
>MPMF02172669.1_pt1 | contig 73273 bp, 75 predicted proteins | sample 1617271 | NCBI WGS metagenome assembly MPMF02 (sample SAMN05944812, study PRJNA350692) | marine metagenome | biome: marine; feature: ODZ; material: water; isolation source: 120 m water sample prefiltered with 30 um filter, filtered on to 0.2 um... | place: Pacific Ocean | collected 2012-04-09... | reverse complement strand
CCGCATGACCACAATATGGGGTGGCCGTGCGCTGGTGTCACGTAACGCCGACCGAAGCGATTGACCCTGAGCCGACTTTGGCGGACAAACACCATGGCGTGGTTTGAGTAGCCGCTCTGGAGCACAACGGAGAGGGGCACGATGCGTCGCCTGGCAATTCTCGCAATGTTGGTGGCGGCAGCGGTCGGTCCCGCTGGACCGGGAGCGCTGGCAAGCGACAAATTCTCCCCGGTCTCCAAGTTCTCTTTGTGGGATCAGGCGGCTGGAGCTCAGCTTCGCGGTGCCAATATCTTCCAAAGACGGGTCTATCCGAAGATGGATGGCTCCACGTTCCTAGGCCCCGGCCCGGTCGGTCCACCAGTCGTCCAGACCGACCTCGATCGCCTTTCCGCCATGGGGGCGAACGTTGTGCTGATTTCGCATCCCGGGATTTTCACGGAAACGCCGCCCCACCGGCTTGACGCGGGGATCATGGACAACCTTGATCGCTTGCTGGCCATGATCGAAAAGGCGGACATGTTTGCTGTCATCGCCTTTCGCTCGGGCCCCGGTCGGGCTGAGTTCACGATAGCTGAAGGACTCGGAGATTGGGCCGATCCCAACTACCTCAACGACTCGATTTGGGCCGAAACGGCTGCCCAGGACGCCTGGGCCGAGATGTGGCGAACGGCGGCTCGACTCTACGGAAACAACTCGATTGTCGTCGGCTACTACCTGATGATCGAGCCCAACTCCAACGAACACGGTAGCGACGTGTTGAACGGCCGTCTCGACATCTGGGACCCGGAAGAGTTCGAGCGCCGTTATGGTGGTAGCGCGTACGATTGGAATCTCCTGCATCCGAAGATCACGAGAGCCATACGCCGGGTAGACGCTGATACACCGATTCTTGTTGGCGGCAACGGATACAGTGCTATTGAATGGCTGCCCTTCGTCAAGTCGAACGGCGATTCGCGAACCGTGTACACGGTGCACCAGTACGCCCCGTTCGACTTTACGCACCAGGATCCCGCAGACGCCATTTCGTACCCGGGACAGCTCGACATCGACGGCGACGGTGCCGCAGAGCCTTTCGACCACAGTGCCATGGAGGACCTCTTCTCGACGTTGGATGATTTCCGTGACGAACGGTCCGCTCGCCTTGCCGTTACGGAATTTGGTGTCCACCGCTGGGCACCCGGAGCCAGCCGTTTCCTGGCCGACCAGCTGGACATGCTTGAACGGCGTGGCCTCAACAACATGCTCTGGGACTGGGGGGTCTCTTACCAGGAGTTCGCCGAGGAAGTAACGGCCTTCAACTTCCGTTTTGGCCCTGACCCCGAGAGACGTGCCGACGTGACCTCCAGCGCGTTGATCGATGTCATCCGTCGCCATTGGGCCAGGAATGAGAAGCGGCCTTCGAACACACGATTTTGAGATCAACCAGTTTCGCGAAGCTAAGTGTTTTTGATGAAGCGCCGGTGACGAACGATGATGCTCCGCCTTGCGGTCCTTGCCATATCGGGATGGCTGATTCTCCTCATTGTCCCCTCTGCCGCCGGGGCTTCCGAGTGGTGGCGTCCGGAGGGACGGATATCATGGGACTGGCAATTGACGGAGCCCATCAACCTTGACCGTGACGTCGCCATGTTCGATCTCGATCTTTTCGACACCAAAGCCCACGTTGTCGCTCGGCTCAAGTCCCGGGGTGTGCGCACCGTCTGTTACCTAAGCGCCGGATCATGGGAGGATTGGCGCGAGGACGCCGCGCTGTTCCCGCCCGAAGTGATCGGCGATCCCTATGAAGGGTGGCCCGGAGAGCGCTGTCTCGATATCCGCCGCATCGATCTGTTGGCGCCGCTGATCGGGCAACGTTTGGAGCTTTGCAGGATCAAGGGGTTCGACGCCGTGGAGCCGGACAACATCGACGGCTACTCCAATGACACGGGTTTCCCCCTTGGCGCCGAAGACCAGCTTCGCTTCAACCGCTGGCTCGCCTCGGAAGCACATAAGAGAGGCCTGTCCATCGGCCTCAAGAATGATCCCGATCAGGCTGCAGAGCTTGTTGGCGATTTCGACTGGGCCTTGACCGAGGACTGCTTCGCCGAGGAATGGTGCGAGCAGATGTTGCCGTTCATCAAACTGGGCAAGACCGTGTTTGCCGCCGAATACACAGATATGGACATGACCACCGCCAAATTCTGCGCCAAGGCCAAAGCCTTCGGCATCAGCGCCATTCTGAAAACCCGCGAGCTCGACTCCTGGAGACGGTCCTGCCCCTAGCGCAATGCCATTCCCCTCCGCCAGCAAGTGGAGGGCCATATGGTGGGCCTGGCCGGGACAGAGCCAGCGACCCATACGACGTCAACGCAGTGTTTCCGTGCAGGACAATCCGGGACCGCGTTCGACTCCTCGCACAAGCTGGCAGGTCGGTTTGCGGCTAATTCCGCGGCGCGAAAAACTGCATTCCGAACCAGTGCCAGCGTCCGCCCTCTCCCGGCATGGTGCAGTTGATGCGGCCGCGGCCGGGCGGGAAGGGTGTCGCCGGGCGGACTTCGACGCGGCGCCCGCCGAGGATTTCGAGATGCGCCGGCCCGCCTTCGTGAGAGGGAAAGCAGCGCAGGCGGGAGAGGCCCGCGAGCGGCGTCGTCAGGGTGAAGCCGAAGGCCGGCGGATTTTCGCCGAGCAGCGGATCGGCCGGCGTCACCTCGCTCACCGGCAAGGGCAGGGCATTGGCGATGAGCTTGAGACGCGCCAGGCCGCCGTAGGTTTCGTTGAGCGCGAAGCGCGGCAGGTAGGTGGCCCGGAGACTGGCCTGGGCAACCCCGGAATGCTGGCCGAAGGCGGCTACGAAGCCGGCCTCGGCGACCACCGCCAGGCTGGTCAGGCTGGCCTCGCCGTAGGGGTGGGCGAAAACCTTGGGCACGAATCCGAGCTCTTCCCGGAAGCGCCGGCTGGCCCGCTCGATGTCGGCCTCGAGGCGGGCCCGGCTCCAGGTCGCCATGTGGCCATGGGCCGCCGAATGGTGGCCGATGGTGACACCGGCGGCGGCCATTTCGCGGATCTGGTCCCAGTTCATGTAATTGGCCTGGCCACCATCGACGGCGTCGCTGGGCACGAACAGCGTGAAGGGAATGCCGGCGGCGCGGAAGCGGGGCCAAGCCTCGGTGTAGACCGAGAGGTAGGCGTCGTCGACGGTTACCGCCAGGCTGCGCTCGGCCAGGCCGCGGCCCGACGTCAGCGCGGCGGCGATCTCGCCCAGCCCCGACATCTGGTAGTTGCCGCTGGCCAGTTCCGCGAGATGGGCCTCGAACTGTGCGATGCGAATGTTGGTCGAGGGGTAGTCGGTCTCGCCGAATCGATGGTACATCAGCACCACGGCCGCAGAGGAGCCGGCGGCCGCCACGGCCGGCAACAGCACGCTGCCGAGCATGGCCGCCAGCGCTACCGCAGACCTGATCCTGCCGGCACCGCCCGTCACGGCGACCCGGCCGGCCATTGGAACCGGACCATGACCTCTACCCTCTTCATTCCTCACGGGTCCCGGTCGATGCCTGGCAGTCTAGGGTATTCCAGGGGCCGCCGCCATCAATGCCGTGCCGGCGGCGCGGTCGCTGAGCAACGGGTAGTGCCGGGGCTCGAAGAGCTGATAGTGCCACCATTCCTTGAGGTAGAAGTCCCAGCCCGCGGCCGACATCAGCCCCAGCAGCAGGTGGCGGTTGTGTTGCACCGGCGGCGTGAGACCGGCGGCATCGTGATGGGCCAGCGGCGAGAGCGCATCGAAAGGCGTGCCCATGTCGAGCTCCCGGCCGGCCCCGTCGATCAGCGTCAGGTCCACCGCCACGCCGCGCGAATGGGGCGAGCCGCGCCAAGGGGGCGCGAGAAAATCGGCGTCCGGCGTGTGCCGCCAGAGCCGCCACTGGGCCTCGGCCGGGCGGAAGGCATCGAAGATCTTGAGCCGGTAGCCGAGCCGGCCGGCCAGGGCGGCGGCGCGGGCCAGCTTGGCGGCCGCGGCGGCATGCAGGAAACAACCATCATGGCGGTAAATGGTCTGGCCGGTGAAGTTGTCGGCACCGGCATAGGCCAGGTCGACGACGACGTCCCAGGCGTCGTCGATCTGCGTCAGCAACATGGCATTTATCCCTGGCAATGGCAGGCCGGACCAGTCTACCACGAGCGGCGGCTAGCCCGCATTTCTCACCGGGTCATGGCCTGCGCGGCGCTGTCGCGCCGACAGGGTAGGAACGCTGCGCAGCGCGATGTGGGACATCGGGCAAGCAGCGTGACACACTCTGTCGGCGCGACAGCGCCGCCCGAAGGGTCGCCCCCAGCTGCGCGCCCGCTACGGAAAAGCTCGAAGAGCGTAGTACCACTACGCTCATCGACCTTTTCCTTCCGGATCACATCACCTGGGAGCTTTGCTGTCCGTGACCTGGTGAGAAATGCGGGCTAACGGCATGAAGGTGCTGGCCTTCGACACCACGCTGGAGGCCTGCTCGGCGGCGCTGTGGCAGGCCGGCCGGGTGCTGGCCGCGGAGCACCGGCACATCGTGCGGGGCCACGCCGAGGCCTTGCTGCCGATGCTGGAGAGGGTGAGGAAAAAGGCCGGGCTCGACTATGGCGAGCTCGACCTGATCGCCGTGACGCGGGGTCCCGGCACCTTCACGGGCTTGCGCATCGGCCTGGCGGCGGCGCGCGGACTGGGCCTGGCCAGCGGCCGGCCGGTGCTCGGCCTGACCAGCCTCGAGGCCTTGGCGGCCGGGGCCCAACCGGCGGCCAACGGGCAAAGCCTTTTAGTAGCCATCGATGCCCGTCGCGGCGAGGTCTACGGCCAGGCCTTCGATGCCCAACTTATGCCGCTTTGCCAGCCTTTCGCGAGGTCCCCCGCGGCCGCGGCCGAGGTCCTGCCCGAAGGCCCGGTACTGGTGCTGGGCTCGGGCGCGGCGCTGATCCGTGAGTGCCTGGCGGAGCTGCCGCCAGGCCTGCGTTTCAGTCCCGGCAACGAGCAGCCCGACGCCGCCGTCATGGCCGCCCGGGCCGCCGCCCTGGCGGCTGCCGGAGAGCTCCCCCAGCGGCCGCCGGCGCCGCTCTACCTGCGCCGACCCGACGCCCGCCTGCCGTGAAGGCGAGTCTCGCTAGTGCCGCCCACCTGGGCCTGCTGGCGGCGCTGCACGGCGTCTATTTCGATGAGTCCTGGGACCAAGATGCCATCGCCGGCCTGCTGGCCACGCCTGGCGCTTTTGCCCTGATCATGACCGACGGCGCCGACGAAGAGGCCTTTGCCGGCCAGGCCCAGGACCTTGGTGCCGGCGAGCTGTTTCTCGAAGTGGCGGAAGACAATGGCGCCGCCCTCGCCCTCTATGCTGGCGCTGGATTCGTTCAGGTGGGGCGGCGGCAAGGCTATTACCAAGGTGCCGGCGGGGCCCGGGCGGCCTTGGTCTTGCGCTCTAACCCTCGGCCTTCCTGAGGCGCAGGATGTGGACGGCGGCGTCTTCCGAGGCTTCCAGACTGAGCACGGTGTGGCCTTCCTCGGCTACCGAGCGCGGCACGTTCTTGAGCGGCTCGCCTTGGGGCAGCCGCACCTCGGCGATTTCGCCCGGTCGCATGCGCTCGATCAGCAACTTGGTCTTGACGAATGTAATGGGACAAACGTCGGCGGTAATGTCGAGATAGTGATCGGCCATTATGTCACTCGTTGCCGCTGCTACTGTCATCGCCAATAGTCCCCCGCCAATAATTCACCGCCAATAGTCCTCAAGGAGTCCGCAACGGGCTATTTTATGTTGATCCTCGAAGACGCAACCAATATACACAACATATCAATTGTCGCGAGGTTGTGATTTCTATGTCCCAGGAAACAGATACCGCTGAACTGCTTGCGCTAACGACCGATATCGTGGCCTCCCACGTTGCCAACAACTCGGTCAACGTGGCCGACCTGCCCGGGCTCATTCAGCAGGTCTTCGGGGCGCTTTCGGAGCTCGGCAATCCCTCCCAGGCGCCGGCCGCCAAGCCCAAACCAGCCGTCAACATCAAGCGCTCGGTGACGCCCGATTACATCGTCTGCCTGGAGGACGGAGTCAAGTTGAAGATGCTCAAGCGCCATCTCCAGACGCGCTACGGCATGACACCCGACGAATACCGCGAACGTTGGGCACTGGCGGCCGACTATCCCATGGTGGCGCCCAACTATGCCGCCCAGCGCAGTGCCCTGGCCAAGAAGATCGGCCTCGGCACCAAACGGCGCAAGAAAAGCTAGGGGTAGCAGAGCCTCCAGCGTCGGAATCCACCTTACCGGGCGGCGAGCTGAACCATGGTGACGAAAGAGACCACACCCTCCAGACTGGAGCGCCTATGCGTCGCCAAAGGCCTGAAAATGACCGGGCAGCGGCGTCTGATAGCCCGGGTGCTGTCGGATTCCTACGACCACCCCGACGTCGAGGAGCTCTACGGCCGGGCCAGCCGGATCGACCCCAAAATCAGCATCGCCACGGTCTACCGCACGGTGCGCCTCTTCGAGGAGGCCAACATCCTCGAGCGCCACGATTTCGGCGACGGCCGGGCGCGATATGAGCGCCTGCCGGACGAGCACCACGATCATCTCATCGACATACGTAGCGGTCGCGTGGTGGAGTTTCATGACCCCGATATCGAGGCCCTGCAGCAAGGCATCGCCCGACGTCTTGGGTTCCGGCTGATGGGCCACCGGATGGAGCTCTATGGCGTGCCCCTCGAAGACGAAGACGGCGGCGGCAACCACCAGCGGGACGACAATGGCGACAAGGATTGAGAGCCCATCGGCTGCCTTCAACTTGACAGACATCCGGCAAGTGCTAGTGTTTTCAAATAGATCCGAGCCTTGCGACGGCGGCGCGCCGGATGGCGGCCCGCGCCCAGGCAAGGGCTGAGAGCGCCTTTGGCCAAGAAGCTGTTCGTCAAAACCTACGGCTGTCAGATGAACGCCTACGATTCCGCGCGCATGGCGGATCTCATGGCGCCCCAGGGTTATACTCTGGCGGCCGCGGCCGAAGAGGCCGACATGGTCATCCTCAACACTTGCCACATCCGCGAGAAGGCGGCGGAAAAGGTTTATTCGGAACTGGGCCGGCTGCGTGCCCTCAAGCGAACCCGGCGGGCCCGGGGGGGCGATCTGGTCATTGCCGTGGCCGGTTGCGTGGCCCAGGCCGAGGGCGAGGAAGTGCGCCGGCGCGCCCCCTGGGTCGATCTGGTGGTCGGTCCGCAGGCCTTCCACCGCCTGCCCGAGTTGGTGGCCGGAGCGGCCAGCGGCGGCGCCAGCGCCATAGCCACCGACTTCCCGGGGGCTGCCAAGTTCGACCACCTGCCCGCGGAAGCCACGGGCCGCGGTCCCAGCGCCTTCCTCACGGTGCAAGAGGGCTGCGACAAGTTCTGCACTTTCTGCGTCGTGCCCTACACCCGAGGCGCCGAATATTCGCGCCCGGTGGCCGAGGTGACAACCGAGGCCGCGCGCCTGCTGGCCGGCGGCAGCCGCGAGATCACGCTCTTGGGCCAGAACGTCAACGCCTACCACGGTAGCGGCCCGGCTGGGCGGCCCTGGGGTCTGGCCCGCCTGATCCGCGGGCTGGCCGACCTCGAGGGCCTGACGCGGCTGCGCTACACCACCTCGCACCCGCTCGACATGGACGCCGAGCTGATCGCCGCCCATGCCGAAGTGCCGGCTCTCGCGCCATACCTCCATCTGCCGGTGCAGTCGGGCTCCGACGCCGTGCTGGCCGCCATGGGCCGCAAGCACCGGGCCGGAGACTACCTGCGCCTGGTCGAACGGCTGCGCGCGGCGCGTCCCGATCTGGCGCTTTCCGGCGACTTCATCGTCGGCTTTCCCGGCGAAAGTGACGCCGATTTCGCCGCCACCTTGGCCCTGGTCCGCGAAGTGGGCTACGCCAGCGCCTATTCCTTCAAATACAGCGCCCGGCCGGGCACCCCGGCGGCAGAGCTGCCGGGACAGTTGCCCGAGGCCCTCAAGGCGGCCCGCCTGGCCGAGCTGCAAAGCCTGCTTGAGGCCCAGCAACTGGCCTTCAATCGTGCCTGCGAGGGGCGCCGGCTCGAGGTGCTGCTGGAGCGTCCGGGGCGCCAGCCCGGCCAGCTCGTGGGGCGCAGCCCCTATATGCAAGCCGTGCACTTGCAGGCGCCCCCCGAGCTGACGGGCCAAGTCGTCAATGTCACCATCGAGCGCGGCCTGGCCAACAGCCTGGCGGCCCGCCTGACTGAAGAGCCGGACGAGCTGGGGGCCGATGCGGCGTGAGGACCGAGCGACCTTGAAGAGCGATCGCGACAGGGATACCGATGGCGGCCCGGCGCCGCTATTCATGGATTTCGACGACAACGGTCTGTTGACGCCGCTGTTTGGCGAGCACGACCGCAATCTGGCCCTCATCGAGAAGCGCCTCGAGGTTGCCATCACGCCACGCGGCAACCGGCTCTCGATCGAGGGCAGCGCCTGGTCTCAGCAGGTGGCCCAGACCGTGCTGGCGGATCTCTATGCCCGCCTGCAGCGGGGCCTGGAGACCGGCAGCGGCGAGGTCGACGGCGCCATCCGTATGGCCGAGGCCACGGTGGGCCGCGGCGCCCAGAGCGCGGCCCTGGACGAGGACGTCGTCATCCGCACGCGCCGCCGGGTGATCACGCCGCGCTCGCCCTTGCAGGCCGACTATGTGCGCCGGCTGCGCTCGGGCGAGCTGGTGTTCGCCCTGGGGCCGGCCGGCACCGGCAAAACCTATCTGGCCGTGGCGGTCGGCGTATCATTGCTGCTCGACGGCCTGGTCGAGCGTGTCATCCTATCGCGCCCGGCGGTCGAGGCGGGCGAGAACCTGGGCTTTTTGCCCGGCGACCTCAGGGACAAGGTTGATCCCTACCTCAGGCCGCTGTTTGACGCCCTCAACGACATGCTGCCCACCGACCAGGTCATGAGGCGCATCGAAAACGGCGAGATCGAGGTGGCGCCGGTGGCTTTCATGCGCGGGCGCACGCTGACCCGGGCCTTCGTCATCGTCGACGAGGCACAGAACACGTCCATGGTGCAGATGAAGATGCTGTTGACCCGGATGGGCGAGGATTCGCGCATGGTGGTGACCGGCGATCTGTCGCAGATCGATCTGCCGCGGGGCACTCGTTCGGGACTGGCCGACGCCGCCGAACTGTTACGCGGCACAGAAGGCGTCAGTTTCGTGCGATTCACCTCCGATGACGTGGTCCGCCACCCCCTGGTGACACGCATCGTGCGGGCCTACGACGAACGCGACCGCCAGTTTGGCGAAAGCGCCTCGAGCGCTGACGATGGTGGCAACCATGATTGAGCCGGCGCCTGCCGCTGGGCCGGACCGCATCGAGGTGGCGCTCGACGTCGCCGTGCCCTCCTGGCGGCACATAGGCGAGGGACCGGGGGCCCTAGAGACCCTGGTCGAGCGCGCCGTGCGGGCTGCCGTGGCGGCCACCGCCCGGCCCCCCGAGGCCGACCTCGAGATCTCCGTGCTGCTCAGCGACGATGCCCAGGTGCGGGCGCTCAATGCCCGCCACCGGGGCCGCGACCGGGCCACCAACGTGCTCGCCTTTCCCGCCGATCTGGCCGCGGCCGAGGTCGCGACAGAATTGCCCGGGTTGCTCGGCGATGTAGTCCTGGCCTTTGAAACGGTGGCCGGCGAGGCCCGCGATCAGGGCAAGACAGTGGCCGATCACCTGACCCACCTGTTGGTTCACGGGGTGCTTCACCTCAGGGGCTTCGAGCATCAGGACGAGGCCGCCGCGGCGGCCATGGAGGACCTCGAACGCCGGCTCCTGGCAACCCTTGGTATCAACGATCCCTACGCCGCCGATGACCGACTCTGACTCCAACGACACGAACCCCAAGGCTCCCGGCGCGGCACCGGCGCCGATGCCGGAGCCGCTCGACGACGAAGCCACCCTGGGCGGCAGTCTGGTGAACTGGGTCAAAGGACTGGCCCGCAACCGCAACGGTGATGCCAGCCTGCGCGAGAGCCTCGAGGAACTGATCGGCGAGCACCACGAGGCGGAGCAGCCGATCAATCCCGAAGAGCGGCTGATGTTGATGAACATCCTCAAGCTCGGTGAGCTCAGGGTCGACGACGTCATGGTGCCCAGGGCCGACATCGTGGCCGTCGAGGTCGGCACCTCGCTCAACGACATCGTCAAGCTGGTGGGCCAGGCCTTCCATTCCCGCATGCCGGTCTACCGCGGCAATCTCGACGATGTCCTGGGCATGGTCCACATCAAGGACCTGATGCGCTACTGGGATCGGCGGCCCTTCCACCTGCGCCGCGCCGTGCACGAGGTGTTGTTCGTGCCGCCCAGCATGCTGGTGCTGGATCTGATGCTCAAGATGCGGGCGGCGCGCATCCATATGGCGGTGGTGGTCGACGAGTACGGCGGTACCGACGGCCTGGTGACCATCGAGGATCTGGTCGAGGAGATCGTCGGCGAGATCGAGGACGAGCACGACCAGGTCGAAGGGCCGCTGATCGTCGAGCGTCCCGACGGCAGCCTGGTGGCTGACGCCCGCGCCGCCATCGCCGAGCTCGAGAGCCGGGTGGGCTGCGACCTGTTGCCCGACGAGCGCGATGAAGAAGTCGACACGCTGGGCGGCCTGGTCTTTTCGTTGGTCGGTCGGGTGCCGCAGCGCGGCGAGGTGGTGGCCCATGCCGCCGGCCTCGAGTTCGTCGTGCTCGACGCCGACCCGCGCCGCATCAAACGCATCCGGGTGCGCGGCTTGCCGGCCAAGGCCGAAAATGCGCCGCCAGAAGGCACCGACCGCCCCGAGACCTCTGGGTCGTCCGGGGACCAGAACTGAGCGCCCGAGGACCATGAGCGGGCTGGCCTCGCGGCTTGCGGCCCTGACCGGTTGGCGGCGCTACGGCGTAGCCCTGGCGGCCGGCGCCCTGGCCAGCACCGCGTTGCCGCCCGGCGCCCTCGCTAGCGTCGGCGTGCCGCACTTGTACCTGCTGCCGCTGCTGATCCCCGCTTTCGTTGCCCTGGTCTGGCTCAACGATGGCAGCCGGCGCCGCCGCGCCGCCTATTTCGTGGGCTTTTGCTTCGCCTTTGGCTTTTTCCTCTGCGGCCTCTATTGGATCGGCTTTGCCCTGCTGGTCGATGCCGCGCGTCACGCCTGGTTGTTGCCGCTGGCGGTGCTCGGCCTGCCGCTGCTGTTGGCGCTGTTTCATGGCTTGGCCACCTTGGCGGTCTATCTGTTGGAGCTGCGCGGCGGCGCCCGGGTGCTGGCCCTGGCGCTGGCCTGGACAGCCGCCGAATGGCTGCGCGGGCATCTCTTTACCGGCTTTCCCTGGAACCTGATGGGCTACGTCTGGACGGCCTCCGACGAGATGCTGCAGTTTGCCGCGCTGTTTGGCATCTATGGGCTTAGTTTCGTCACCATCGCCTGTGGCGGGGCGGCGGCGACGCTGGTGGCGCCGGCCGGCGCCAGGATCGGGCGCCGGGGCTGGGCCCTGCCGCTGGCCGCCGTGGCGCTGCTGCTGCTGATGTGGCTGGGCGGCGCGGCGCGGCTGCCGGGCCCGGGAGACAAATCGGCAAGCGTGCCCGAAGTGCGGCTGCGCCTGGTGCAGGCCAACCTGAGCCAGGCAGACAAATGGCGGGCCGATCTGCGCGAGGCCAACCTGGGCCGCCATCTGCAGCTCAGCTCGGGACCGGGTAGCGAGGCCGTCAGCCACATTATTTGGCCGGAAACCGCGGTGCCCTATTTTCTCCAGCGCGACAAGGCGGCGGCAGCTTTGGTGGGGGGCCTGGTGGGCCCGTCGGGGCTGGTGCTGAGCGGCGGCTTGAGAGCGGCCCCGGATGCCGCCGGCGAGCGGCGAATCTGGAACAGCCTGCTGGCCCTGGATGCCAGCGGCAGCGTCGTCGCCACCTACGACAAGGCCCATCTGGTGCCCTTCGGCGAGTACCTGCCCTTGGCCCCGGTTCTGGCCCGCCTGGGCTTTAGCAAGCTGGCCCCTGGGGCGGCCGGATTCGCCGCCGGAACAGGCCGGCAGAGCCTCACCGTCGGGGGCCTGCCGCCGTTCAGTCCTTTGATCTGCTACGAGGTGATTTTTCCCTCTGAGGTGGTGAAATCAGGCGCTCGCCCGAGTTGGCTGCTCAATCTCACCAACGATGCCTGGTACGGCCGCAGCGCCGGTCCCTACCAGCATTTCGCCATGGCCCGGGTGCGTGCCGTCGAGGAAGGCCTGCCTCTGGTGCGGGTGGCCAATACCGGCATTTCCGGTGTCGTCGACGGCTATGGCCGGGTGCTGCGGCGTCTCGGCCTGGGCCAGGCGGGGGTCATCGACTCGCCCTTGCCCCAGGCACTGGCAGCGCCGCCCTACGCCCGCTTCGGGGATGTCGGGCTGGGGCTATTGCTGGCCCTGGTGATGCTTTGCCTGGGTTGGCTCGAAAGACGCCGCCGCCGGGCGGCGCCTAGAGACCAATCATAGCTTGTTCGGGGCCGCCGCGCCCCACCCCGTCACGGCCGCGAAATAGTCCGGTTATGTGGACCCATGAGCCAAGGTTGGGCAGCAATATTCTTATTGACCGCGCATACCTTGTTATCTTATAAATACTATGAGTAGTTGCGGGGGTTTTTTTCTCGGTGTCCCGGTCGGCCCCTTCGGGGCGGAGGTCGAACATTTGGCCAAGATTCCCAATCCCATTGACGTTCACGTCGGCGGCCGGATGCGCCTGCGCCGGACGCTGCTGGGCATGAGCCAGGAAAAATTGGGCCAAGCCGTCAACCTCACCTTTCAGCAGATCCAGAAATACGAGCGTGGCGCCAACCGCATCGGCTCCAGCCGGCTCTACCAATTCGCCCAGGTGCTGGATGTGCCGGTGAGCTTCTTTTTCGATGATATGCCGGCCAACGTCACGGGGCGCGGGCCGGGCCTCAGCGAGGACAGCCCGGAAAAGTTCGAGCAGGAACAGTTCGTGCGCCGCGAAACCCTCGAGCTGGTGCGCGCCTACTACAAGATCAAGGACCCCATGGTGCGCAAGCGGGTGTTCGAGCTGACCAAGGCGATAGCCGGCATCGCCGGCGGCGGCAAGGCCGCGGCCGGCAAATAGCTGCCGGCGCGGCTCGCTGGGTACCTTTTTTCAGGCCCCAAAAGATGATGTTTCGGTGCTTGCCGCGGCGGCGCTCGAAGGCTTGGCGCCAGCCCGCTGCTCTGGCCCTTGACCTCGGCAGCAAAGCTTGCCACAAGAGCACGCCCGCTGGCAGCCGAAGGCGGGCCGGGGTAATTGGGCGGAGGAATGGCCGTGGCCGACATCGATTATTTGTTCACCAGTGAATCTGTTTCCGAAGGTCATCCCGACAAGGTATGCGACCGCATTTCCGACGCCGTGGTGGACGCCTTTCTCGAGGCCGACGCCCATAGCCGGGTGGCCGTCGAGACCCTGACCACGACCAACCGCATCGTGTTGGCCGGCGAGGTGCGGGGCCCCGACAGCATGACCGCCGAACGCATTGAGGCCACGGCCCGGGCCTGCGTGCGCGAGATCGGTTACGAGCAGGACGGCTTCCATTGGCAAAAGGCGGCCGTCGAGATCCACGTGCATTCCCAATCCGGCGACATCGCCCAGGGCGTCGATGCCGGCGCCGACAAGGACGAAGGCGCGGGCGACCAGGGCATCATGTTCGGCTATGCCTGTTGCGAAACGGAGCCCCTGATGCCGGCCCCGATTTACTATTCCCACGCCATCCTGCGGGCGCTGGCCGAGGTTCGGCATTCCGGCGCCGAACCGGGACTGGGCCCCGATTCCAAAAGCCAGGTCACCCTGGGATATGTCGCTGGCCAACCCGTCTGCGCCACCTCGGTGGTGGTCTCGACCCAGCACAGCGCCGATCTCACACAGGACCAGGTGCGCGAAATCGTGCGGCCCCACGTGGTCAACGTTCTGCCCGAAGGCTGGATGTGCGCCGAAGAGGATTTCTACGTCAATCCTACCGGCCGTTTCGTCACCGGCGGCCCCGACGGCGATGCCGGCCTCACGGGCCGCAAGATCATCGTCGACACCTATGGCGGCTCGGCACCCCATGGCGGTGGTGCCTTTTCGGGCAAGGACCCGACCAAGGTCGACCGCTCGGCCGCCTATGCGGCGCGCTACCTGGCCAAGAACGTGGTCGGTGCCGGTTTGGCCGAGCGCTGCACCATCCAACTGGCCTATGCCATCGGCGTCTCCAAGCCGTTGTCGGTTTACGTCGATCTACATGGCAGCGGCCAGGCTGACGAAAAGAGCCTGTCGGCGGCGCTGCAAGAGGTCATGGACCTGAGCCCCCGCGGCATCCGCGAGCACCTCAAGCTGAGCCGGCCGATCTACGCCCGCACCGCCGCCTACGGCCATTTCGGCCGGGCCCCCGATCCCGACGGTGGTTTCTCGTGGGAGCGCCTGGATCTGGTCGACGACCTCAAGTCGGCTTTGGGCTGAGGCCGCCACAAGTATCCCGGGGGCGGTCATGAGCGGATCGCCGCTCGACAACCGCACCTATGGCCGGCGCCGCGGACACCGCCTGAGGCCTGCCCGCCAGGCCCTGGTCGACAAACTGCTGCCGCGTTTGAGCGTTGGACTTCCGGCCACCGGAGTGCTCGACGCCGAACGCCTCAAGGACGGCGCCCGCGAGCTCTGGCTGGAGATCGGCTTCGGCGCCGGCGAACACCTCGCCAGCTTGGCGGGGCGCCATCCCGAGGTTCGCTTCATCGGTTGTGAGCCCTTCCTCAACGGCGTTGCCAGCCTGCTCGCCCAGGTCAACGAACAGGGCCTCGAGAACATCCTTCTCGTCCATGGCGACGCCCGGCCGTTGCTGGCGGCGCTGCCCGAAGCCTGCCTGAGCCGCGTGATTTTCCTCTTTGCCGATCCCTGGCCCAAAAAGCGCCACCACAAGCGCCGCTTCGTCTGCCGCGAAAACCTCGACGCCATCGCCCGGGTGCTGGTGGCGGGCGGCGATTTCCGCTTCGCCAGCGACCATGGCGAGTACGTGCGCTGGACGCTGGCCCGGGTACTGCGCCACGGCGCCTTCGCCTGGCCGGCCCGGAGCGTCGCCGACTGGAACCGCCGCCCGGCCGATTGGCCCGCCACGCGCTACGAGGCCAAGGCCCTGGCGGCCGGACGCCAGCCGCTCTATTTCCGCTTCCTCAGACGCCAGTGAGTGCAAGTTTCTTCTTGAAGCGCCGCTGCTTTCGACTAATATCCCGAGCGGTAACGGTTTTGGCCTAACATAATAAGCACTGACGCCGGGTGGGCCAGAGGCCCACTTTTTTTGTGTCGCCCCGGTGGCGCTGGGCGCGGTGCGGTGGTCTGGCATCTTTACCGCTTCGACCGAGGACGCGATGACAGAGACGACCCGCATCGAGGGATTGATCGCACCAGCGCTGGAGGCGATGGGTTTCGGTATCGTGCGCGTGCGCATGATGGGGGCCGATGGGGGCACGCTGCAGATCATGGCCGAGCCTTTGGCCGAGCGACAGATGACGGTGGATGATTGCGCCGACATCAGCCGGGCCGTATCGGCGCTCTTGGACGTCGAGGATCCCATCACCGGCTCTTACGTGCTCGAAGTGAGCTCGCCGGGGCTCGATCGTCCGCTGGTCAAAATCGAGGATTTCGAGCGTTTTGCCGGCTATCAGGCCAAGCTCGAGCTTGGCGTCTTGCGTGAAGGCCGCAAACGCTTTCGCGGCCGTCTGCTGGGGGCCGAGGCCGGCACGGTGCGCATCATCGTGCCGGATGAGGGTGAGGAACGGGTATTCAAGCTTCCCTATGTCGACATCGTTACCGCCAAGCTGACGCCGGGCGACGATGTCATCAGCGCGGCGCTGCAATCCCGGCAGCGCCACTAAGAGGCCGCAAAAGAGGCGGAAAGAGAAAATGGAATCAACAGTTTCGAGCTGGAACCGCGTCGAGCTTTTGCAGATCGCGGACACCGTGGCGCGCGAGAAGAGTATTGAGCCCCAGACGGTTATTCAGGCCATGGAAGAGGCGATCGAGAAGGCGGCGCGCTCCAAATACGGCCACGAGAACGAGATCCGCGCGGAAATCGATGCCAAGACCGGTGAAATCCGCATCTTCCGGGCCCTCGAGGTGGCCGACGAGGTGGACAACGATTACACCCAGATTTCCCTGGTTCGGGCCCGCGAGCATAACCCCGATGCCCAGATCGGCGACTACATCGCCGAGCCCTTGCCGCCCATCGACTTCGGCCGCATCGCCGCCCAGACGGCCAAGCAGGTGATCGTGCAAAAGGTGCGCGAGGCCGAACGCGAACGCCAATACGAGGAATACAAGGACCGCATCGGCGAGATCATCAACGGCCTGGTGAAAAGGGTCGAATACGGCAACGTCACCGTCGATCTCGGCCGCGCCGAGGCCGTGGTGCGTCGTGACGAACTGCTGCCCCGCGAGACCTATCATCAGGGCGACCGCATCCGCGCCTATATCTACGATGTGCGCCGCGAGCCCCGGGGGCCGCAGATCTTCCTGTCGCGCACCCACCCCCAGTTGATGGCCAAGCTGTTCGCCCAGGAAGTGCCGGAAATCTACGACAGCATCATCGAGATCAAGGCGGTGGCGCGCGATCCCGGCAGCCGGGCCAAGATCAGCGTCATGTCCAACGATGCCAGCATCGACCCGGTGGGCGCCTGCGTCGGTATGCGCGGCAGCCGCGTGCAAGCCGTGGTCAACGAATTGCAGGGCGAGAAAATCGACATCATTCCCTGGTCGCCCGATCCCGCCACCTTCATCGTCAACGCCTTGGCTCCGGCCGAGGTCACCAAGGTGGTGCTCGACGAAGAGAGCCGTCGCATCGAGGTGGTGGTGCCGGACGAGCAGCTCAGCCTGGCTATCGGCCGGCGCGGCCAGAACGTTCGCCTGGCTTCGCAGCTCACCGGCTGGGACATCGACATCATGACCGAGGCCGAGGAATCGGAGCGCCGCCAGGAGGAATTCCGGCGTCAGAGCGAAATGTTCATCGCCGCCCTCGACGTCGACGAGGTGATCGCCCAGTTGCTGGTCATCGAGGGCTTCTCGACGGTCGAGGAGGTGGCCTACGTCGAGGCCGCGGAATTGTCGGAGATCGAGGGTTTCGACGCCGACCTGGGCGCCGAGTTGCACCAGCGGGCGGAAAAATACCTGGCCGTCGAGGCCGCCCAGTTGAACCAGCGCCGCATCGAGCTTGGGGTGGCCGACGAAGTGGTGGAGCTCGAAGACGTGAGCTTACGCATGGCCGTGGCCTTTGGCGAGAACGGCGTCAAAAGCCTCGACGATGTCGGTGATTTGGCCAGTGACGAACTTTTGGATCTGCTTGGTAACAGCTCGCTGGAGCCGGCCGAGGCCGACGCCATCATCATGGCCGCCCGGGCGCATTGGTTCGCCGACGAGGAGTTGCCGGCCGCCGACGAAGAGCCGGCAGAGCCGGTCCAGGACGAGCCGCTGCCGGCCAGCGGCGAAGACGGCGAAGTCGGCGCCTGAGCCAGGCGACCGGGGATGCCAAGCAGCCATGCCAGCACCAACCAGCAAAGCCCGGAAGGGCCCGGCTCCAGCCTCTGGGCCGCGGCAACGACGCTGCATCGCCAGCGGCCGGCGGCTCGATCCGGCCCGGCTGGTGCGCTTCGTGGTGGCCCCCGACGGCGCCGTGCTGGCCGACGTTGGCGGCCGCCTGCCGGGCCGCGGCATGTGGCTGGAGGCGCGCCGGCAAGCGCTTGAGCTGGCGCTCGAGAAGCAGAGCTTCGCCCGTGCCGCCAAACGCCGGGTACGGGTCGAGCCCGATCTTGCCGAGCGCGTCGAAGGGTTGCTCGCCGGGCGCTGTCTGGAAGGCCTTGGCCTGGCCCGCCGGGCGGGCCAAGTGGTCACCGGTTTTGAGCGTGTGAGGGCGGCTTTGCGGACTTCCGAGGTGGCCCTTTTGCTGGCCGCCAGCGACGCCGCCGACGACGGCCGGCGCAAACTGGCGGCCCTGGCCGGGGACTGCAGGCAAGTGGCGCTCTTTTCGCGGGCCGAATTGAGTTTGGCATTGGGCAGGGAAAATGTGGTACATGCTGCGCTGTTACCGGGGGGATTGGCTGACCGCTTGGCGCTCGATGTCGAGCGACTGGCCGGTTTCCGGCCGCCGCCCACGTCGTCCCCGTGGCGGCAGCTTGACAACGTCGAGGCACATTCGGGGGCGTCCTAGGCCGCTGTGGCCCGGGCGTCCGCAACGCAGGCAGTGAAGATGAGTGAGTCGAAAGAGACCGAACAGTCCGACGAGAGGAAGTCGCTGAGCCTGGCCCGGCCCGGCCGCCTCGAGCTCAAGAAGAAGGTCGAGTACGGGCAGGTAAGGCAGAGCTTCTCGCGCGGCCGCACCAAGGCCGTGGCTGTCGAGGTACGCAAAAAGCGCAGCGTCGGACGCGAGGCTCCGGTTGCTTCCCCGGCGCTGGTCGAGGCGCCGCCGGTCGAGATCAAGCCGGCCCCGCTGGAGGTGGTTGCGGAAGTCCGCGAAGAGTTTCTGGACGAGTCCGGCTCGGGCCGCGGCCGGGTGGTGTTGAAGTCGCTCACCGAGGATGAAAAGGCGGCCCGGGCGAAAGCTCTCGAAGGGGCCAAGGCGGCCGACGAGGCGGCCCGGGCGCGGGCCGAGGACGAAGCCCGGGTACAGGCCGAAGAGGACGTCCGCCGGGCCCAGGAGCACGAGGCCGCGGATCAGCGCGCGGCCGAGGAGGAGGAGCGCAAGCGCCTCGAAGCCGACGCCCGGCGCAAGGCCGAGGAGACGGCGCGCCAGAAGCTGGACGCGCCCGATCCCGAGGCGGCCGGCAGCGAGCCTGGCAAGACGGTCGAGACGGAAGCGCGGGAGGGCGAACGCGACGGGCTGCGGCGGCCCCGCCCCGACACCAAACGCCAGCCCGGCCGGCGTGGCCCGCAGCGGCGTCGCGGCGGCAAGATGACGGTCAGCGACGCGCTCTCCGATCGCGACGAGCGCATGCGCAGCCTGGCGTCCGTGCGCCGGGCCCGCGAACGCGAAAGAAAGGCGGCCCGCGGCGGCGGCGGGCTGGAAACGCAAAAGATCATCCGCGACGTCATCATCCCCGAGACCATCGTCGTGCAGGAGCTGGCCAACCGCATGGCCGAGCGCGGTGTTGACGTCATCCGCACCCTGATGAAGCTCGGCGTCATGGCCAACGTCAACCAGACCATCGACGGTGATACCGCCGAGCTGGTGACCACCGAGTTCGGCCACAAGGTGCGCCGGGTCTCGGAATCCGACATCGAATTCGGCCTCAAGGGCGATGCCGACGAAGCTGGCGTGCTGCAGTTGCGGGCGCCCGTCGTCACGGTCATGGGCCACGTCGACCATGGCAAGACCTCGCTCTTGGATGCCTTGCGCGAGACCGACGTGGCCGGTGGCGAAGCCGGCGGCATCACCCAGCACATCGGCGCCTACCAGGTTGAACTCAGCGGCGGCGACAAAATTACTTTCCTCGATACCCCGGGTCACGAGGCCTTCAGCGCCATGCGCGCCCGCGGTGCCACGGTCACCGACACCGTGGTCCTGGTGGTGGCGGCCGACGACGGCATCATGCCGCAGACCGTCGAGGCCATTAATCACGCCAAGGAAGCGGGCTCGCCGATCATCGTCGCCATCAACAAGATGGATAAGCCCGAGGCCGACCCGGGCCGCGTGCGCCAGGAGCTCCTGAACCACGAACTGGTGGTCGAGGAATTGGGCGGCGACATCCTGTGCATCGAGCTCTCGGCCAAGGAGCGCACCAACCTCGACAAGCTCGAGGAAGCCATATTGCTGCAGTCCGAGGTGCTCGAGCTCAGGGCCAACCCGGACCGCGCCGCCGAGGGCGTGATCATCGAGGCCAAGATCGATCGCGGCCGCGGCCCGGTTGCCACCATCCTGGTGCAGCGCGGCACCTTGGCCGTGGGCGATGTCTTCGTGGCCGGTGGCGAGTGGGGCCGGGTGCGTGCCCTGGTCGACGACCATGGCACAAACGTCGAGACGGCCGGCCCATCGGTGCCGGTCGAGGTGCTGGGGTTGACCGGCGCGCCCGAGGCGGGCGACGAGTTTTCCGTCGTCGACAGCGAGCAACGCGCCCGCGAGGTGGCCGAGTTCCGGCAGCGCCGGTCGCGGGCGATGAAGGTGGCCAAGCCCGAGCTCGGTACCCTGGAGGAGATGTTCGAGCGCATCTCGAGCGGCGAGACCAAGGAGTTTCCCTTGGTCATCAAGGCCGACGTTCAGGGCTCGCTGGAGGCCATCGTGGGCGGCCTCGAGAAGATGTCGACCGACGAGGTCAAGGCGCGCATCCTGCATGGCGGCGTCGGCGGCATCAACGAATCGGACGTCACCCTGGCCCAGGCCTCCGGCGCCCTGGTCATCGGCTTCAACGTCCGCGCCAATGCCCAGGCCCGCGAGTTGGCGCGGCGCGAGGCTGTGGAAATCCGCTATTACTCGGTCATCTACGACGTCACCAACGACGTCAAAGCGGTGCTGTCGGGCATGCTGGCGCCGGCCATCAAGGAGAATTTCCTGGGCAACGCCGAGGTGCTGCAGACCTTCGGCATCACCAAGGTCGGCCGTGTCGCCGGCTGCCTGGTGACCGAGGGAACGGTCAAGAAGGGGGCCGGCGTGCGCCTGCTGCGCGACAACGTGGTGATCCACGAAGGTTCGCTCTCGCAGCTAAAGCGCTTCAAGGACGATGTCGCCGAGGTCCGGGCCGGGCTCGAATGCGGCATCCAGTTCGAGAACTACCAGGACGTCCAGGACGGTGACGTGGTCGAGGCCTTCGAGCTCGAGGAAGTGGCGCGCACGCTTTAGAGCCTTTCGCGGTTGCACCGTTACGCCCAAGGATCCCATCCGTCATTCCCGCGCAAGCGGGAACCCAGGTTTGTTTGGGTTTGTCAAGGTAGCAGCCAAAGAACGCCAGCAAAAAACGGCGCAAAACCTGGGTTCCCGCGTGCGCGGGAATGACAAAAAGGCGCCGTTAGTGAGCCGGGGAATCTCATGGCAAGACATGGCCGGGCGCCCAGCCAGCGCCAGCTCCGGGTGGGCGAGGAACTACGCCACGCGCTGGCCGAATTGTTCGCGCGGCACGACTTGCGCGACCCTGATCTGGCCGACCTGACGATCACCGTAACCGAGGTGCGGGCCAGCCCCGACCTGCGCCAAGCCACGGCCTATGTGCTGGCGCTGGGCGGCGGTGAAGAAGGGCAGGAGCTGCTGCGCCGCGGCCTGGAGCGCTCGGCCGGCTACCTGCGAACGCAACTGGCCAAGCAGGTGCACCTCAAGTTCTCGCCCCGCTTGGTCTTCGAGATCGATCGCTCGTTCGATGCCGTGGCCCGTCTCGACAGCCTGTTGCACGGGCCCGAAACGAGCGACCAGAGCTAAGAAAAGAACCATGGCACGGCGACGCAAGGGCCTAGCGATCCACGGTTGGCTGGTCATCGACAAGCCCCAAGGTCTGACCTCGGCGGCGGTGGTGGCAAAGGTCAGGCGGGCCAGCGGTGCCGCCAAGGTGGGGCACGGCGGCACCCTCGATCCGCTGGCCACCGGCGTCCTGCCGCTGGCGCTGGGCGAGGCCACCAAGACGGTTTCCTACGTCATGGACGGCACCAAGGCCTACAGCTTCATGGTGGCCTGGGGCGAGGCCCGCGATACCGACGACAGCCAAGGCGCGGTAACGGAGCGGAGCGAGTCGCGCCCCTCGGCGGCGGCGGTGGCGGCGGCCCTGCCGGCTTTTGTCGGCACCATCGAGCAGCTGCCGCCGGCCTACTCGGCGCTCAAGATCGACGGCCGCCGGGCCTACGCCCTGGCCCGGGCCGGCCAGGAGGTGCAACTGGCGCCGCGCCGGGTGCGCGTGGACAGCCTGAAGCTGGTGGCCTGTCCGGACCCCGACCACGCCCGCTTCGAGCTGATCTGCGGCAAGGGCACCTACGTGCGGGCGCTGGCCCGCGACCTGGGCCGGCGTTTGGGCAGCTTTGGCCACGTCGTCGAAATACGCCGCACCCGGGTTGGCGATTTCTCGGAAGGGCAAGCGATTTCGCTGGCTAAACTGGACGAGTTACGGCATAGTTCGGCGCTCGATTCAGCGATCCTGCCGGTCGAGACCGCGCTGGCCGACATCCCGGCGCTGGCCCTGACCGGATCCCAAGCCGAACGCCTGCGACATGGCCAGGCGATTCGCGTGCTGAATATCGCGGATGGCATCTGCCGCACCATGACGGATGGACGCCTGGTTGCCCTAGCCGAAGCAAATGACGGCGAAGTGCGGCCACTGCGGGTTTTCAATTGTTAACGCCAGGAGAAGACGATGTCGATAACAGCCGAACGCAAGCATGAGCTTGTGGGAAAATTCGCGACCGCGGACGGCGACACAGGTTCACCCGAGGTCCAGGTCGCCGTTCTCACCGAACGCATCGTCAATCTGACGGAGCACTTCAAATCACACCACAAGGATCTGCATTCCCGGCGCGGACTGATAAGAATGGTCAACCGCCGGCGCAGCCTGCTGGATTACCTCAAGGGCAAGAACCAGCAGCGCTACGAGGTGCTGATCAAGGAACTCGGTCTGCGCAAGTAGAATGCCGATCCGCCTCGTCCCCGGTGCCGGCCCCGGTGCTGAACCCGGGGGTCGCCGAGGCGAGCGGCAAAGGAAAATCAGCAACCGCCGGCCAAGCCGGCGGCTGACTGTCGGCAACCGGAAGGCCGGTTGCCACGATGGCTGCGCCGCAAGGGCGGCGCGGCAGGTTGGAAGGAAACCAAAACATGTTTGAGATTCATCGCAAGGAACTTATGTGGGGAGGCCGCAAGCTGGTCATGGAGACCGGCCGCATGGCCCGCCAGGCCGATGGCGCCGTGCTGGTGACCTATGGCGAAACCGTGGTGCTGTGTACCGCCGTCGCCCAGAGGTCGGCGCGGGTGGGCATCGATTTCTTCCCCCTCACCGTCAACTACCAGGAAAAAACCTTCGCCACCGGCAAGATCCCCGGTGGCTTTTTCAAGCGCGAAGGCCGTCCCTCCGAGAAGGAGACGTTGACCTCGCGGCTCATCGACCGGCCCATCCGGCCGTTGTTTGCCAAGGGCTTCCGCAACGAGACCCAGGTCATCTGCACGGTGCTCAGCCACGATCTCGAAAACGATCCCGATATCGTTGCCCTGGTCGGTTCGGCAGCGGCGCTGACGCTTTCGGGAATACCCTTCCTGGGCCCCATCGCGGCCGCCCGGGTGGGTTTCATCGACGGCCAATTCGTGCTCAATCCCTTGGTCGAGGACTTGGAGCAAAGCCGCCTCGATCTGATTGTCGCCGGTACCGCCGATCACGTCATGATGGTCGAATCCGAGGCTCATGAGCTCAGCGAGGAGGAAATGCTGGGGGCCGTCAACTTCGGCCACGAGCAGTTTCGCCCGGTCATCGAGGCCATCATCGAACTGGCCGAGAAGGCGGCCAAGGATCCCTGGAATCTGCCCGAGCCGTCCGACAACAGCGCCGTGGCGCAAAAGGTCAAGGCCGAGGCCGAGGCCGAGCTTCGCGGCGCCTACGCCGAAGTGGTCAAGCAGACCCGGCAGGGCAAGATCGATGCGCTGCGCGACAAGGTGTCGGCCGGCTTCGAGGATGGCGATGAGGCGGACAAAAAGGCGGCTTCCGGAGCCTTCAAGGATCTCGAGAAGAGCATCGTGCGGCGCCAGATCATCGACAGCGGCGTGCGTATCGACGGCCGCGACACCAAGACCGTGCGGCCCATCTCGTGCGACGTGAATCTGCTGCCGAGAGCGCACGGCTCGGCACTCTTTACCCGCGGCGAGACCCAAGCCTTGGCCGTGGCGACGCTGGGCACCGGGCGTGACGAGCAGATCATCGACGCCCTGCAAGGCGAATATCGCGAACGCTTCATGCTGCACTACAACTTCCCGCCCTATTCCGTGGGCGAGGCCTCGTTCCTGCGCAGCCCCGGGCGGCGGGAAATCGGTCACGGCAAGCTGGCCTGGCGGGCGCTGCGGCCGCTCATGCCGAACTGGGACGACTTCCCCTACACCATCCGCGTGGTCTCGGAGATCACCGAATCCAACGGCTCCTCGTCGATGGCCACGGTCTGCGGCACCTCGCTCTCGCTGATGGACGCCGGCGTACCGCTCAAGCGTCCGGTGGCCGGTATCGCCATGGGCCTGATCCTCGAGGAAGACAGCCACGCCGTGCTCTCGGACATCCTGGGCGACGAGGACCACCTGGGCGACATGGACTTCAAGGTGGCCGGCACCGAGGAAGGCGTCACTTCGTTGCAGATGGACATCAAGGTGGCCGGCATCACCAGTGACATCATGGCGCTGGCGCTGGCCCAGGCCCGCGAGGGGCGTCTGCACATCCTGGGCGAGATGACGGCGGCCCTGGCCCGGCCGCGCGACGAGGTCGGCCAGTACGCGCCGCGCATCACCACCATCGAGATCCCCAAGGACAAGATTCGCGAGGTCATCGGCACCGGCGGCAAGGTGATCCGCGAGATCACCGAGGAGACCGGCGCCAAGATCGATATCGAAGACGACGGCACCATCCGGGTTGCCGCCGCCACCACCGAGGTGGCCGAGGCGGCCATCAATTGGATCAAGGAAATCGTGGCCGAGCCCGAGGTCGGCGTGATCTATACGGGCAAGGTGGTCAAGGTGGTCGATTTCGGCGCCTTCGTGAATTTCATCGGCAACCGCGACGGCTTGGTGCACATCAGCGAGCTGGCACCCAGGCGGGTCGGCAAGGTGACCGACGTGGTCAACGAAGGCGACGAGGTCTACGTCAAGATGCTGGCCATGGACGATCGCGGCAAGGTGCGGCTCAGCATGCGCTCCGTCGATCAGCAGTCGGGCCAGGAAATCAGCGACCAGAAGGGGGACGGCGAGGCGGCGACAGGCCGGTCGCAGGCCGCCGGCCCGCCCTCTTCCCCGCCGCCGCGCCGCCGCGCCGACGACGCAAAGCAAAGACCGTGAAAGCGTTGAACCCCGTGCTTGTCTCCGGACGGGAAGTGTTGCCCTTGGTCGAGGGCGGCAAAGGTGTGGCGGTGACCAACGGCGAATGTTCGGGGGCCTGGGCGGCGGCCGGCGGGGTAGGGACGTTCTCGGGCGTCAACGCCGACAGCTACGACGAATTCGGCGTCGTCATCCGGCAAATCTATCACGCCAAGACGCGCCGCGAGCGTCACGAGGAGCTGATCGCCTACGCCATCCGCGGCGGCATCACCCAGGCCCAAATCTGTCACGAGACGGCCGCCGGCGAGGGCCGCATCCACGTCAACATCCTGTGGGAGATGGGCGGCGCGCAGCACGTCGTCGAAGGCATCCTGGAGGGCGCCAAGGGCCTCGTCCATGGCGTCACCTGCGGCGCCGGCATGCCCTATAAGATCGCCGAAATCGCCGCCAATTACGGCGTTTACTACTATCCCATCGTGTCTTCGGCGCGGGCCTTCAGGGCGCTCTGGAAACGCTCCTATAACAAGTTCGCCGAGCTCATGGGCGGCGTCGTTTACGAGGACCCCTGGCTGGCCGGCGGCCACAACGGGCTGACCAACTCGGAGGATCCGCTAAAGCCCGAGGCGCCCTATCCCCGGGTGCTGGCGCTACGCCAGGAAATGCGCGCCTTCGGGCTTGATCAGACGCCGATCGTCATGGCCGGCGGCGTCTGGTATCTGCGTGAGTGGCAGGATTGGATCGATAATCCCGAGCTCGGCCCGATCGTCTTCCAGTTCGGCAGCCGCGGCCTTTTGACTCAGGAAATCCCCATTCCCGAGGCCTGGAAACAGCGCCTGATGACGCTGCACGAAGGCGATATCCTGCTCAACCGTTTCAGTCCCACCGGGTTCTATTCCTCGGCCGTGCACAACGACTTCCTGCGTGAGCTCGAGCAGCGCAATGCCCGCCAGGTCAGCTATGCCAGCGCCGCCGACGGCGATCATGCGGCCGAGCTTGGCATCGGCCCGCGCAACCGCCTGGTCTATCTGAGCGAGAGCGACCGCAAGCGGGCCGAGGAATGGATCGCCGACGGCAACAGCGTGGCGCTGCGCACACCGTCGCAGACCTTGATCTTCGTCAGCCCCGAGCGGGCCGCCGAAATCCGTACCGACCAGGTCGATTGCATGGGCTGTCTGAGCCATTGCCAGTTCTCCAACTGGGCCGAGAACGAGGAAGGCACCACCGGCAAGAAGTCGGACCCCCGCAGCTTCTGCATCCAGAAAACCCTGCAAGACGTGATTCATACCGACAATACCGAGAACAACCTCATGTTCGCCGGGCACGGGGCCTATCGCTTCGCCAGCGATCCCTTCTATTCCAACGGTTTCATCCCCACGGTGCGCCAGCTCGTTGAACGCTTGATGACAGGCGACTAGCCAACATCAATGCGTTGCACTGTTTATTGAATTAGTTCAAAATAACCCGCGGGGCTGGGCTTCAGCCCTTTGCTTTTTTGTCAGGCGTTCTATCTAAGGGGTAGGGGCGCCAAGGGGCGGAACCTATCGTCGTCTATCAGAACCGTTGAGGCCACCGTGGAACAACAACGACCCTATTTCGAGGCTTTGACGCGGCTCAGGGCCGCCAACCTCCGTCCCACCCGCCAGCGGCTGGCGCTTTCAAGGCTGCTTTTCGATGACGGCGACCGGCACATAACCGCCGAAGTGCTGCACAGCGAGGCCTTGGCCTCCAATGTCAGGGTGTCCCTGGCAACCGTCTACAACACGCTGCACCAGTTCACCAAAGCGGGCCTGCTGCGCGAAGTGGTGGTTGATTCGGGACGTTCGTATTTCGACACCAACACCACGCCGCACCACCATTTCTTCTTTGAAAAGAGTGGCCGGCTGGAAGATATCCCGGGCCTTTCCTATTCCATCGACGATCTGCCGCCGCCGCCGCCGGGGACCCTGATCGACAGCGTCGCCGTCGTCGTCCGCTTGCGGGAGGCGGAGGAGTAGGCATCTAATTTGGTTTGAAAGGTATCGAGTTGCACTCTTTTTTGGAATCATTCTAGATTTTTCTCGATACCCATCCACATACCTTGTAAGGTAGCGGCCAGGTTGAACCGCCGAGGCGCGTGATAACCCCGCCGGTGCGGCCGCGACCGCTCATTCCGATGACGCCCATGAGGGAGAATCCGATGCCGTCTCTAGCTGGAAGCAAGACCGAACAGAACCTGAAGGACGCCTTCGCCGGCGAGTCCCAGGCCAACCGCCGCTATCTCTATTTCGCCCAGAAAGCCGACGTCGAGGGCTATCCCGATGTCGCCACGGTGTTCCGTTCCACCGCCGAAGGCGAAACCGGCCACGCCCACGGCCACCTGGAGTATCTCGAAGAGACCGGCGATCCGGCCACCGGCAAGCCCATCGGTGCCACCAGCGACAACCTGGTTGCCGCGGTGGCCGGCGAAACCCACGAATACACCGATATGTACCCGGGCATGGCGCGGGCGGCCCGTGACGAGGGCTTCGACGAGATCGCCGAATGGTTCGAGACCCTGGCCAAGGCGGAAAAGTCGCACGCCGGGCGTTTCCAACGCGCGCTCGACGAATTGGGCTAAAGCAGCGCAGTCTGCGAACAGCAAACAGGGGAGCGGAAACGCTCCCCTTTTTCGTTGCCTCGCAGTGCCGTTCCGCGCATCTTTGGCGGTATGAAAGAAGGCAGCACCCAAGCCCCCATCCGCCATCCCCTGGCCTGGAGGGAGGCGGATTTTCTCGCCGCCGACAAGATCGAGGCCGAGCTTACACGGGTCTTCGACATCTGCCACGGCTGCCGGCGTTGTTTCAATCTTTGCGACAGTTTTCCCCGCCTCTTCGACCTCATCGACGAATCCAGGACGGGCGAGCTCGATTCCGTGTCGCCGGCCGACTATGCCCCGGTGGTGGCGGCCTGCACGCTTTGCGATCTCTGTTTCATGACCAAGTGTCCCTACGTGCCGCCGCACGAGTTCGACCTCGATTTCCCCCACCTCATGCTGCGCGCCCGGGCCGCTGAATTCGCCGCCGGCCGTGTCGGCTTGTGGCAGCGTCAGCTGGGTCGGACCGACCGCAACGGCCGCCTGGCCGGAGCTCTGGCACCGCTGGTCAACTGGGCCTCGACCTCTGGCAACGGCCTGACGCGGCCGCTCATGGAGGGTGTCGTCGGTATCCACCGCGAGGCCGAGGTGCCGCGCTTTTGTGCCCGCACGCTGGTCGCCGAGGCGGCAGGCCAGCCGCTCGAGATCAACCGCCAGGCGCCGGCCATGGGCCGCCAGGCGGTGCTCTTCGCCACCTGCTTCGTCAATTACAACAACACCGCCAGCGGCCAGGCGGCGCGCCTCGTGCTGGCCCATAACGGCGTCGATGCCCAGGTCGCGCACCCAGGCTGCTGCGGTATGCCCCAGTTCGAGCACGGCGACCTGGAGGCGGTGGCGGCCCAGGCGCGCCGGGTGGCCCAGGCCTTGGCACCGGCGCTCGACGAGGGCCGCGACGTCGTGGCGCTGACGCCGAGCTGTGCGCTGATGCTGAAGTTCGAGTGGCCGTTGTTGCTGCCCGACGACGCGGCCGTGCGGCGGCTCTGCGAAGCCAGCGTCGACATCTGCCAATACCTCGTCGACATTGCCGCCAACGAGGGCCTGGCGCCTGGCTTGGGGGCCCTCGAGGGCGGCGTGGCGCTACATCTGGCCTGCCACGCCCGAGCCCAGAACATGGGCCCCAAGGCGGCCGAGATGCTGCGTCTTTTACCCGACACCGAACTCAGCCTGATCGAACGTTGCTCGGGCCATGGCGGCTCCTGGGGCATGATGAAGGAAAATTTCGAGGTTGCCATCAAGGTCGGCCGGCCGGTGGCCCGCCAGGCGGCCGAAGCGGGCCGGCAATGGCTGGCCTCGGAATGCCCGCTGGCCGGCGCCCACGTGGTGCAGGGGATCGGGCGCCTCGAGGCGGCCGGGCCCGGGGTCCCGGATCGGGCCTATCACCCCATCGAGCTGATGGCCCGGGCCTGGGGCCTCGAAGGCGCGGCCCAGCCATGAGCGCGGCCCAGCGCCGCCTCACCCGGGCCGACATCATGGCCCCCGAGGCCTATGCCGCCGAGCGCCGCCAAAGGCGCCGGGAGCTGATGGCGCTGAAGGCCGACCGCCGCCTCGAGGTCGGCCCTTTCGCTACGTTCTATTTCGAAAACTACGACACCATGTGGCATCAGGTGCATGAGATGCTGCGCATCGAAAAGGGCGGCGAGGAACAGATCGCGGGCGAGCTGGCGGCCTACAATCCGCTGATCCCCCAGGGTCGTGAACTCGTTGCCACGCTGATGCTGGAGATCGAGGAGCCCGAGCGCCGGGCCCGCGAGCTGGCTGGCCTGGGCGGTATCGAGGAGACGGTGCAACTGCGCCTCGGCCAAAGCCTGGTGTGCGCCGTCCCCGAGGCCGACCTCGAACGCACGGACGAAAAGGGCAAGGCATCGGCGGTGCATTTTCTCCACTTTCCCCTGAGCGACGACCAGGCGGCGGCGTTCCGGGATCCCGCCCAGGATGCCGTGCTGGGCATCGAGCACGCCAACTATGCCCATTTGGCGCGGCTCTCCGAACGGGTGCGCCAGGCCCTGGCCGCGGATCTGGCCTGAGGCGCCGGTAGCCCGCCATGCCGCTGCTAACCACGCTGGTCGGCGCTCTGCCCAAGCACACCTTTACGCCCTATGCCATCGGCGGCGGCGGCTACATCTTCGCCGACGCCTTCGGGGCCGAGTACGACCGCCTGCAACAGCAACGGCCGCTGGCCGACGTGCTGGCCATGCAGCAGTTTTTGGCCGTGCTCAAGCGGGTGCAACTGGACCTCGACGTGGCCGTCGACGGCGAGCTCTCGCGCCTGGTCTACTGGCAGTACAACTGCCTCAACATGGCCGGCGTCGAACGTGATGGCGACGAGGTGGTGGTGACCGGACCGCTCTCGCCGGGCCCGGCTATGCTGGTCGACGACTGGCGCCAGGCCCAGTCCTTCACCGCACGACCGGTCAAGATCGCCACGGCCGGACCAGCGACCCTCAGCGAATACGTCGTCGACCGGCACTACGGCGACAAGCGGGCGCTCTGCCAGGCCTTTGCCGCAGCCCTTGGGACCGAGCTGGGGGCGCTGGCCGAGGCCGGCTGCCGCTGGCTGCAGCTCGACGAGCCGCAGCTCGGGTTCCAGCCCGAGATGGCGCTGGCCTACGGCTTCGAAGCCGTCGACGCCTGCTTTGCCGGGCTGCCTACCGAAGTCAATCGCGTGCTCCACATCTGCCGCGGCTACGCCCCCGTCGACGGTGACCGGGAGGGCCGCAATCCGGCCCGGCCCTACGCCCGGCTGGCGCCCGCCATCGAAGCCTCGGCGGCCGACGTGATCTCGCTCGAGGACGCCTCGGAATACCACGAAGACCTGGGATTCCTGGAACAGCTGGCCACCACCAAGGTGATGTTCGGCGCCGTCTCCAACCTCGATACCAAGGTCGAGCCCGTCGAGCAGATCCGCGAGCGCCTGAAAACCGCCCTCCAACACGTCGACGCCGAGCGCCTGATCGTGGCCCCCGATTGCGGCTTCGGCACCTATCGCGACGAGGACGCATCGTTCGTCTGGCAAAAGCTCGCCAACATGGTGGCGGCCGCCAAATCCCTGTAGCCCGCGCTCGGCACGCCGTTCGATTGGATGTTCTTCAACCACCTGATTTTATTTGAAAAAACTTCCGAGTTCAGCGCTGAACTCGGTTCTTTCGGATCCACCGGCACCTGGCCTCTAGCCGCCCCGGCCAGCCTATCGGCCGGCCGCGTCCGGGACCACGGTTGCCGGCGCCACCGGCCGGCCGGCCTTTGCCGCTCTGCCCTCGGCCGGCGTTGCAACTGCCGCCCGGGCCATGAAGGCGCGCCAGATGCGGGCCGGAAGGCCGGCGCCGGTGACCCGCTTCATGGCCTTTTCGTCATCGTTGCCGACCCACACCCCGGTCACCAGGTCGCCGGCATAGCCGATGAACCAGGCGTCGCGGTGGCCCTGGCTGGTGCCGGTCTTGCCGGCCGTGGCGATGCTCAGCCGGGCCGCCCGTCCGCCGCCCTCCGCCACCGCGGCGCGCAGCATGGCGTCGAGGTCGGCGGCCACGCCGGGCGCCATGACGCGGCCCGGGCCCGAGCCCGAACGGCGATGAATCCGGGCCCCGCCAATCTCGCTGATGGTGCTGATGCCGTGGCTCCAGACGCCCCGGCCGCCGGCCGCCACGGTGGCGTAGGCCGTGGTCATTTCAAGCAGTGAAATGCCAACTGTACCGAGCGCCGTCGAGGGGTGGGCCGGCAGCGGCGAAGTGACGCCGAGCCGCGCCGCGGCCTCGACGACGCGGCGCCGCCCGGCCCGCTCCGCCACCTTCACGGCCACCGTGTTGATCGAACGCGCAAAGGCCTGGGTCAGGCTGACCGGGCCGGCATATTTGCCTGAATAGTTGCGCGGCGACCAGCCGGCCACCGTCAGCGGCTCGTCGCGCATTTGCGTCTCGGGCTTGAGGCCGGCCTCGAGCCCGGCCAGGTAGACGAAGAGCTTGAAGGTCGAGCCCGGTTGGCGGCGCGCCTGGCTGGCCCGATTGAACTGGCTCAGGCGGTAGTCGCGCCCCCCCACCAGGGCCCGCACCGCACCCGCCGGGCTCATCGCCACCAGCGCCGCCTGGCTTACCGCCAGACGTTTGCCGGCCGCTGCCAGTTGGCTTTCGATGACCCGCTCGGCGAGCTTTTGCAGCCCCGCGTCCAGGGTGGTGGTGACGGAGATGTCGCGCCGGGCGTGGCCGCTGTAGCCCGGCACCTGCTCGACGATCCAATCGGCGGCGTAGCGTCCGGTCCGGGTCCGCGCCGGTAACTTCCGAGGCGGCCGCAGACCGGCCAGGCGCTGCCCCGCCGTGGTGGCCTGGGCTTGGCTGATGGCGCCCGAGCGCACCATGCTGGCCAGCACCACCTGGGCGCGCCCACGGGCGCGCCGGGGGCTGGTGGTGGGGGCATAGCGCGTCGGCGCCTTCAAGAGGCCGGCCAGCAGCGCCGCCTGGCCCAGCGAGAGCCGCCGCGCCGAGAGGCCGAAATAGCGCTGCGCCGCCGCCTCGACGCCATAGGTGCCGGCCCCCAGGTAGACCCGGTTCAGGTAAAGCGTAAGAATTTCGTCCTTGCTGAAATTGGCCTCCAGCCAGAACGCCAACAGCACCTCCTGGACCTTGCGCTTGATCGTGCGTTCGGGCTTGAGGAAGAGGTTCTTGGCCAGTTGCTGGGTGATCGTACTGCCACCCTGGACGATGCGGCCGGCGCGCAGGTTGGCTACCGCCGCCCGCGCCAGGCCGATCAGGTCGATGCCGAAGTGCCAGCGGAAGCGCCGGTCCTCGATGGCCAGCACGGCCTGGGGCATGACCGGCGGCAGCTCGTCGAGCGCCACCTCGGCGCCGTAGAGATCGCCGAAGCGGGCAAGCGGGCTGCCGTCGGCGTAATGCAGCAACAGTGCCGGCCGCGGCCGCGGCGCGCCGGGGGCATCAACGTCGGGCAGGTCGTAGGCGTACCAAGCCACCACGCCGATCAGCAGCACGGCGCCCCAGATGCCCAGCACCGCCAGCCAATAGGCCAAGCGGCCGATCAGGCTGGGCCGGGCTGGGGAAGGCTCTTTTTTCGCCATCGCCCGGCCGCTGCAAGAATCAACGCCCGTGGCGCCTAGACATCGAGGTTGGCCACGGCCAGGGCATTTTCCTGGATGAAGTCGCGGCGCGGCTCCACCAGATCGCCCATCAAGGTGGAAAACAGGTCATCGGCCTCGTCGGCGTGGCTCACCTTGACCTGCAGGATGGTGCGCACCTCGGGATCGAGCGTGGTCTCCCAAAGCTGTTCGGGATTCATCTCACCCAGCCCCTTGTAGCGCTGGATTGCCAGCCCCTTGCGGCCCAGCGCCAGCACCTGCTCCAGCAACTGGGTGGGCGAGCGGATGATGAGCTCTTCGCCCTTGCGCGTGAGCACGGCGCGGACCAGGTAGGTTTCCTGCTGGCGGCCCAACTGGTCGTCGAGCTTGCGGGCATCGGCCGAGCGGATCAGCGGGCCGTCGATGAGGTGGCTCTCGCGCACGCCGCGCACGGTGCGGCTGAAGCGCAGCCCGCCGTCGTCGGTGGTCTCGCCCTGCCAGCCGCGCTCGGTCTCGGGGGCCAACTGGTCCAAGCGGCGGGCGACGTAGGCGCAGGCCGTGGCGGCCCGGTCGCTGTCGGCCAGGGCCTCGGGGTTGAGGGCGCCGGCGATGGCGGTCTGCTCGACCACCGACCAGGAGTAGCGCCTGGCCACCGATTCCAAAAGCTTGCGGCTGGCCCGGGCCTTTTGCACCAGTTCCATGAGATCTTCGCCGGCCCGCTGCTCACCGGTATGCAGTGTCAGCACGGCCTCGTCGATCCCTAGTGCCACGAGATAGTCCTCGAGCTCGCGCTCGTCCTTGAGATAGCGTTCGGATCGTCCTTGGCTGACCTTGTAGAGCGGCGGCTGGGCGATGTAGAGGTAGCCGGCCTCGACGATCTCGCGCATCTGACGATAGAAGAAGGTCAGCAAGAGCGTGCGGATATGGGCGCCGTCGACGTCGGCGTCGGTCATGATGATGATGCGGTGGTAGCGGATCTTCTCGAGGTCGAAGTCCTCGTGGCCGATGCCGGTGCCCAACGCCGTGATCAGGGTGCCGATCTCGGTGGACGACAGCATCTTGTCGAAACGCGCGCGCTCGACGTTGAGGATCTTGCCCCTGAGCGGCAGCACCGCTTGCGTTCCGCGGTCGCGGCCCTGCTTGGCCGAGCCACCCGCCGAATCGCCCTCCACCAAGAAGAGTTCGGCCTTCGACGGGTCGCGCTCCTGGCAGTCGGCCAGCTTGCCCGGCAGGCTGGAGATGTCGAGAGCACCCTTGCGCCTGGTCAGCTCGCGCGCCTTGCGCGCCGCTTCGCGCGCCGCCGCCGCCTCGACCACCTTGCCGATGATGGTCCGCGCCTCGCTCGGGTGCTCCTCGAACCATTGGCCCAGCTTGTCGGCGATGAAGCCCTCGACCGCCGGGCGCACCTCCGAGGACACCAGCTTGTCCTTGGTCTGGGAGGAGAACTTTGGGTCGGGCACTTTGACCGAGAGCACGCAGGTCAAGCCCTCGCGGGCGTCCTCGCCGGTCAGGTTGACCTTCTCGCGCTTGGCGATGCCGCTTTTGTTGGCGTAGCCGTTGATGGTGCGGGTCAGCGCCGCGCGCAAGCCGGCCAGATGGGTGCCGCCGTCGCGCTGCGGGATGTTGTTGGTAAAGCAGAGCACGTTTTCGTGGTAGCTGTTGTTCCACTGCAGCGCCACATCGAGGTCCAGCTCGTCGCGTTCGCCGGCTATGGTGATGGGCGGCTCGTGGCTCGCCGTCTTGTTGCGGTCGAGGTATTTGACGAAGGCCTCGACGCCACCCACGTAGTGAAGTTCGGTGTGCTGCGGCTCGATGCCGCGGGCGTCATTCAGCGCGATGGTGACGCCCGAATTGAGGAAAGCGAGCTCGCGCAAACGGTGCTTCAGGGTGGCGAAATCGAAATCGGTATCGGAAAACACCGTGTCCGAGGGGCGAAACTCGATCTCGGTGCCGCTCTGCTCGGCCTGGCCGACGATCTCCAGCGGCGCCTCGGGCTCACCTTCCTTGAAGCGCATGAAATGTTCGTTGCCGTCACGCCAGATGCGCAAGTTCAGGGTGCCCGAAAGGGCGTTGACCACCGAGACGCCGACGCCGTGCAGGCCGCCCGACACCTTGTAGGAGTTGTGGTCGAACTTACCGCCGGCATGGAGCTGCGTCATGATGACCTCGGCCGCCGAGACGCCTTCCTCGTCGTGCAGGTCGGTGGGAATGCCGCGGCCGTTGTCGCTGACGGTGACGGAGCCCTCGGGATTGAGGGTCACCTCGACGCGGTCGCAGTAGCCGGCCAGGGCCTCGTCGATGGCGTTGTCGACGACTTCGTAAACCATGTGGTGCAGCCCCGAGCCGTCATCGGTATCGCCGATGTACATGCCGGGGCGCTTGCGCACGGCATCCAGGCCGCGCAGCACTTTGATCGAATCGGCGCCGTAGTCTTCAGGCCCCGTGGCCTCATCGGCGGTGGGTTGTTCACTGATCGTGGCGGCCATCGGGTTTCCTCTCAGCCAGCCGGGACGGACACCAGCCGACCGGCCTCAAGCTCGCAAAACTGGGCCCGGCCGGCCAGCGCGGCAAACAGCCCGGCGTCGCTGCCGCTGAGCCAGGCCTGGGCACCGAGGACCTGGATTTCGGCAAACAGCGCGGCCCGGCGTTCGGCGTCGAGATGGGCGGCGATCTCGTCCAGCAGCATGATCGGCGGCCGGCCCCGGCGCGCCAACTGCAGGCGGGCGTCGGCCAGCACGATGGCGATCAGCAGGGCCTTCTGCTCGCCGGTGGAACACTTGTCCGCCGCCAAATCGCGGCCGGCGTCGCTGACCACCAGATCGCTGCGATGCGGTCCCAGCTGGGCGCCGCCGCTCTCGCCGTCGCGCCGCCGGCCGGCCTCGAGCTGGTGCCGGAAGCGCTCCTCGACGGCCAGCGCCGGCTCGGCCTCGAGCCAGGTATCGAGGCTGCCGGCAATCTCGAGCCGGGCGCTGGGGAACGGCCCGGCGGCGCTCATGGCGCCGTTGAGGCGGGCCACGGCGTCACGCCGGGCCACCGCCACGGCGATGCCGTAGCCGGCCATGGTTTCCTCCAGCGCGGCCAGCCAGGCGGCGTTGGCCGAGCCCCCCTGCCCCCCCCGCAAGAGCCGCGAGCGTTCCCTCAGCGCCCGCTCGTAGGCCGATACACGGCCCGCGTGTTGGCTGTCGAGGCCGTAGACCAGACGATCCAGAAAGCGCCGGCGCGGTGCCGCGCCCTCGATGAAAAGCCGGTCCATCTGCGGCGTCAGCCAGACCAGCGAGGCGATGTCCGCCAGGGCGCCGGCGGTGGCTGCCGTCTTGCCGTCGATGCGGATCAGGCGGCGGTCGCCCGGCGCCCGGGTCTCGAGATCCCTGTCCGCACCCCCCTCAGGCACCTGCGGTAGGGCCGCCAGCCCGCTGCCCACCTCGACTTTTCCCCCCGCCGTATCCAGCGTGGCCGCCACGGCCCAGGGCCTGGCGCCCTGGTGGCGCTGCATGTCGGCCAGCCGGGCCCGGCGCAGGCCGCGTCCCGGGGCCAGCATCGATAGCGCTTCCAAAAGGTTGGTTTTGCCGGCGCCGTTGGCGCCGTTGAGCACCACCATGTCGGCCCCGGCTTGCAGGCGCAGGCTCTGGTAGTTACGGAAATCGGTCAGCACCAGGCGCCGCACCGCCAGCTGGCTGGGCTCGGCCCCAAGGGGCTCGGCCTCAAGAGGCTCGGCCTCGAGAGGTCCCGGCCTGGCTGTCGCCGCCGTCACCGCCATCACACCCGCATGGGCATCAGCACGTAAAGGGCGCCTTCGTCGTTGCCGTCGCGGACCAGCGTCGGTGACACCGCGTCGGCCAATACGAACTGTGTCTGGTCGCCCTCGATCTGGGCCGTGATGTCGAGCAGGTAGCGGGAATTAAAGCCTATTTCAATGGCCTCCTGGTCGTAGGAAACGGCGATTTCCTCGGAGGCGCTGGCGCTGTCGGGGTTGTTCGCGGCCAGCACCGCCCGGCCCTGGCTGAGGCTCAGCTTGACGGCCCGGGATTTCTCCGTCGATACCGTCGAGACGCGGTCGACGGCTTCCGCGAAAACCTTGGTGTCGGACTCCATCAGCTTGTCGTTGCCCTCGGGAATGACCCGGTGGTAGTCGGGAAAGGTGCCGTCGATGAGCTTCGAGGTGAGCACCGCCTGGTCGAAGGCGAAGCGGATCTTGGTGTCCGATAGCGCCACCTCGATGGCGCCGTCGCTTTCCTCGATCAGCTTACGCAGTTCGCCCACCGCCTTTCTCGGCGCGATGACGCCCGGTATGCCGGCGGCGCCTTCGGGCAGCGGCGTGTCGACCCGGGCCAGGCGATGGCCGTCGGTGGCCACCGCGCGCAGCATGGCCACGCCCCCGGCCTCGGCGGCGTGCAGGTAGATGCCGTTGAGGTAGTAGCGCGTCTCTTCGGTCGAGACGGCAAAACGGGTCTTGTCGATGAGGCGGCGCAGCTCGCTACCTCCGATCATGAAGCGGTGCGGCAGCTCGCCCTCGGCCATGGCCGGAAAGTCCTCTCGCGGCAGGCAAGGCAGGTTGAACTCCGAGCGCCCGGCGGTGAGGTTGAGGCGGCCGCCGTCCTCGCTCAGGCCCAGCGAGACCTGGGCGCCGTCGGGCAGTTTGCGCACGATGTCGAAAAGCGTGTGGGCCGGCGTCGTGGTGGCACCTTCCTGCGCCACCTCGGCCGGGGCACGGTCGACGATGGCCAGATCGAGGTCGGTGGCGGTCAAGCTGAGCCCCCCCTCGGCCGCTTCGAGCAGCACGTTGGACAGGATGGGAATGGTGTTGCGCCGCTCGACGACACTCTGAACGTGGCCCAGCGAGCTCAGAAGGTCAGCGCGTTCGGTTGTCAGTTTCATGCCTGCCTACGCCCTTTGTTGGGGACAAAAGTCACCTGCTTTTCAGCGTTACCGTGCCGTGGCTGGCCGTCAGCCCTGGCGTTTTCGCCGTGCCCGTGAGCGTGCTCGTGAGCAGGAAACCCGGGTCGCCAAACGCCGCCGCGCGGTCCCGGAAGATAGCCTCGAGCGCAACCCGGGAGTATCCCGGGCAAAGAGCTCGATTTCCGGTTTTGCAGTATAGCAGAAGGCAACCCCCGCCACACGTTTATTCGCTGAAATCGAGACCCCGGCGGCAGCCGGGCGGGGGCCGGATTCAGGCCTCCAGCATGCGCCGCAAGAGGTCGATGTCCTCGGCCAGGGTGCCGTCGGATTCCTTGAGCTCGGTGATTTTCTTGACCGCGTACATCACCGTGGTGTGGTCGCGGCCGCCGAACTTGCGCCCGATCTCGGGCAGCGAGCGGGTGGTCAGTTGTTTGGCCAGGTACATGGCCACCTGGCGCGGCCGGGCCACGGCCCGGGCGCGGCGCTCGGAATACATGTCGGCCAGGCGGATATTGAAGTGCTCGGCCACCCGCTTTTGGATGTCGTCGATGGTGACGCGGCGGTCGTTGGCCCGCAACAGGTCGCGCAGCACTTCTTGCGTTGTCTCCAGCGTGATGGGCCGGCCGACCAGGTTGGAGTACGCCAGCACGCGGTTCAGCGCGCCCTCCAGCTCGCGCACGTTGGAGGTGATGCGATGGGCCAGGAATTCCAGCACCCGCATGGGCACGTGGCTGGCACCGGCCTGTTCCGCCTTGCTTTGCAGGATGCCGATGCGCAGCTCGTAGTCGGTGGCGTGGATGTCGGCCACCAAGCCCCAGCCCAGCCGCGAGCGCATGCGCTCTTCCATGCCGTCGAGGTCGGAGGGCGAACGGTCGCCGGAGATGATGATTTGGCGGTTCTGGTCGACCAGGGCGTTGAAGGTGTGGAAGAACTCCTCCTGGGTGGAATTCTTGTTGGCGATGAACTGCACGTCGTCGATCATCAATACGTCGACCGAGCGGAACTGGTCCTTGAAGGCCATCACGTTCTTGTACCTGAGCGCCCGGATGAACTGGTACATGAACTTCTCGGCCGAGAGATAGATCACCTTGCGTTCGGGCTGGCCCTCGCGGATGTGCCAGGCGATGGCGTGCATCAGGTGGGTCTTGCCCAGGCCCACGCCGCCATAGAGATAGAGCGGATTGAAGGGCACCACCGGCGCCTCGGCGACGCGCCGCGCCGCGGCGTAGGCCAGTTCGTTGGGTTTGCCGGCGATGAAGTTCCGGAAACTGAAGCGCGGATCGAGCGGTGCCCCCAGTTCCAGGGCCCGGCCAGGGCCCAGGTTTTCGGCTTCGACCCGGCCACTGGCCGCGTTTTCGGCGCCGTCGTCGAGCGTGTTGCCGAGCTCCGCCGGGCGCACGAAGATATCCACCGAAGTCACCGCGTTGTTTTCCTCGCCCCACAACAGGCGCAGCTTGTCGGCATAGTTCGAGACCACCCAATCGCGCATGAAACGCGTCGGCAGGGTCATGACGATCTGGTCGTCGCTCAAGGAGGCCAGCGTCAGGGGCCGGAGCCAGCTGTTGAAGGCGGCGTCGCCGACCTCGTGGCGCAGGCGGTTTCGCACCCGGCCCCACTGGGCCTCGATCTCCGCCGCGATGGTGGCCGACCGGCTCACGCCCTAGTCCTGGATCCAGGGCAGTCCGGCGTGGCGCCAGCCATCCGTCGTGCCGCGTTGCCCGGCTTCGCTGCGCTCGCCCTCGAAGCCGTCCGAGATGTTGTAGCAAGGCCCAAAACCGGCTTCGGTCATGGCCCGCGCCGCCGCCCGGCTGCGCACGCCGGAGCGGCAGAGGAAGAAGATCGGCTGGCCGGGCCGCAGGCCCGCCGCTGCGAGCTGGCCCCGGAAATCGGCATTCCCGGTCATCGCCGGAAAAAGTTTCCACGAGACGTTGAGCGGCCGCCTGTCGAGCGTCGTGAGGTCGGGTACGCCGACGTAGGACCACTCCGCATTGGTCCGCACATCGACCAGCACGGCCTCGGCATCGTCGGCCAGTTGCTGCCAGACCAGGGCTGACGGGATGTCCCCGGCATAGCCCTCAAGTGATGAAGTCGCTGTCGTCGTCGTCTCGTTGAGTGTTCCGCCAGACATACGTGGACCCGCCCCCGGAGACCTTTCGACTTTTAGAACCAATCGGCTGCCGCCCCTGCTGCCGCAAACTTCCGCCGGGCCACCATGATATTCTATTACTTGTTTTTTACTTAGGCCCAGCCCTCTGGGTCGGCCCAAGGGTAGTCTAGCGCACGTATAGCTCGCCCCGGAGCCGGGTTTTTACTTTGCTTGCACTTGATTTAGTGAACCGCAGCGTTGTATCCGAGAGTAATTGACAGCGTGTCCCGGCGCAACGAGATCGAAAGGGGAACACAAAAAAAACTTCGGCCGCCTTGCGTCTCCACCCCGGGTCGCCACTAGATGTTGGGCCGGTGCGGCGGGGCAAAAAAAACCGCGCCCGAGGCGCGGTTTTGCCGACCGCCGCAGCGGCATTCCCGTCCGGCTCTTCAGCCGGCCATCGCCTTGATCCGGGCCGACAGCCGCGAGACCCGCCGCGACGCCGTGTTGGGGCGCAGCACGCCATGGCTGGTGCCGCGCATGATCTCGGGCTGGGCCGCCTTGAGCGCCGCCCTGGCGACATCGGGGTCACTGGCCGCGATGGCCTCCTCGACCTTGCGGATGAAGGTGTGGATGCGGCCCTTGCGGGCGCGGTTGACGGCGGTACGCGTTTCGGCGCGGCGCATGCGTTTCTTGGCGGACTTGTGATGCGGCATGGTGCGGGTTTTCTACTATTCTTCTGCGGGCGGAAAGACCGCGCGCTTATACTGCCGGCAGCGGCTGCCGTCAACGCTTGAGTGCGATGCACATCAGCCGGCTGGCGGCGGCAATCAGCGGTTTTTGAAGTCGGGCGGGCGCTTTTCGATGAAGGCGGCCATGCCCTCTTTCTGGTCCTCGAGCGCGAAGGTGGCGTGGAAGATGCGGCGCTCGGCCTTGACGCCCTCGGCCAGCGTGGTCTCGAAGGCCCGGTTGACGGCGTCCTTGACCATCATCACCACGGGCAGCGAAAGCGCCGCGATCTCGCCCGCCAGCTTGATGGCTTCGTCGAGCAGCTCGGCCGCCGGCACGACCCGGGAGACCAGGCCGGCGCGTTCGGCCTCCTCGGCGTCCATCATGCGGCCGGTGAGGCACATCTCCATGGCCTTGGCCTTGCCCACCGCCCGGGTCAGGCGCTGGGTGCCGCCGGCCCCGGGGATGATGCCGAGCTTGATCTCGGGCTGGCCGAAGCGCGCCGTGTCGGCGGCGATGGCGATGTCGCACATCATGGCCAGTTCGCAGCCGCCGCCCAGCGCAAAGCCGGCCACCGCCGCGATCAGCGGTTTGCGGCTCTGCGTCGCACTTTCCCAGTCGCGGCTGATGAAGTTCTCGAGATAGACGTCGGCATAGTTCTTGGGCTGCATCTCCTTGATGTCGGCACCGGCGGCGAAGGCCTTTTCGCTGCCCGTGATGACCACGGCGCCGATCGCCGCGTCGGCCTCAAAGGCGCTCAGCGCCTGGCCCATCTCAATCACCAGCGGGGTGCTGAGCGCGTTCAGGGCTTCGGGCCGGTTGAGCGTGATCAGCCCCACCGGGCCGCGGCTCTCGACGAGGATGAATTCATACGACATGGGGGACTCCATAAGTGATGCGACGCCGGGCGTGGTGCAAGATCGCACCGCCCTTGTCAATAGTGCTCTTTAGCCCGGAGCGATGGAAAACCGCACCAACAAGCCGTCATCGCCTGCCGGCTGGGGAAATCGGATGATCAGAGTTTCGCTCTCGCGGCGGTATTGGCTTTTGGATTGGGCGGTCCAGCCAAGCTGGGGCAGGGTCTCGGCGTAGAACTCGAGCACCCGGGCCGGCGCCACCCGGCCCCGGGCATAGGCCTCGACGATGCGCCCCTCGGGCTTGTCGTAGACCAGGCCCAGCTCCGCCACCTCGCTGAGGCCGGCCATCAGCGGCAAATCCTCGAGGCTGGCAAAAAAACGCTCCTTGGCACCGCCCGGCGCCGCCCACAGCGCCAGCAGCAACAAAGCCAGTGCGAGCGTTCGTGCTATCATCATCCCCCTAGTAAACGCCCCCGAGCTGCCGCCGTCCAGTACCCGGCATTCGGCTTTCCGGTTCCCCCTCAACGCTGGCGCTTGGCACAATAGAACGTCGAGCGGCCGGCCTGGCTGATGCGGCGCACGGTGGCGTCGCAATCGCAGCCCGGGCACTTCTCTCCCTCGCGCCCGTAGACCGAAAAATCGTGCTGGAAATAGCCCAGCTCGCCCGAGGCCTGGACGTAGTCGCGCAAGCTCGAGCCGCCGGCCGCGATGGCGTCGCGCAGCACCGCCTGCACCGCCGGCACCAGCCGTTCGGCCCGCTTGCCGGCCACCGAGGCGGCCAGGCGGCGGGGCGAGATGCCGGCCCGGAAGAGCGCCTCGCAGGCATAGATGTTGCCCACCCCGGCGACGATCTTTTGGTCCAAGAGCGCCGCCTTGATGGGGGTTTGCCGGCCGCGCAAGCGGGCCGAGAAATCCTCGGCGTTGAACCGGTTGCCCAGGGGCTCGGGCCCCAGCCCGGCGAGCAACGGGTGGCTTTCGATCTCGTCCGTTGCGGCCAGCACCATCAGGCCGAAGCGGCGCACGTCGTTGAAGACCACGGTGGTGCCGTCGTCGGTTTCGATGATGACATGGTCGTGCCGGCCTGGGATGAAATTTTCGTGCCGGCCGGGCTCGTGGTTCTCGGCAAAAATAAGCCGTCCCGACATGCCCAGGTGGACGATCAGCACGCTGTCGCCGAGATCCCACAAGAGGTACTTGGCGCGGCGCCGGATGGCTTCGATGCGGCGGCCCTCGAGACGGGCCGGAAAGTTCTCGGGAAAGGGCAGCCTGAGCCCCGCCCGGCGCTGCTCCAGGCGGCGGATGCGCCGCCCCACCAGGCGGCCCTGCAGGCCGCGGCAGACGGTTTCGACTTCGGGAAGTTCAGGCATGGCGCACTCGTTCGGCTGGTGGCCCCAAGGTAGCGCCTCTCTCGGCCCTGCGCTATGGTTCGGAAATGGACCAGCGGCGCGCAGACACCACCCATTTCGGCTTCCGCACGGTGGCCAGGCGGCACAAGGCGGCCCTGGTGCGCGAGGTCTTCGACGACGTCGCCGGGCGCTACGACCTGATGAACGACCTCATGAGCGGCGGCGTTCACCGGCTCTGGAAGGCCGCCCTGGTGGAATGGCTGAAGCCGCGCCCGGGCATGCATCTCGTGGACGTGGCCGGCGGTACCGGCGATATCTCGTTCCGCGTGCTCGACAGCCTGGGAGGCGGCCAGGCGGCCCAGCGCGCCGGGTTTCGGGCCAGCATCTGCGACATCAACCAGAACATGCTCGAGGCTGGCCGCAACCGGGCACAGGACCGCGGATTCGTCGCCGGCGTCGACTGGCTCTGTGCCGATGCCGAGGCGCTGCCGCTGGACGACGCCAGCGTCGACGCCTACACCATCGCCTTCGGCATCCGCAACGTCAGCCATATCGCCGCCGCCCTGGCCGAGGCGCGGCGCGTGCTGCGCCCGGGCGGGCGCTTCCTCTGCCTCGAATTCAGCCGCCTGGTGCTGCCCGGTCTGACGGCGCTATACGATGCCTATTCCTTCCGCGTGCTGCCGGCGCTGGGCGAGGTCGTGACCGGCAACCGCGAGGCCTACCTCTATCTCGCCGAGAGCATCCGCCGCTTTCCCGACCAGCAGGATTTTGCCGCCATGATCGGCGCGGCCGGCCTTGACCGCGTGCGGGTACGCAATCTCTCGGGTGGCATCGCCGCCATGCACTCGGCCTGGCGGCTCTGAGTTCCGGGGGCTGAGGTGATACGAGCGCTGCGCAATCTGGGCCGGGTGATCCGAATCGGCCGCACCCTGGCGCGCCATGACGCCTTGTTTCCGCTCGATGGCGCCGGCCTGCCGCCCTATCTGGTGCGCGGCCTGAAGTTGCTGGCCGGGCCGCCGGGGCGTTTGCCGGGCGAGCTCAGGCCTGGCCAGCGCCTGGCCGCGGCGCTGCAGGAACTGGGCCCCAGCTTCATCAAGTTCGGCCAGGCGCTGTCGACCCGGCCCGATGTCGCCGGCGATGCCATCGCCGCCGATCTGGGTGAGCTGCGCGACCAGTTGCCGCCCTTTGCCGCCGATGCTGCGCGCCAGATCGTCGAGACCGAGTTCGACCGTCCGCTGGACGAGATGTACGCCCGCTTCGACGACCAACCGTTGGCCGCCGCCTCGATCGCCCAGGTTCACATGGCCGAAACCAGCGACGGTGCCTTGGTCGCCGTCAAGGTACTGCGGCCCGGCATCGAGCAGGCCTTCCAGCGCGACCTCGAGCTGTTTTATTGGCTGGCCGAAATGGTCGAGTCCTTCCAGCCCGACTTCCGCCGCCTGCGCCCCGTCGAAGTCGTGCACACCTTCAACGACACCGTCGATCTCGAGTTGGACCTGCGCCTCGAGGCAGCCGCGGCCTCGGAACTGGCGGAGAACTTCGAGGGCGACGAGAGCTTTCGCGTGCCCCAGGTCGACTGGAGCCGCACCGAACGGAGGGTGCTGACGCTGGAACGCATCGAGGGCATCCCGATCGACGATATCGAAGCCCTGAAGGCGGCCGGCCACGACCTCGACGCGGTGGCCGCCAAGGTGCTGCTGGCTTTTCTCAGGCAGGCCTTCCGCGACGGCTTCTTCCACGCCGATTTGCACCAGGGAAACCTTTTCGTCGACCCAGACGGCAACATCATCGCGGTCGATTTCGGCATCATGGGCCGGCTCGACCGCCGCACCCGGCGCTACGTCGCCGAGGTGCTGCTGGCCTTCCTCACCGGCGAATATCGCCGCGCCGCCGAGGTCCATTTCGAGGCCGGCTACGTACCAATGCACAAATCCCTCGATCTTTTCACCCAGGCCTGCCGCTCCATCGGCGAACCCATCCAGGGCCGGCCGCTGAACGAGATCTCCATCGCCCGCCTTTTGGCCCAGCTCTTTCGCATCACCGAAACCTTCGCCATGCAGACCCAGCCCCAGTTGCTGCTCTTGCAAAAGACCATGGTGGTGGCCGAAGGGGTGTGCCGCAACCTGGGCCCCGGCGCCAACTTCTGGGAAATCGCCAAGCCCTTCCTGGCCGACTGGGTCAAACAGAACCTGGGACCCGAAGCCGCCGTACGCGACACCGTGGACGAGGCCGCCGCCACCATGCGCCAAATCCCCGGGCTGATGGAAAAGGCCCAATTCGCCGCCAGCGCCTTGACGCCCCGAGGCCTGCGCCTCCACCCTGACAGCGAACGCGCCATTGCCCACCAGGCGGCGCGGCGGCGCGGCCTGGTGCCGATGCTGCTGTTCGCCGTGGCGGTGGGCTTGGTGCTGCTGCTGGCAGCCAAAATGTAGCCCCCAGAGGAGGTCTTGCGGGCCTTGCGTTGATTATCGTGGGAAGCTAGGCTGCGGCGGAGTTCCACAGGCATTTTGCGTGAATTAGGCCTTTTTTCGAAAATAGGTATCCGTCGTGCTGAATGGCAAACGTATCCTGTTGATCATCTCCGGCGGCATCGCCGCCTACAAGACGCTCGAGCTGATCCGCCGCCTGGGCGAGCGCGGCGTCGGCGTGCGCACCATCCTGACGAAATCCGGGGCGCAATTCGTGACGCCCCTTTCCGTGGCGGCGCTGAGTGGCGAGCGGGCCTACCAGGACCTTTTCTCGCTGACCGACGAAAGCGAGATGGGCCACATTCGCCTCTCGCGCGAGGCCGACCTGGTGGTGGTGGCGCCGGCCACCGCCAACATCATGGCCAAGGCCGCCGCCGGCATCGCCGACGATCTGGCCACCACGGCGCTCTTGGCCACCGACAAGCCGGTGCTGATGGCGCCGGCCATGAACCTACAGATGTGGGCCCACGAGGCCACCCAGCGCAACGCCACGCGGCTGGTCGACGACGGTGTTCTCATGGTCGGCCCCGAGGCCGGCGACCTGGCCTGCGGCGAAATCGGTTCGGGCCGCATGGCCGAGCCGGCCACCATCTTGGCCCGCATTAGCGAGCTGCTGGCCCCGGCGGGAACGCCGCTGGCGGGCCGGCGGGCGCTGATCACCTCGGGCCCGACGCGCGAGCCCATCGATCCGGTGCGCTACATCTCCAACCATTCGTCCGGCAAACAGGGCCACGCCGTGGCCGGCGCCCTGGCCGCCTTGGGGGCGGCGGCGACGCTGGTCACGGGCCCCAGCGCCGAGGCCGACCCGGCCGGCGTCGAGGTGGTGCGGGTCGAGACGGCGCGCCAGATGTTGGATGCCTGCCAGGCGGCGCTGCCGGTCGACATCGCGGTTTGTGCCGCGGCCGTGGCGGATTGGCGCATTGCCGCCCCGGCCAGCGGCAAGATGAAGAAGGACGGCGCCGGGCCGCCCGAGCTCAGTTTCGTCGAGAACCCCGACATCCTGGCCACCATCGCCGGCCTCGCCGAGCAGCGCCCGGCGCTGGTCGTCGGTTTTGCCGCCGAGACCGAAAACGTGGTCGAAAACGCCCTCGCCAAGTGCCGGCGCAAGGGCTGCGACTGGCTGGTCGCCAACGACGTTTCCAGCCAGAGCGGCACTTTCGGCGGCGAGCACAATACCGTTCACTTGATAGAAGGCGATGCCAGCGAAGCCTGGCCCAAGCTCAGCAAACAGGCGGTGGCCGAGCGTTTGGGCCGGCGCATAGCGGATCATTTCGCGGGCTAGCACGATGACGCTCGAGGTTGCGATCACCCAGCTTCCCCACGCTGCCGGCCTGGAGTTGCCGGCCTACGAATCCGATCTCGCGGCCGGGCTCGATTTGCGCGCCGCCGTGACCGATCCGGTGGTGCTCGAGCCGGGCGCCCGGGCGCTGATTCCCACCGGCCTGGCCCTGGCCCTGCCGGCCGGTTTCGAGGCGCAAGTGCGGCCGCGCTCGGGCCTGGCATTGAAAAACGGCGTCACCGTGCTCAATAGCCCCGGCACCATCGATGCCGACTATCGCGGCGAGGTCGGCGTAGTGCTGGCCAATTTCGGCGATCAGGCCTTCAGCGTGACGCGCGGCGACCGCATCGCCCAGCTCGTGGTGGCGCCGGTGACTCGCGTGGTTTGGCGGTCGCAGGACGACCTGGTGGCCAGCGACCGTGGCGCCGGCGGATTTGGCTCGACCGGAGGCGGCTGGTGATCCGGCTTTCCAAGCGCATGGTGCACGCCCTCGAGGCGGTGGTCGACATCGCCTACAACGCCGGTCCCCATCCCGTGCAATCGCGCGACATCACGGCGCGCCAGCACATTCCCCAGCGTTACCTGGAGCAAGTCATGCAGCGCCTGGTGCGGGCCGGCGTGCTCAAGGGCGTGCGCGGTCCCAAGGGCGGCTACCGGCTGGCCCGCGAGCGCCGCCGCATCACGGTGGGCGAGGTGGCCCGGGTGGTCTACGAGCTCGAGGCGGCCGACGATCCCATCACGGGGGCAGAGGGCTCGGAGCTGGCCCAACAGGTGGTGCGGCCGGTGTGGCATGAGTTGCGCCAGGATTTGATGAGCCGGCTCGACACCATCACCATCGAGGATCTCTGCCGCCAGGCCCATCAGTTGGGCATCGAAAGCGACGCCCGCCGGCGCGCCGATTTCGCCATCTGAGGCACCTACATGCCAAAATCAAAAAGCCCGCAAGCGGGCGGCGCCATTTACGCCAACATCTCGGAGACCGTCGGCCGCACCCCGCTGGTGCGTCTCGAGCGCCTGGCCTTTGATGCCGGCTGCGGCGCCGACATCGTGGCCAAGCTCGAATTCTTCAATCCCCTGGGCTCCGTCAAGGATCGCATCGGGGTGGCCATGATAGAGGCCCTCGAGGCGGCCGGCCGGCTCGGCCCGGAGACCGTGCTGGTCGAACCGACTTCGGGCAACACCGGCATCGCCTTGGCCTTCGTCTGCGCCGCCAAGGGCTACCGTTTGATTCTGACCATGCCCGAAACCATGTCCGCGGAAAGGCGCAAGATGCTGCGCATCCTGGGCGCCGAGATCGAGCTCACCCCGGCCGAACGCGGCATGTCCGGTGCCATCGCCCGGGCCGAGGAGCTGATCGCTGCGCTGCCCGACGCGGTCATGCCGCAGCAGTTCGAGAACCCGGCCAATCCCGACGTCCACCGCCGCACCACGGCCGAGGAGATCTGGCACGACACGGCCGGCCAGGTCGATGCCGTGGTGCTGGGCGTCGGCACCGGCGGCACGCTCACCGGCGTCGGTGGTGTGCTCAAGCAACGCCGGCCCGGGCTCAGGATGATCGCCGTCGAGCCCGAGGATAGCCCGGTGCTGTCGGGCGGGCCGCCGGGACCGCACGCCATCCAGGGCATCGGCGCCGGTTTCGTGCCCCAGGTGCTGGACACCGGGTTGATCGACGAGATCGTCACCATCGCCAACGAAACCGCCTTCGAGACGGCCCGCCGGGTGGCCCGGCTCGAGGGTCTGCCGGTGGGTATTTCTTCCGGGGCAGCATTGGCCGCGGCACTTGAGGTCGGTGTCCGGCCCGAGATGGCGGGCCGGATGCTGGTGGTGATCGTGCCCTCGTTTGCCGAGCGCTACGTCACCACGGCGCTTTTCGACGAGCTCTGAGCGAACATGGATTTCTCCGAAGAACAGATCGAGCGCTATGCCCGCCACATCGTGCTGCGCGAGGTGGGCGGCATCGGCCAGGCAAAACTGCTGCAATCGAGCGTGCTGCTGGTCGGTGCCGGCGGGCTGGGCTCGCCGCTCTTGATGTACCTGGCCGCCGCCGGTGTGGGCCGCATCGGCATCGTCGACGACGACACCGTCAGCGCTTCCAACCTGCAGCGCCAGATCGCCCACACGCTGGACCGTTTGGGCCAGCCCAAGACCGAAAGCGCGCAACGCACCGCGGCGGCGCTAAACCCGGACGTCGTGGTCGAGACCCACACCACCCGGCTGGCGGCCGAGAACGCCCTCGAGCTGATCGCCGCTTACGACCTGGTGGCCGACGGCAGCGACAATTTCGCCACCCGCTTCCTGGTCGCCGACGCCTGCCACCTGGCGGGACGCAGCCTGGTTTCAGCCTCGATCCTGCGTTTCGACGGTCAGCTTTCGACCTTCCGCTCGCACCTGGGTGGCGACAATCCCTGCTACCGCTGCCTCTACCCCGAGGCGCCGCCGCCGGGCCTGGTGCCGAGCTGTGCCGAGGGTGGCGTGCTGGGCGCCCTGGCCGGGGCCATGGGATCCTTGCAGGCCACCGAGGTGATCAAGGAGATCCTCGGTGTGGGCGACAGCCTGGCCGGCTGGCTGGTGATCTACGAGGCGCTCGGCACCACCTGGCGCAAGGTGCGCGTCCGCCCCGACCCCAACTGCCGGCTCTGCGGCCCCGAGGCCAGTATTACCGATCTTTCGCAGCACCGGGGCGGCGACGAAGACGCCCAGCGAAACCTATGATACCGAATCCGAATGATTAATTCGGGTGCGGTATCAAGCCGCCATTGAGGCGGCGGCCAAGTGCGCGGACGCGCACGCCCGGTGAGGGAGCAAAAAAAACCATACGAAATCCGAATTAATCATTCGGATTTCGTATGACGTCATAGTTTTTCTAGGTTTTCGATCGTTTGTCCGGGCTACGTGTACTGCCCCGGCAGCACGCGGTCCGGCGGCACGTGGCCGTCGGCGAAGGTCTTGATGTTGATGATCACCTTCTCGCCCATCTCGACGCGGCTTTCCAGGGTGGCCGATGCCATGTGGGGCAAGAGCACGACGTTGTCGAGCTGCATCAGTTTGGGGTTCACCGCGGGCTCGTGTTCGAAGACGTCGAGCCCGGCCCCGGCCAGGCGGCCGGCGCGCAACAGGCGCGTCAGGGCGTTTTCGTCGATGACCTCGCCGCGCGAGGTGTTGACCAGGTAGGCGTGCGGCTGCACCAGCTCGAGGCGCCGGGGCGACAGCAGGTGGTAGGTGGCGGGCGTGTGCGGGCAGTTGACCGAGATGATGTCCATGCGCGCCACCATCTGGTCGAGGCTCTCCCAGTAGGTGGCTTCGAGCTCGGAGGCGATCTCGGGATGCACCTGGTTGCGGTTGTGGTAGTGGATCGAGAGGCCGAAACCCCGGGCCCGGCGGGCCACGGCCTGGCCGATGCGGCCCATGCCGATGATGCCCAGCCGCTTGCCGCCGACGCGGTGGCCCAGCATCGAGGTCGGCGACCAGCCCCGCCAGTCGCCCGAGCGCATCAGCCGCTCGCCCTCGGCCAGGCGCCGCGCCACGGCCAGGATCAGGGCCATGGTCATGTCGGCCGTGTCCTCGGTGAGCACGCCCGGCGTGTTGGTTACCGTGATGCCGCGCTCGCGGGCCGAGGCCAGGTCGATGTGGTCGACGCCGTTGCCGAAATTGGCGATCAGCCGCAGACCGGCGTTGCTCTGCGAGAGCACCCGGGCGTCGATGCGGTCGGTCACCGTGGGCACCAGCACGTCGGCGGTCTTGACCGCCTCGACCAATTGCTCGGAGCTCAGGGGCACGTCTTCGACGTTCAGCCGCACCTCGAAGAGTTCCATCATGCGGGTCTCTATGACGTCGGGCAGCTTGCGCGTGACGATGGCCAGGGGTTTGTTGCTGCTCATCAGGCTCTCCGGGCGGCGCCCCGTGGCGCGGGTCGATGGTGCGGCCGGCGCCGGCACCTGGGATCACCCCTGTCTAGCAAATACCGCTGCGGGTGACAAATCGCCCGCCGCCACGCCGCCCGCCCTTGACCATGGCCCATACCGGCGGCATAGAAGGGGTATGCTACGTCTGCTCCGGCTGGCCCCCCCCAGCTGCTCCATCGGCGCCCCCAACGGCGCCTTCTTCGGCGCCCTGTTGATGGCGCTGGCAAGCCTGCCGCTGGCTGCCCTGGCGGCCGGCGAGAGCGGGCTCAAGGTGCCGCGCTTCGTTTCCTTGCGCGCCGATCCGGTCAATGTCCGGGCCGGCCCCGGCGTGCGCTTTCCCATCGCCTGGATATTCGTGCAAAACGACCTGCCGGTCGAGGTGGTGGCCGAATACGAATTCTGGCGCCGCATCCGCGACCTCGACGGGGCCGAGGGCTGGGTCCACAAAAGCCTGATCAGCGGCGACCGCTGGGCCATCGTGACGGGCAAGAAACCGCGTCCCTTGCGCCGCCGGCCCAAGGCCAAGGCAGCGCCGGTGATGCGCGCCGAGGCCGGCGTGCTGGGGCGCTTGCTGCGCTGCAACGGCCAGTGGTGCCAGTTGCGCATCGCCGGCCGCAAGGGCTGGATCCGCCAGGCCTTCGTCTGGGGCGCCTACCCCGGCGAAACCGTGGACTGACGCTACGGGCTTTTCTTGGTGTCAGCCGTAGCGGTGCAGCGCCGTGCCGTGCTGCGAGAGCCAATCCCGCGGTGACTGGCTGTCGAGCACCAATTGCTCGACCAGATCCCAGAACCGGGCGCCGTGGTTGAGCTCGAGCAAGTGCGCCACCTCGTGGGCGACGACGTAATCGAAAACCGCCTCCGGCGCCAGGATCAGGCGCCAAGAGAACGAGAGCCCGCCCTGGGCCGAGCAACTGCCCCAGCGGGTGCGGGGGTCGCGGATGGTCAGGCGCTGGAAGCCGGCATCGATGCGCCCGGCCGCCGCCTCGACGCGGTCGAGCGCTTCGCGGCGGGCCGAGAGCTTGAGCCAGTCGCCGAGCCGTCGCCCGAGGTGGGCGAGCCCGCCACTGACGCAAATGTTGCCGGCTTCGAGCCAGACCGGGGCGGGCCGCTGGCCCAGCCGGGTCTCGGGCCGATGGCAGACGACGTGGGGCCGGCCGAGATAGGGGATCGTGGCGCCGGCGGCGAACGGTACCTGTTCGGGCAAGGCCGCCAGGCGGTCGGCCAGCCAGGCGCCATGCTCGGCCGCGAAGGCCAGGCCGCGGCGGCGCGAGATGCCACGCGGCAGTACCAGCTCGGCGCCGCGCCGGGGATCGATCTTCAGCGCCATGCGCCGGGCCCGGGCGCTGGGGCGTACGCGGATGGCGTAGTGCTGCCCGCCGTGCGTTATGACCGCCGGATCGTCTCGGCTCATGCCACCTCTGCCGGGCGCTCGAACGATCCCAGTCCGGTCTCGGTCAGGGCCTCTTCGAGATCGTTGCCGGCCTCGGCCGCCAACGCCGTCAAGGGCGGTCGCAGGCGGCGCCAGGCGGCATCGCCCGTGTGCCGCGCCCAGACGTCTTTCAGGGCGCCGATCAGGGGATAGCGGTCGAAGACCTCGCGGATGGCGGTGAGGTCTTGCTGGCGCCTCCGGGCGCCCTCTTCCCGCCAGGCAGCAAAGACCATCTGGCAGTGACGGCTGGTGGCGTTGGCGGTGGCCGAGATGCAGCCCACGCCGCCGGCCTCGAGCACCGGCTGCAGGTAGCGCTCGGTGCCGGCATAGACGGCGAAGCCGGGGAATTTTTCGCACATGGCCTGCATGTTGCCGAGATCGCCCGAGGAATCCTTGATGCCGGCAATGGCCTCGCCGTGGCTGGTGCGCAGCATGGCGATAAGCTCGTGGCCCAGCGGCACGCCGCTCATCTTGGGAAAATGGTAGAGGCAGACGCGCATCTCGGGCTCGCCCACGGCATCGATGACGCGGGCGAAGGCGGCATGCAGGCCCTCGTCGCTGGCGCCTTTGTAGTAAAAGGGCGGCAGCATCAGGATATTTCGAAAGCCGTGGTCGATGGCGGCCCGGCTCAGCGCGATGGTGTCGGGAAGGGCGCAGCAGCCGGTGCCGATGAGCAGCTTGCCGGCCGGCAGCCCGGCCTTGGCCACGGCCTCGATCAGGGCCAGGCGTTCGTCCAGGCTGAAGGAATTGGCTTCCCCCGTGGTGCCCAGCACGGCCAGGCCGTCGCAGCCATTGGCCAGCAGCCAGCGGTAGTGGTCGAGGGTTGCCGTGATGTCGACGTTGAGCTCGCTGTCGAGGCGGGTGAGGGCGGCGGCAAAGACGCCGCGGGGCAGATCGGTATTCATCGCGGTACTCCCATCAGATCCGCCGGGGGGCGCTGCGTTTCATTCCGGCCAGATTACCACGTGATCCTCGAGGGCGCCCGCCCGGCGTTCCGAGATCACGCGGCCACGCACCGAAATGCCGGCCCGGTGCACGCTTTCGCCATCGCCCGCGACCAGCGGGTGCCAGTCGGGCAGCGGGCGGCCCTCGGACATCAGGCGGTAGGCGCAACTCGACGGCAACCAGCCCAGGTTCTCGACCAGACCCGGCTCCAGGCTGACGCAGTCCGCCACCAGGCGCCGGCGCTCGGCATAATTCGTGCAGCGGCAGCTTTGCAAATCCAGCAGTCGGCAGGCCACCTCGGTGTAGGCGATCTCGCCGCTCTCGATGTCCTCGAGCTTGTTGAGGCAGCATTTGGCGCAGCCGTCGCAGAGCGCTTCCCATTCCTCGCCGCTCATTTCGTCGAGGCGCTTTTGGCGCCAGAAGGGCCGCTCGTTCACGTGCCCTCGTGACGGCGCATGAAGCGCGCGATGCGGGGCGCGATGTGGCGCCGCCAGCGGCGCCCGTTGAAGACGCCGTAGTGGCCCACGCCGGGCTCTTCGTGGTGGCGCCGCTGGCGCTTCGTGAGGCCGGTACAGAGCTTGTGCGCCGCCCGCGTCTGACCCAGGCCGGAGATGTCGTCTCGCTCGCCCTCGACAGTCATCAAGGCGGTGGCGCTGATGGCGGCGGGCTCGATCGGCTGGCCCCGCCAGGTCATGGTGCCGCGCGCCAGCGCCTGGTCCTGAAACACCGTCTTGACGGTCTGGAGGTAATATTCCGCCGGCAGGTCCATGACGGCGAGGTATTCGTCGTAGAAGCGCCGATGCGCCTCGGCGCCGTCGCCGTCGCCTTCGATGAGGTGGTGGAAAAGTCGCATGTGGGCGCCCAGGTGGCGCTCCAGATTCATGGTCATGAAGCCGCTGAGCTGCAGAAAGCCGGGATAGACGCGGCGCCCGAAGCCGGGGTAGATCAGCGGCACCCGGGTGATGACGTGACGTTCGAACCAGGCCAGCGAGCGCCTCTGGGCCAGCTTGTTGACCTCGGTCGGGCTCTCGCGGGTATCGATGGGGCCGCCCATCAGGGTCAGTGTGCGCGGCGCCGCCTGGTCGCCGGCCGCCGCCAGCAGCGCCGTCGCCGCCAGCACCGGCACCGAGGGCTGGCAGACGGCGATGACGTGCGTAGGCGGACCCAGGAGCCGCAAAAAGTCGATCACCGTGTCGATGTAGTCGTCGAGGTCGAAGCGGCCGGCCGCCGGCGCCACGTCGCGGGCGTCGCGCCAGTCGGTGATGTGGACGTCGTGGTCGGGCAACAGCGCCGCCACGGTATCGCGCAGCAGCGTCGCGAAATGGCCCGACATGGGCGCCACGATAAGCACCCGCGGGTCTTGGCCCTGCGGGTCTTGGCCCTGCGGGTCTTGGCCCTGTGGGTCTTGGCCCTTGCCTTCGCGGCAAAAGCGCAAGAGGCGGCAAAAGGTGGTCTCGGCGACCACGCTCTCGCGCACTGCCAAGCGCTCGCCCTCGGAGAACGTCTCGCTCAGCCCGAAGTCCGGTTTGCTGCGCCTGCGCGTGGTGCGGTCGAAGACCTCGCAGGCCGCCGCCAGGGTCCGGCCGCTGCGGGTATAAGCCAGCGGGTTGAAGGGGTTCAGAAAGAATTGCTGGCTGGCCTGGGCGGCAAAGCGTAGCGGCTCGAGGGCCGCGTGGTGAAGCTCATGGGCGTGGTAAAGCATACAAAATCCCCTTCTCGATCAAACCAAGCGCCGTCTGCGGACGCCGTCATGCTAGCACTATATTTTGTGTCCGAGGAAGGTATGCGACACAAATTAGTGATTGTTCCGCAGGCGAAATGATAATGTTAGAGTGCCTGGCGCAGTCTCTCGGCCAGGCGCTCGGGCGGCGTGGCGCTGGGGAAATGAGCCAGATAGCGGCCCTTGCGATCCATCAGGTAGACGATGGCGGTGTGGTCCATGCTGTAGTCGTCAGCGTCGGCCTCGGCGCCGTTGTTTTGTACTTTGACGTAGTAGATGCGATAGGACCGGGCGGCGGCGGCGACCTCGTCTGGGCTGCCGCTGAGCGCCCGTAGCGCCGGGTGGAAGTTGGCCGCATAGTCCTTCATCTGGGCCACCGTATCGCGGGCCGGATCGACGCTGATGAAGATCGGCACGATTTCCGCCGCCGCCGGCCCCAGCGCCTCGAGCGCCGTGGTGATGGTCTGCAGTTCGGTGGGGCAGACATCGGGGCAATAGGTGTAGCCGAAATAGACCAGCATCAGCTTGCCCCGGAAGTCGGCCTCGCGCACCCGGGCGCCGAACTGATCGGTCAGGCTGAAGGGGCCGCCGATGACGGTGTTTTGGCGTTCGCCAAACGACGGCAGCGGTTGGTCGAAAAACAGCCAACGTCCCGCCGCCCCCAGGCCGACGCCGAGGAGCACGGCCAGCACGATGCTGACAAGGCGCCGAAGCGACGGTCGTCTTGGGCTTGGGCCAGGGGTTGGGACGGACATTGTTGGCTCCATTCTTACCCTGCCGGGCGGCGCCGGAGCAAACGGCCAAGATTGACGCCCGGCCGGCTTCTACCCATGCTGGCGCCATGGCGGACATCGAGCCACGGTTCGACTTTGCCGCCCTGGCCGGCGGGCCCGAGCCCATGGTGTTGCTGCTGCTGGTGCTGCTGGCCGATGCCGTGCTCGGCAATCCGGCCATTCTGCGGCGCTGGCTGCCGCATCCGGCGCTGCTGCTGGCGGTCACGGCGAGCGGCCTCGAGCGCCGCCTCAACCGCGGTGGCCGCAGCCCCGTCAAACGCCTGGTGCGCGGCGTCCTGGCCCTCGTTTTGGTGCTGGCGCTGGCGCTCGGGGCGAGCTGGCTGGTGCTTCTCGCCAGCGCCGTGCTGCCCTTTGGCTGGCTCATCGAGTTCCTCTTCCTGGCTTCGCTGATTGCCCAGCGCGGACCGCTGGACGAAGCCCGGCTGCTGCTGCGGGCGCTCGAAGGCGGCGGTCTCGAGGCGGGGCGGCAGGCGGCGGCCGAGATCGCCGGCCCGGCGGCGCAGAACATGGACCAGCCGGCCCTGGTTCGGGCCGCCGTCAGCCACCTGGCCGAGCGCCTGCTCGACGGCCTGGTGGCGGCGCTGTTTTGGCTCATCCTGCTCGGCCTGCCGGGACTGGCCGCCTACCAGGCCATCAACATCGCCGGCCGGCTCTGGGATGACCGCAATCCCGAACGCCGCGATTTCGGCCTGGCGGCCAGCCGCCTCGACGACGTGGTGGGCTATCTGCCGGGCCGCCTGGCCGGCCTGCTGGTGGTGCTGGCCGCGGTCTTCGTGCCCTCGACCAGCCCCGGCGCGGCGCTGCGGGTGATGGGCCGCGATGCGCTGCGCCACCGCTCGCTCAGCCTGGCCTGGGTGGTGGCGGCCATGGCCGGCGCGCTGGGGCTGGCGCTGACCGAAGCCCGGGTTGCCCGCGGCCCCCAGGGCCGCGCGGCCCCCGCCGCCGAGCGCCAGGGCGCGGCGCCGAGCATTTGGCTGGGCCAACGCGAGGGCCGTGCCCTGGCCGGCACGGCCGACATCATGCGGGCGATTTACCTCTACGCCGTGGCGGCCCTGATCAGCTTCGCCCTCGTCACCATGGTGGCCATGGTGCAGCTCTCGCTCTAGCCGCCGGCCGCCTTGGCCAGGGCGGCCCGCAGGGCTGCCGCATCGCGCTTCGAGACGGCGCGCTTGAGAATGATGTCCTGGGGCGTCACGGCCTTGCCGTAGTAGGCCTTGTTGGCGTCGGCGTCGGGCTGGATCACGGCGCCCTCGACGGAGGCGCCGGCGAAAAGGCCCTTGTTGCGCGAGTAGGAATAAACGTCGTCGCGCAGGTTGGTGGTGGTCGCCGTCTCGCGGCCCACGCCCTGGGGCCCGGCGGCGGCGCTCAACTCGGCGCCCAGCTTGACCCGGTTGTGCAGCACCGCATCGAGGGCGCGCTCGGTCATCATCAGCAGTACCACCTCGGAGGACTGGGCGCCGATCTGCAGGCCGATGCTGCCGGCACCCAGGTTGAAGAAGGCCGGTGCCGACCAGCCCCGCTGGCCGCGGGCGAGCAGCACGCCGGAGCCGCCGGCGCCGCCCAGGATGAACCCGGCCTTGAGCATTTGCGGCACTACCAGCACAGCCTTTGCCCGCTTGAGCAAGGCCCGCATGGGCGCCATCTTGGCATCACCGGCAAAACTTTCGACGGTGATGCGGGCGCGGTCGACCAGGGCCTGTTGGTCGTCGGCCAGGGCCGCCGGCGCGGCCAGCCCCATGGTCAGCACGATGAGCGCGGCCAGGGCTGAGCGGCTGCCGATTGATCTGGTCATGGTTTTGCTTCCTCTCCCTTGCAGGATTGAACGTCGGCCCAGCTTAGCAGACCTTTAACCCGCATTTCTCACCGGGTCACGGCCTGCGTCGCTCCCAGGTGATGTGATCCGCTAGGAAAAGACCGAAGCGCGTAGTGGTACTACGCGCTTCGGTCTTTGACAACGCGGGCGCGCGCACAGGGACCCTGCGGAGCGACCCTGCGGGCGCCGCTGTCGCACCGACAGGGTGTGTCACGCTGCTTGCCCGATGTCCCACATCGCGCGGCGCAGCGTTCCTACCCTTTCGGCGCGACAGCGACGCGCAGGCCATGACCCGGTGAGAAATGCGGGTTAAGCCCGTTGCCGCGAACGAAATAGTCAACCCGCCCGGCTGTTGCTGAAGGCCAGCCGCCAGTCGCCGCCCAGGCCCTCGCCCGGCATGTGGTCGAGGCGGGTGGTACCCAGGTTCTCGACGGCGATCGAGAGCGCCCTGTCGGGCTCCATGTTCATGGCGTAGGCGATGGCGGCGCGGATGGTGCCGCCGTGGATGACGGCGACGATGCTGCGCCCGCGAAAGCGCTCGGTGTGGCGCTCCAGCGCCAGGCCCACGCGCTCGATGACGTCGAGGAAGCTCTCGCCGCCGGGCGGCCGGTGGCCGGCCGGGGCCAGCCAGTAGCGGTGCCACTGGCCGGCGGCGGCGATCTTGGCCAGATCCATGGCCAGGTCGTCGTAGCGCTTCATCTCCCATTCGCCGTAGCGCTGTTCGGCCAGGTCGGGCTCGATCAGGCGCTGGTCCTGGTTGACCCCGGCGGCGGCGATGGCGTCGGCGGTCTGCTGGGTGCGTTTGAGGCCGCTGGTCAGCCACACGGCTGCGTCGGGCAACCAGCCGGGAAAGGCCGCGAACATGGTCTCGTCGGAGACGTCGGCGGCCACGTCGGAGCCGCCGTAGAAAAGATCCTGGGCCCCCACCACCGGGGCATGCCGGATCAGCCACCACCGTGTACGTTCATTCATCCGTTGTTACCTCGAGTCCTGTCGATCTCATTCGCCGATCTGGTGCAACAGCCCGTGTTTGCGGGCCGAGCGGAAGAAGCCCAAGAAGATGCTCACGCCGAGGCCGAGATAGATGACGTTGAGGCCGATGGCCTTGAGCATCAGCTCGGGCAGGAAGCGGCCCTCGACCAGGATCGCCCGCATGCCTTCGAAGACATGGCTGGCCGGCAGCAGCGCCGACACGGTCTGCAGCCATTCGGGCAGCACCGCCACCGGGTAATAGATGGCGCAAACCGGCGCTATGGCGAAGATCAGGGCCCAGGCCAGGCTCTCGGCGCCCAAGCCCCAGCGCAGCACGATGCCCGAGACCGCCAGACCGAAAGCCCAGCCCATGACAACCAGATTGAGGAAAAAGCCGACCAGTGCGAAGCCCAGCGAATAGACCGAGAAGCCGAAAAAGGCGATGGCCAGCAAGGTGGCGGGAAGGGCGCCGATGACGGTGCGGCAGAAGCTGGTGGCAAAGAGCGCCACCATCAGCTCGCTGGGCCTCAGCGGACTGACGAAGAGGTGGCCCAGGTTGCGCGACCACATCTCCTCGAAGAACGACAATGAGACGCCCAACTGGCTGCGAAAGAGAATGTCCCAGAGCAGCACGGCGCTGATCAGCACGCCCAGGGCCTGGGCCACGTAGTTCGAGCTCTGGGCCAGGAACTGGGTGAGGAAACCCCACAGGATCATCTGTACCGTGGGCCAGTAGGCCAGTTCCAAAAGCCGGGGCCAGGAGCTGCGGATGAGGTAGGTGTAGCGCAGCACCATGGCAAAAACGCGCTGGGCCGAGAAAATATCGGCCGGAGCCCGCGGCCCGGTGCCCACCTGCTCCCTCATGCCTCCACCTCAAGCGCCGCGCCACGGCCGCGGGCGACGTCGAGAAACACTTCCTCGAGGGTGGGCCGGCCGTAGCGTCCCAGCAGCTCGGCCGGCGGGCCGCGGTCGACCAGGCGGCCGGCCCGCAGCATCAGCACGTCGTCGCACAGCCGCTCGACCTCGTTCATGTTGTGCGACGCCAGCAGCACGGAGGCACCGCTCCGGTGCTGGTAGTCGGCCAGGGTGCCGCGCACCCAGTCGCCGACGTCGGGATCGAGCGACACCGTGGGCTCGTCGAGCAACAACAGCTCGGGCTCGTTGATCAGGGCCTTGGCCAGGGCCACCCGGGTGCGCTGGCCGGCCGAGAGCGTGCCGAAGGGGCGGTCGACGAAGGCGCCCAGGTCGAACATCTCGGTCATTTCGCCGAGCCGGCGGTCGATGGCCCGGAGACCATAGAGGTGGGCATAGATGCGCAGGTTCTGGCGCACTGTAAGGCGGTGCGGCAGGTCGACGTAGGGCGAGGAGAAGTTGAGCCGCGGCAGCACCCGGTGGCGCCGGCGCAGCATGTTCTCGCCCAGCACCTCGACGCGGCCGGAGCTGGGCAACAGCAGCCCCAGCAAGATGGCGATGGTGGTGGTCTTGCCGGCGCCGTTGCCGCCCAGCAGCGCCGTGGTCTGGCCGCGGGCGATTTGGAAGTCGAGGCCGTCGACGGCGACCACGTCTCCGTAGTGCTTACAGAGGCCTTCGACAATGATGGCGGGCTCGGGCATGGCGCCAATATGGGGCCAAAGCGGCGCTGCCGCCAGGGTGAGAAATGCGAGCTGGTTGCCCTATGTGTGCTATGTTGGCGCCCCAGGGACCGGGCGGCGGCCAACCGCCACTGATGGCAAGACATGTTGAGTTCGGCGATCGATCTTTCCGACAAGAGCGGCGCGGCGCCGCTGGTGCAGCCGCTGGGCACCGGCCGGGTACGCCTTTATACCCTGGTGATGGTGCGCTGGTTCGCCGTCTTGGGCCAGCTCAGCGCCGTGTTCTTCGTGCACTCCGGCCTGGGCTTTCCCCTGCCGCTGGAATTGGCGCTGGCCACCATCACGGCATCGGTGGTGCTCAACGTCGTGGTCTCGCAGCGCTATCCGGTGGCGACCCGGCTCAGCGACCGCGAGGCGGCGCTGTTTCTGGCCTACGACATCGTGCAATTGGCCGTGCTGCTGAGTTTGACCGGCGGCTTGACCAACCCCTTCGCACTTTTGTTTCTCGTCTCGGTGACCATTTCGGCCACCATCCTCAGCCTGATATCGACTATTCGGCTCGTTCTCTTGGCCACCGCCTGCCTGTCGCTGGTCGCCGTTTTCCACCAGCCGCTGCCCTGGAGCCAGCCGCCACCGGTATTTTCGGCCACCTACGTCGCCGGCGTCTGGTGTTCGCTGGTGACAGGCATGATCTTCATCACGGTCTATGCCTGGCGCGTGGCCGAGGAGGCGCGGCGCATGTCGGACGCCCTGGCGGAAGCCCACATGGCGCTGTCGCGCGAGCAGCAGCTGTCGGCGCTGGGCGGCTTGGCGGCGGCGGCGGCGCACGAGCTGGGCACGCCGCTGGGCACCATTACGCTGGTGGCCAAGGAACTGGCCCTGGAGCTCGAGCAGGAAAGCCCGCTGACCGACGACGTCGAGCTCATCCTGAGCCAGGCCGAACGCTGTCGTGACATCCTCAACCAGCTGTCGCGGCGCCCGGCCCAGGAGCGACCGGGACCGTTCGCCGTGTTGCCGGTGGCGGCGCTCTTGGACGAGGTGGCCGAGAAGTATCGCCGCGACGGCATCACCATCTCCCTCGACACCGGCCTGTCGGACGAACAGCCGCTGATCCGCAGGGTGCCGGAAATCGTTCACGGCCTGGGCTATCTGATCGAAAATGCCGCCGACTTTGCCCGTCTTGAAGTACGCGTCGGCGTCGCCATTGACGCCGACGACCTGACCATCTCGGTGGTCGACGATGGCCCCGGCATCGCCGGCAGCATGCTTAGCGCGCTTGGCGAGCCCTACGTCTCGAGCCGGCCCTCGAGCGGCATGGGGCTGGGCGTCTTTATCGCCAAGACGCTGCTGGAACGGACCGGCGCCCGGGTGGAATTTGCTAACCGGCGTGGCGGCGGCGCCAAGGTTGACATAACATGGCCGCGAAAACTGTTGGATGAGATGCAGTCACTCGAATTGGCCGGATTATGAACAAGAGCGGGAAGCCCGAACAAAACGGCGAGGATCCTGGCGGGATCGAAGCCGGCGAAGAAGGCAGCCTGCTTATCGTCGACGACGATGAGCCCTTTCGAGCCCGCCTGAGCCGGGCCATGGAAAGCCGGGGCTTTGACGTCAGCGCGGCCAGTGGCATCAGCGATGCCGTGGATCTGGCGAGGCGCGCCCGGCCGGCCTTCGCCGTGCTCGACCTCAAGCTGCTGGACGGCTCGGGCCTCGATATCGTGCCCGAGCTGCGTGAGATCCGTGCCGATATGCGCATCATCATCCTCACCGGCTACGGCAACATCGCCACCGCGGTGGCGGCGGTGAAGCAGGGCGCCGTCGACTACCAGGCCAAGCCGGCCGATGCCGACGCCATCGTTGCCGCCCTGATGGCCGGCGATGACGAACGGCCGCCGCCGCCGGAGCGGCCGATGTCGGCCGACCGGGTGCGCTGGGAGCACATTCAGCGGGTCTTCGAAATGTGCGACCGCAACGTCTCGGAAACCGCCCGGCGCCTCAACATGCACCGGCGCACCCTGCAGCGCATCCTGGCCAAGCACTCGCCGCGCGAATGACCGGCGCCGCCAGCCTGCCCCCCAGCCCGTCCCCCAGACTGCCCACCGGGCACCGGGTCTTTGCCGTGGGCGACATCCACGGCCGGGTCGATCTCTTGCGCACCCTCCATAGCCGCATCCGCCGCGAGCTCGAGACCAAGCCTTCGGGCCGCAACCTCATCGTCTATCTCGGCGACTACATCGACCGCGGCGGCCACAGCCGGGAGGTCGTCGATTGTCTGCTCGACGATGGCGTGGCCGGCGCCGAGGCGGTGCATCTGATGGGCAATCACGAGGAGTTCCTGCTCACCTTCCTCGACGCTCCGGAAGACAACTCGGTCTGGCTCTTCAACGGCGGCGACGCCACGCTGGGCAACTACGGCGTCGATGTCAGCGATCCCACCCTGCAGGCCGACGGCTTGACCTGGTTGCGCGACGAACTGGTGCGGCACCTGCCCCCCAGGCACCTCGATTTCTTCCGCCGCCTGACCTACTGGCACAGCGAGGGCGATTTCTTTTTCGTCCATGCCGGCCTGCGCCCCGGCGTGGCGCTGGAGGAACAGAGCCGGCACGACATGCTGTGGATCCGCCACGAGTTCCTCGAATCGACGGCCGACTTCGGCAAGATCGTGGTGCACGGCCACTCGCCGCTGAACGAGGTTTGCCAGCGGCCCAACCGCATCGGCATCGATACCGGGGCCTATTCCACTGACGTGCTTACGGCCATCGTGCTCGAGGGCAGCGAGCGGCACTTCATCCAGACCGGGGCGCAATCCGGGATCGCGGCCTGAAGGGCAGGCCGCTGCCGGCGTCTGGCGGCCACAAAAGCCGTGTCGCAAGCCGGACTTTAGGCTAAAAGAGTTCGCGATATGGTCGATCCCGCAACCATCGCCACACGCCTCGAGGGCTTGGCCGGGGTGCGCGTGTTGGTGGTCGGTGACGTCATGCTCGACCAATACGTCTCGGGTTCCGTCGAGCGGGTGTCGCCAGAGGCACCGATCCCGGTGCTGCGCATCGAACACCAACAGAGCGCGCTGGGCGGTGCCGGCAACGTCGCCCGCAACGTCGCCGCGCTGGGCGGCCGGGCCAGCCTGCTGGCCAGCGTCGGCGACGACGAGGCCGGCCGCCGGGTGGGGGCGCTGCTGGCGGCCGAGCCAAACATCGAACCGGCCTTGATCGAAGTGGCGGGCCGCCCGACCACGGTCAAGACCCGCTACCTGGCGGCTGGCCAACAGCTCCTGCGCAGCGACCTCGACGCCCCCGGCGAGCTGCCCGAAGCGAGCCGCCAGGCCCTGGCCGAGGCGGCCACCCGGATCCTCGCGGACAGCGATATCGTGGTGCTTTCCGATTATGCCAAGGGCACGCTGGGCGCGGCGTTCTTGGGCGATCTGATCGCCGCCGCCGGGGCTGCCGGCAAGGAGGTCGTCGCCGATCCCAAGAGCGCCGACTTCAGCCGCTACGCCGGCGTCACGCTGCTCACCCCCAACCGGGCAGAACTCGAGCTGGCCGGCGGCCGCGCCATCACCGACGACGCCAGCGCCGAGGCCGCGGCCCGGGCCGTGGCGAACCAACACGGCCTGGCCGCCGTGCTGCTGACCCGTGGCGCCCAGGGCATGACCCTGGTCGATCTGCGCCAAGATGGCGAAGGCGCGGTGCATTTGCCGGTCCAAGTCCGCGAAGTGTTCGACGTCTCAGGCGCCGGCGATACCGTGGTGGCGACCATGGCCCTGGCCCGCGGCGCCGGTTGCCGGCTGGGCGAGGCGGCCGAATTGGCCAATCTGACGGCCGGCATCGTGGTCGGCAAGGTGGGCACCGCGGCGGTCTATCCGGGCGAGGTGATGGCTGCCGCGGAGGGCGCCTGGGGCGCCGGCCAACGGCCCGAAGCCAAGGTGCTGGAGTTGGCCCCGGCGCTGGAGGTGGTGGAACGCTGGCGCCGCCAGGGCGAACGCCTGGTCTTCACCAACGGCTGCTTCGACCTGCCGCACCCGGGCCACGTTGCGCTTCTGGAGCGCGCCCGGGCGGCCGGCGACCGCCTGGTGGTGGGCCTCAACGGCGATGCCTCGGTGACCCGGCTCAAGGGTGCCGGCCGGCCGATCCAGGGCGAGGCGGCCCGGGCCACGGTGCTGGCCTCGTTCGCCGCCGTCGACCTGGTGGTGATCTTCGCCGCCGATACGCCGCGCCAGCTGATCGAAGCCTTGCGTCCGGACCTCTTGGTCAAAGGCGCCGATTACAGCCTCGATCAGGTGGTGGGGGCGGACATCGTGGCCGGCTATGGCGGCCAAGTGATGCTGGTCGAGCTCGAGCCCGGCCACAGCACCAGCCAAACCATCGCCCGTCTGGCGGCGGAGGGAGAAGACTGAGGTGATCGTGGTGACCGGCGCCGCCGGCTTCATCGGCTCCAACATCGTGGCCGCCCTGGAAGCCCGGGGCGAGAGCGATATCGTGGCCTGCGACCGCCTGGGCGGCGACGAGAGCTGGCGCAACCTGGCCAAGCGCGAACTGGTCGACATCGTGGCGCCGGAAAAGCTCTTCGGCTTTCTCAAACGCCTTGGCTCCGAGGTCTCCACTATCTTTCACATGGGGGCGGTGTCGTCGACCACCACCAGCGACGCCGCCCACACCATCGAGAACAACCTGCACTTTCCCCTCAGGCTGTGGCAGTGGTGCGCCGACAACCAGGTGCGCCTGATCTATGCCTCCTCGGCCGCGACCTACGGCGATGGCAGCCAGGGCTTCGACGACGACGGCTCGGTGGCCGGCCTGGCGGCGCTTAAGCCGCTCAATCTCTATGGCTGGAGCAAGCACCTCTTCGACCGCCGCGTGGCGCGCCTGGTGAGCCAGCGCCGGCCGGCACCGGCGCAGTGGGTGGGGCTCAAGTTCTTCAACGTCTACGGTCCCAACGAATACCACAAGGGCGAGATGCAAAGCCTGGTCTCCAAGACCCACCAGCGCCTGGCCGCCGGCCGGCCTACCTTTTCCGTTCGCACCACGCGGACTATGCCGACGGCGGCCAGTTGCGCGACTTCGTTTCGGTCGACGATTGCCTCGACGTGATGATGTGGCTCTATGACCAGCCGGCGGTCAACGGCCTCTTCAACCTGGGCACGGGCCAGGCCCGCAGCTTCCAGGATCTCGTTCTGGCCGTCTTCAAGGCGCTGGACCGCGAGCCCGAGATCGAATGGGGCGACACGCCCGAGAGCATCCGCGACAAGTACCAGTACTTCACCGAGGCCCGCATGGAGCGCCTGCGCGCCGCCGGCTACCAACGTCCCTTCCGCACCCTGGAAGCCGGCGTCGGCGCTTACGTCAAGGATTTCCTGGAACAGCCGGACCCCTATCGCTAGGAATTTTCGTCCTGTTGGCGCTGCAGGCGCTCGGCGGCGGCGCGGGCGAAGCGCAGCGTCAGGGCCCGGCGGCGGTTGGCGTTGAGCCGGCGCCGGGGTGCCGGGCGGGCGACATCGGCGCCAAAGCGGTCGGCGATCATCAGTCCGTGTTCCGCGGGCAATTCGGCGCGGGGGAAATCGGCCGCCACGGCAAAGTAAAAAAAATCGCAGTAATCAAGGTATTCCGGCCATTTGCGGTCGGCCCGCCAGTCGCCCAGGCTGGCCTTGATCTCAGCCACGGCGACCGTGCCGCGGCGGTCGATGGCGGCCACGTCGACGCGCCGGCCGTTGCCCAGGGGAAACTCGACCAGCGGCGCGAATCCCCTGTCGAGGAAGGCCCGGCAGACGCCGCGGGCCAAGTCCCGGGCCTCCGGGCCGTCGGCCTTTTCCGCCTTGCCGTCGTGCTCACCCATGGTTGCCACTCCCCCGCCATTGTAGCCGAGTGCCGCCAGCTTGCGATAACATGGCGTTCTCGGCAAAGGGAGTAAGACCATGGCGAAGGAACGTCGGTGGGGACGTGAAGGGGCGTTGCTGGGTTTGGGGTTGCTGCTGCTGCCGGCCGGCGCCGGCGCCGGCGAGCCGGTGGCCATCGTCGAGGACATCCAGGCGGCCGGTAGCAAGGTCCAGTTCATGGATTATCTGGAACTGGGCCAGGTCGTCGAGTTGGGGGCGGGCGGCCAGCTTGTGCTGGGTTATTTGCGATCCTGTCAGCAGGAAAGCATCAGCGGCGGCCGGGTTACCGTGGGGCGTGAACAGAGCCAGGTCGAAGGCGGCCAGGTGGCACGCGAGTTGGTCGAGTGCGACGGCGGCAAGCTCAGGCTGGGCAGCGATACCAAGGGCAAGAGCGGTGTCATGGTGTTTCGGGCGCCGCCCAAGAAAAGCGCCGCCGCCCGCCATGAGCTCGAGCTGACGATCTATGGTGCCAGCCCCATTTTCGTGGTCGGCAATGGCGCCTCCGGCAGCCTCACCGTCGAACGCCTCGACCGTCCCGGCGAGCCCCTGGAGCTGGAGCTCGAGGCCGGCCGCGTCGACTTGGTCGAGGCCGACGAGGAACTGGCGCCGGGCGGCATCTACCGCGCCAGCGGCGGCAAAGGGACAATCGTCTTCCGGGTCGACCGCTACGCCCGGCCAGGTGCCGAGCCGCTGCTTTCGCGTCTGGTGCAGTTCTAGCTGCCGCGGTCCAGGGAAGCGGTCGCCAGTATGCGGGCCCGGGACGCACTAGCGGCGCTGGTCATCGCGTTGGCCGTATCCCTGCTGCCACTGCTGCCGCAGGCCGAGCGCCTGGAAGGATTATCGCTGGACGCCCTGACCTGGCTCCGCCACCAGGCCTTCGCGCCACGCCACGCCCCGGCCCAGTCACCGACCGTGGTCATCGCCATCGACGAGGCGACCTACCGGGCCCAGCCCTTCCAGGGCGTGCCCAAGGTCTTCTGGACCCGCGAGATCGGCCAGGTTCTCGATGCCGTGGTCGAGGCCGGCGCCAAGGTGGTCGGCTTCGACGTCATCTACCCGACCTCGGTCGAACGCTATATCCGCGGCTTCGACCGCGACTTTCTGCTGGCGCTGAGGCGGGCGGCGGGCGATGGCAAGGTGGTGCTGGGCAAGGTGCAGCACAGCGAACAACCGATCGCCCCCACGCCGGCCAGAGTTTCGCGGTGCGCCACGGCCGTAACATCCGGGCGCTCAACCTGGTCGAGGACCCGGACGGCGTGATCCGCCGTATCCCCTTGTTCCTGACGGCCGAGGGGACGGCCGGCCAGAGCCGCCAGGAACCCTCGATGGCGCTGGAACTGGCGGCGCGGGCCCTCGACGTGCAGCCGGAATCTATCGGCAACGGGGCCGGCGGCGGCCTGGCCCTGGCGGGATACCGAATTCCCGGCTCGGCCGGCAACGCCATGGCCATCGATTTCGACACCCAGCCCGGGGCGCTGCCGACGTATTCCTTTGCCGACCTGCAGGCCTGCGCGGCGGCCGGCGACGGCGACTATTTCGCCCGCCACTTCGCCGGCAAGGTGGTGCTGCTGGGCGGCGTGCTCGACGTCGAGGATCGCAAGCTGACGACCATGCGCTACGCCACTTCGGCCGACGGCGCGGCGCCGCCGCCGGCCTGCCGCGAGGCCGGCACGCCGGCCCCACCAGGCTTCGCCCGCGACACCATTGCCGGCGTCTACATCCACGCCCAGGCCGTCAACAACCTGCTGCGCGGCGAGGCCTTGGCCGAGCTGGGGCCGTTGGCCTATTGGCTCTGGTCGCTACCGCTGACGCTGCTGGCGGCGTTGTTGACCATGCTGCTCAGGCCGTTGCCGGCGGGTTCGCTGCTGCTGTTGGCTGGGATCGGCTGGACGGCGCTCGCGACTTTCGCCTTCCAAAGCGGCGCCGTGCTGCCGCTGTTTGATCCGCTGCTCTCGGGCGGACTTTCCTGCGCCGCGCTGCTGGGCTACCGCTTCGCCGTCAGCGACCGCGACCGGCGCCTGCTGCGGCGTTCCTTCGCGCTCTACCTGGCGCCGGCCGTGATCGACCGCATGGTGGACGGCCAGCGCCTGCCCGAGCTGGGCGGCGAGACCCGCCAGCTCAGCGTCTGGTTCTCCGACATCGAGAAGTTCTCGGGTCTTTCCGAGGGCTTGGCGCCGGCCGAACTGGTGCGATTTCTCAATGTCTACCTTTCGGCATGAGCGACATCGTCGAGGCCCACGGCGGCTTCGTCGACAAATACATCGGCGATGCCATCGTCGCCGTCTTCGGGGCGCCGCACGAGGATCCCGATCATGCCCTCAATGCGGTGCGCTCGGCGCTGGCCTGCCGCCAGCGGCTGGGCGCCATGCAGGCCGAGCTGGGCCTGCCCAACGGAAGCACGCTGAACGCGCGAATCGGTATCAATACGGGCCAGATTCTGGTCGGCAACATCGGCTCGCACCGGCGCTTCAACTACACCGTCATGGGCGACGCGGTGAACCTGGCCTCGCGCCTCGAGGGCGTCAACAAGGCCTACGGCAGCCAGATCATCGCCAGCGGCGAGACCGTGGCGGCCTGCGGCGACGCCATCGTCTTCCGCGAGCTCGACAGCGTCCAGGTGGTGGGCCGCGAGAGCCCGGTGGCGATCTTCGAGGCGCTGGCCGCCGCCGCCGACTGCCCGGCCCAGAGCCGCAGCCTGGCAACCGCCTACGGGGCTGCCCTGGCGGCCTATCGCCAACGCCGCTTCGCCCAAGCCGAGGCGGCCTTCGAGGACCTGGCCCAGGCCGGCGACGTGGCCGCCCGCACCCTGGCCGGCCGGGCCCGGGCGCTGACCCTCGAGCCGCCGCCACCTGACTGGCGGGGCGTGACGGCGCTGGACAGCAAGTAGGGCCACGCTTGACCAAAGTCATGCGGGGTCGCAGGGCGCGTGTTAGCATCGGGCTGTTTTGACATCGGCGAGATCGTGGAATCAGGTTTGTGAATCCCCCTGGCCTTCATGACGGTGCGACCCGGGTGGGGCGTGAGATCGTTGATCGCGTCGCCGCCATTCCGCTGTTCTCCGGGCTCGAGGAGGCGGCGGTGGAGAGGCTGCTGCGGGGCTCGTCCGTCGAGACCATCGACCGCGACAGCGTGCTCTTTCGCCAGGGCGAGGCCGCTGACCGCTTCTATGTCGTGATCGACGGCCAGGTCGAGCTCTACGTCGAGGGCAACGAGGGCAACGATAGCGTGATCGACATTGCCGGCCCCGGCGCCAGCTTTGCCGAGGAGGCGATTTTCGACAGCGGCATCTTTACCGTCTGCGCCAAGGTCGTCGACCAGGCTCGCCTGGTGGTCGTCGAGGCCGACCCCTTCCTCGATCAGCTGCGCAACGATTTCGATCTGGTCACCGCCATCATGGCCCGCATGTCCCATCACCTGCGCACCCTGGTGCGCCAAATCAGCGAGCTCAAGCTCAAGACCACGGCCCAGCGCCTGGGCGGTTTTCTGCTCAGCCTCAGTGACGACGACAGCGGCCGGGCCACGGTGCGCCTGCCCTACGACAAGCGGCTGCTGGCCGGGCGTTTGGGCATGAAGCCGGAAAGCCTGTCGCGGGCCTTGAGCAAGTTGCGTGAAATCGACGTCCGCGACCGCGAAGGCACCATCACCATCGGCGATATCAGTCAGCTCAGGGCCTTCTGCCTCGAAGGCGATGCCGACCACGGGGTTTGAAACCCACCTTTTGCCTCGCTCGAAAGGGCCGGCGGCGCGAAACTCCTTGACGGCCGAACCCGAGGCTCGCTTGAATCGCTCCAGCAGACTTGGTTAGGGGCGGGAAAAGCTTTGCCGCAACGAAGCGTGAGGCGGCCTGGGTGGCATCAGGGATTCTCAGCGACGACGATTTTCTTCGACTGGCGCCGATCAGCATCTTTGCCGAACTGCCGCTGGAGGCGGTTCGCCGGCTGGTCGGCGGCGCCACGGCACGCGAATTCCCCCGCCATACGCTGCTCTTCAGCCAGGGCGATCCGGCCGACCGCTTCTACGTCATCCTGGGGGGCCGCGTGAAGCTCTTCGTCACCACCGAAGAGGGCGACGAGAACGTGGTCGAGGTGTTCGGCGCCGGAAACTCCTTCGGCGAAGCGGCGATGTTCGGCACCGGCAAGTTCCCGGTCAGCGCCGAGGTGGTGGAAAAGGCGCGTCTGGTTTCGCTGCCGGCCGAGCCCTTGATGGCTGAGCTCGATGCCGACAAATCGCTTTCCTTCATGATGTTGGCCGTCATGGCCCGGCGCCACCGGCGCTTCCAGAAGGAGATCTCCGATCTCAAGGTCAAGTCGCCGGGCCAGCGCCTGGGCAGCTTCATCATGTCTCTGGTCGAAATCGAAGGGCTCGGCCACCAGGGTCCCATCGCAGCCCGGTTGCCCTTCGACAAAGGCCTGATCGCGGCCCGTATCGGCATCAAGCCGGAAAGCCTGTCACGGGCCCTGGCCCGGTTGCGCGACATCGGCGTCGAATGCCTGGGCCGCGACGTCGAGATTGCCGACATCGGCCGCCTGCAAGCCTTCTGCGAGGAAGACGAAACCGCGTCTGGTTAGGGCGTTATTGGTTGATCCCGGCCACCCGCTCCCCTTCAGCAATCTCGAAAACCCGTCAGCCGGGGCGGCCGTCGGCCCGGGGGCGGGTCAGGATAGGCAGGTAAACCAGCAAAAAGATCAAAAAGCCAAGCGTCCACAGGAGGCCGGCGGCGGCGCTGCCGACGGGGCCGGCGGCGCTCGCCAGCAGGGGGTCGGCGAGGCGCGCCAGCACAGCCAGGTTGAGAGCCACGTAAGCCGCCGTGATGGCTGGCTTGACGACCAGCGGCCGCCCGGTGTGACCCAGCGCCACGCGCGACATCATGCCCAACGTGAAGCTGCCGACGGCACCCAGCGTCAGGGCGTGCAGCGCCACCGCCTGCGAGGGCCCCAGCCCCAGCCCGGCCAGGCCTTTGAGGGCCAGGCCGAGCACGATCCAGCCGTAGCCCAGGTGAAGGATCCACAGGATCGGGCTCGCCCGGGTCGCCAGCCCCCGCCAGCCGGCCAGGCGCAGCCCGTTGGCGAGCGCCGCCGCCAGGGCCAACAGGGCGGCCGCGGTCTCGGCGCCGGGCATGCTTCCGGGCAGGGCGTCAGCCACCAGCAGGGCCACCATCAGGCCGATGGACAGGCGGTCGAGCGTCGCTCGGTTGGGCATCGCCAGCTTCAGGGCGTTCTGCGTAAAGGCCGGCGTCACGCGACCGCCCACGATGATGACGAAGAGCACCACCAGTTCGATGGCGGCGTTGTTGGCTCGTGAGGCATCGAGCGAAACCAGTCCCAAGGCCTCGAGGTGGATGCCCAAGTTGGCCACCAGCAGCAGCGCCAACAGGACTACGAAGGCCGTGTTGGCGAACTTTCCGGCGCGCCAAAGCGGCGCCAGAATGCTCAGCGCCAGGGCCGGCACGAAAGCCAGGTCCAGCAGCGCCACCAGCCACCCCGGCAGCCAATCGGCGAAGCCCATGGCCAAGCGCCCGGCCAGCCACAGCGCCGCCAGCAGGGCCAGCGCCAGGCCGTGCAGCCGCTCCTCGCCGGTCCAGGCGGCAACCGAAGTGAGCAGGAAACCGGCGGTCACCGCCAGGGCGTAGCCGAAGACCATTTCGTGGGCGTGCCAGCCGATCGGCCCGAGGTAGCCCGGTGCCTCGAGGAGGCCGAACAGGAAGGCCAGCCAGAGCGGCACCAAAAGCGTCGCCGAAAGGCCGGCGAGCAGGAAAAAGGTGCGAAAGCCATAGGCGAATATCATTGCGCTTCCCCGTGCCCTGCGCTCAGCTCCCGAGCCCGCCGGCTCGGAGACTCTTTGAAAATACATTGCTTCAGCGAGATAGGCGAAATTGCCGGCGACAGCGAAGAGGCAATCTAGCCCGCATTTCTCACCGGGTCATGGCCTGCGCGTCGCTGTCGCGCCGACAGGGTAGGAACGCTGCGCAGCGCGATGTGGGACATCGGGCAAGCAGCGTGACACACCCTGTCGGTGCGACAGCGGCGCCCGAAGGGTCACTCCCAGGCGCGCGCCCGCTACGGAAAAGGTCGCAGAGCGTAGTCCCACTACGCTCATCGACCTTTTCCTTCCGGATCGCATCACCTGGGAGTGACGCAGGCCGTGACCCGGTGAGAAATGTGGGCTAAGCCAGGCAGGGCCGGCTCTCCGCCCGGCTCGTCTTGAGCGCCACCTGGGTCTCCTGATCGGCCGGCGTGTGCTGCCGGCTGGAGCGACGTACGGTCTCGGCGATCAGGCGAAAACGGGCACCATCCATGCCTTCGGCCAGGATAACGTAGCGCAGGCTGGCGCTGCGCCAGGTATAGGCCAGCTTCAGTCCCTCGACGTGATCCGCCAAGGCTTCTCCCAAGCCGCTGCCGGCAGGGGCGACAAGCAAACTGACTTTGCAGCCGCGGCTGCCGACGTAGCCGACCAGCAGCAGGTCATCGTTGCGGGGGCGGCTCTCGGCATGAACCAGCGTGAGGCCGGCCGCCGAGAGATCGGGAACGTAAGCGCCGGGCAGCATCTCCCCGTAGTCGGCCAGCAACACCGCCGGGCTAGCTTGGGCCACGACCCCTGCCGCCGACCAGCCATCGTGTCGCTGCCAGGCTGCCTCGAGCCAGGGCAGCGACCACGGCAGCAGGGCCCACGCCACGAGCGACCCGACCACAACCAGGAACGCCACACAGGCCGCCAGAGCGGTTGCCTGACGCGGCCAGCGGCTACGCTGTGGCAGGGCGCTGGCGGCGCCTTCGCCGCTGTCCGCCACGGCGGACTTGAGCCGGCCCAGAACCGTCACTTGGTGTGCTACCTTGGGATCCTCGGCAACGGCCCGGGCCACCACGGCGGCATCGGCGGCGTCGAGCTCGCCGTCCACATAGGCGTTGATCACCTCGAATGTCACTCTATCGACGCTCATTCCCCACTCTTTTGCTGCTTCGTTGGTACGTCCCTGATGGCCTACTGCTCGAGCGCCACGAACAAGGCCTGCCGGGCCCGACTGATACGGCTCATGACGGTCCCGGCGGGAATGCCGAGCAAACCCGCGGCCTCCGCATAGCTCAAGCCGACCACGTCGATCATGGTCAAGATCTCCTGGTGGGCCTGGGGTAGTTTGGCCAGTTCGCGTTTGACGGCGAGATTATTGATTAAACGTTCGTCACCCTCCCAGAATTCCATTGCCGGTTCGGCACTAGCCAATTCCAGTGCCGAACTGGCTGTAAGGCGCCGGCGGCGGCTGTCGAGGAAGGTGTTCTTCAGGATTCGGAAGAGCCAGGCACGGTAGGCCGGCTCGTCGGCGGGAATGCGGCGGGCCGAGAGGGCCTTGGCGGCACAGTCCTGCACCAGATCCTCCGCCTCGTGGCTGTTGCGGCAGAGCGACATGGCGTAGCCGAACAGCCGTTCAACATACGCCTCTATTTTTATCGTGCCGTTATGGTTCACATCTCCCCTCTCTCCCGTCGACGACAGCATCACGCCGTTCGCGCCGTCTGGCAAGCCACAAATGAACGCCTTCTTTCCTCGAACGCCAGTTTGTCGGACGACGAATGAGGTTCCCTCGATCCTAGCTCCGCGGCGCGAGCAAAATCCGCTGCGGGCCAATCGGCGGAAACCGGGGAATCAGTCCGGCAGGCCCGCTTTGCGCAAGCCCTTTACAAATTGCTCGGGTGGTTCAGTCCGATTCGAGATGACCAAGGCTGGCAGCGAGATATCTCCATGCACCTGGAAATTCGGGCCGCCAGTTCTGTCTATGGTGCCAAAGGCAAGGTGAAGAAAAAGGCCGTACCGCCGTCCGCCCCTGGCTGGCTCCAGAGCCTGCCGCCGTTCTCCTTGATGAAGGCTCGGCACAACGAAAGACCGAGCCCAACGCCGTGCGGCTTGGTCGTAAAGAAGGGTTGGAAGGGTTGGAAGGCTTGGGCCTCGACCGCCACCCTGACCGCCACACGGATGGTGACGCGCCGCCGCCGGCCCT